>Ga0307511_10005823_pt1 | contig 12463 bp, 12 predicted proteins | sample 13_EM_MG_FD_200266 | JGI IMG/M metagenome (GOLD analysis project Ga0307511, IMG submission 200266) | Populus trichocarpa ectomycorrhiza microbial communities from riparian zone in the Pacific Northwest, United States - 13_EM | ecosystem: Host-associated > Plants > Roots > Unclassified | place...
TAAGCAATAACATAGTTTTGACATGTAAATATGATGACATATATAGTTGCTTACTTTAGTATCTCTATTAAAATATTGGAATATTTATCGCTTTATAAAAAAACAAAATTTTCCTTTGCAGGGAGATTGAATGTGTCATTATCTTTCTCAGTGGGCTTATCTAGAAAAGAATTGTCACTGAAATCAAAGAATCAACCATTTACATACACTGAAATAGTTAGCATTACCAATAATCTCCAAACCATTATTGGAGAAGGAGGATTTGGAAAAGTATATCTTGGAAACCTAAAAGATGGTCGTCAAGTTGCTGTCAAGTTGTTATCTCAATCCTCAAGGCAAGGTTATAAAGAATTTCTAGCGGAGGTAACAAATTAGTTAGCTTTCTCCTTTCCTGTAGAGGACAAGAGAGATGCACCAAATATTTTTCTTTCAGCTATGACAGAGTAGTGTTTCCAAATGCAGGTCCAACTATTGATGATTGTTCATCACAGAAACTTGGTGTCCCTCATTGGTTACTGTAATGAGCATGCAAATATGGCACTTGTTTATGAATACATGGCAAATGGGAACTTGAAGGAGCAATTGTTAGGTATTTATAGAATTACTCTCATAAACATAGAATTCTTCAATTATTTTAGGATAAAAACTAGTTTACAGATAGAACTCTCACTCAGATTTGTACGAATTTATCATTATTAAATAATAATATAAATTATATTTTGTAATCTCACCTAATAACTTAAGCTTTTATATTGAGATGATTTTTTAACATGGTATCAGAGCCTTGATAACCAAGATGTCATGAGTTCGAATCTCATTATAGGTCTCTGCAAATTTCAAGTCCATAGAGCTTTCACTTAAGGGGGGTGTTAGATAATAATTTAAATCACATCTTAAGACCTCACTCAATAGCTTAAACTTTTAAGTTGAAATTATTCTTTGGTAATCATCTAGTATCGATGAACTTCTATGTGTAATGAAACATAATTCTTGTTGCATTCATCACATTGCAAAGTTTATTGTTTAATTTATGATCTTAGTGTGTTTTTGTGGCTGCAGAAAATAGCACAAATATGTTGAAATGGAGGGAAAGGCTGCAAATTGCAGTAGACACAGCACAAGGTCTCACTCTAGTGCCTGAGTTATTTTTTCTTCATTTTTGTTCTGCAAATTTTGTTGGATTAACTGGCATTATCGAACTCGCAGGTTTGGAATATTTGCATAATGGTTGCAAACCGCCAATAGTCCATAGAGATTTGAAATCATCCAACATCTTATTAACTAAAAACCTTCATGCCAAGATTGCTGATTTCGGGCTGTCCAAAGCATTCGCCACCGAAGGAGACTCGCATGTCATAACTGTACCTGCAGGCACGCCCGGATACATTGATCCTGAGTACGTATTCACACTTAATGTTAATCTTCTCGCACAATGTTCGTTCTCCTAGAATAATTATTATTATATTCTGTATGCAGATTTCGAGCATCAGGAAACTTAAATAAGAAAAGTGATGTTTACAGTTTCGGTATTCTTCTATGTGAGCTAATAACTGGTCAACCGCCTTTAATAAGGGGCCATCAGGGCCACACTCACATACTTCAATGGGTGAGTCCTCTAATTGAAATAGGGGATATCCAAAGCATTATCGATCCAAGGCTGCAAGGTGAATTCAACACTAATTGTGCTTGGAAAGCTCTGGAGATAGCACTATCCTGCGTGCCCCCGACTTCAACACAAAGGCCGGACATGAGTGATATTTTGGGAGAGCTAAAGGAATGTCTGGCCATGGAGATGTCATCTGAAATGAGCATGCGCGGTTCCGTTGAAATGAGCTTGGTGCTTGGCACAGATATGGCTCCAAATCTTAGGTAGTTAAGAAACAATAACGGTTTGTTTGTTGTTAAAACCGCTACAGCTTGAACTAAATTGTATATATAGATAAAACATTATTATAGTATAAATTTACCCTCGACGTCCTTCCTTAAACCTATCTCTAGATAAGTCTTAGCAAAGCTTTTAATTTGCAAAAATCTTCTCATTTCAAAACCCTTGTAAGAATATATGCAACTTGATTAATGAATTTAACATAACCCAGTCACACCTCTTTTTTTCTTATGCACTCTCTAATAGAGGGATATCTGCTGTTTGCATGCTCATTTCTCTTATAAAAAAATTGGGTTTTTTTTCCTAAAATAATTGTAGAGTTATTATCAACAAAAATCTTTATGCTTTTGTCTCGACACATGTGCATTATCTCGAAAATTCTCTTTAACTACACACAAATGTAAAAAAATCATTGTCACATGTCAAAAAATCAATCCAAAATCTTAAATTATTATGTGAGGTCTTAATATATGATTTATATTATTCTCTAATACATTCTCTCAAGTGAAAGCATTTTAAACTTAAAACATGCATAAACTCACATTACCTTGTATTTTATTTTTTTATCAAATAAATAAGAATAGTGAAATTTAAATTTGTAACTGATTAGTTATCAAAACTTTAATACTATATTAAAAAAACAAATTCAATCAAAAATATTAAACTATTAAATAAAATCTCAAAATATAATTTATATTATTGTCTTCTAACACCACACCACACCACACATATTCTGCCTTAAAAGTAGAAAGAGTCAAGGAAACAACGTCACATAACCATCACACCACACCACACATATTCTGCCTTAAAAGTAGAAAGAGTCAAGGAAACAACGTCACATAACCATCACACTACTCCTGGTTGACAAATCAACCACCACAACCCATACCAACCCATTGATGACCATCCTTTTCTTCCCTCTAAATCCACCATTAGTGATCATCATCAGACCCGATCTACTCTGAAATAAACCCAATGGATTGATATGCTTTTGCTTATTCCTCGTTTAGCCTCCAAACACTAACCCCATAACGAACACAACTCCACTTGTTAAAACAACCTCCTTCTTCATCATGACAACCCATATAGATTATCCTACTACATATAAAGAGAGAGAGAGAGAGAGAAAGAGAGAGAGAGAAGAAGTTGTAAAGAAAAATGAACATGACAGTTCCAAAAACCCTGTTAGCGAAGGTGTGAATCATCGTTAGCAGCAACAAGTGGAAAGAGATTAAAAAGCTTATAAGCCACCTCTATTCCACCCATTTCTAGTAGCATTCTAAGGTTATAAACTTCTTTTTCATTCCTATTTTATTATTTAAACCTATTTTCACAAGTTTTTTTTTAATTATTAAAAGTATTAAGGTACATATTATTGTGTGGCAATACCGCTGTATGATTCCGCTAAGAAAATTATTTTCCAAGAAAGAATATGGTTGGAAATCAATATTCTCCGATGAGTTGGAAAAATCAAGCATCTTTGCCCCAAGTTCTTCCTGCCAAACCTGAAGCCTTCTTCTCTAAACAAGCTTCCAACTCCAAGGACTTCCTTTCTAAAAGTACCCAAACACGCAATTATATTGTGTTTTTACTCTACAAGATTGTACTAGAGGCATTGTCTATGCTTCGTCACGGGAATGGACAAATCTGTCAATTATGTAGTTCGCAATTGCAAAAACAAACAAAAAATAAAAACCCTAGAATGATAGGAAAAGAAGGTTTCACATTACGAAGGAAACATGATAAACTATATATAGCGGTGGCTTAACAAAGAAGCGATTGAATTTGCTAGGACGCGTAAAGAATCAAAGAGCTCTTATATACGAATGCAAAAAAATAAAAATAAAAACCTTAAAACATAAAAATAAAAATAACTATTTAAAGTCTTGGAGTGGATTAAAAGGTCTGGACTTTTATACCAAAAAAAAAAAGAAAAAAGAAAATGAAGCATGCAGTGGAAAGCTTAGGAGTTACACAATAAATTAGTTTGAGAAATAATTTAAGTCAAAAGATAAAAAAAAAAAGTTGAAATAGTAGACTGAACTTATTAAATGTTTCCATATTAAAATAAGTTTGGACCTAATAAGTTTTATAAGAGTTATGAAGTTTGGATTAGAAGAAAGATAAGACATGCTATAGGAAAGATCTACACTTGTAAAAGAAACTAATTAAAACACATGAGATAATATAGATGGGCAGTTTTAGTTGTTCATCCTTAAAATGAGGAGCAATGGAGAAAGTGGGTGGTTAACAAGAAGTTATCCATCAAAATCCACCTAGAATCTTCATATCATTTTCTGGTCTGATGTGTTTATACTTGGAAAATTTGGTCTCGTTTCCTATCTTGATAGGGTGTCAAATGGATTATGTCGCAGTCGCTATCAGTTAATTTTTCAATGGCCTTCTCTTGCCAAAGGAAAATTCCAAAGGAAGTTTGGATCAATCTCTCTTATGGTATAGCTTGGGGTATATGGCTAGCGAGAAATGACTTTGTGTTTAATGGTCGAGCTCGTATCTGGGATAAGATTTTTTATCTCATTTTACATCGATTGGTTTTGTGGTTGCGATCAAAGAATAAAGAATTTCATTACACGGGGCTTGACTTCGTTCATAATGCTGAGGGTATTTTTCTTTGGACTAACAATGGAAGGGGGAAGGCTCCGTAGCTTCTGATTCATTAATTTCTTGGTATTTGACTGTAGAGGTGGTGATTTTTTGGGGTTGTTGTTGCCTCTATTTGTGGGTCATCCATGGTTTGAGATTGTGGGGATCCCATGTTATATATGCTGCATCTTAAGGCTTTGCTAATATTATTTTCGTGTTTATATAGGAGTAATTAAGAGGAGACTTCACTTTCCTTTGTTGTACTTTTACTTATCCTTTAATTTATACTTTTCAGTCTTGATGACCGTTTAATTAAATCCTCGATCATTATCAAAAAAAAAAAATAACAAGAAGTTATCCATGACTTATCCTATATAAACCAAAGCTGAAGGAAGAAATACATAACAATTGAACAAAAACAAAATCAATAATAACAATTATCGTACCCGACAGCCTAAATTTTTTTTTCAAAGAAAAGAATATATTTTTGGTATCTTGTTCTTTAATGGAAACAACCTTATTTAAGGAGTCGTCACCTAATATTATGGTCACTAGAAACCCTAACTGGTCAGTAGAGATTATACGGTAGGAAACTGGTTACACAAAAGAGAAGATATCTTTGATGTTTTCCTATAATATTCCTGACCCTAACGTTAGTGAATATTCGATTACAGATACTTCTAATTCCGGCGTTGGTAAACATTACGTAGCTAAAAAAATATGATATTCATTGCTTTGGTGCCAGTGAATAAACCAATAAAATGAATTTGAAACAAAACATGCATATTGTTTTATCTCTTTTTTTTAAGAAAAAAAATAAAATATATCAAATATCATATTTGTATTTCACAGTAAAAATTTATCGATCAAATATATTATGAAATACCCTAAAACAATACGAGGAACTACAAATAAATTATAAAGGGTCCACAAATTTTTTTGGAATTTTTTTATATTAAAAAGGGACTCTTTGCTCAAATATCAAAATAAAAAAAAAAACTAAAATAAAAGGGATGAGGCCAGCAGGGCCTGAGGCCCGTTTTTATTTTTTAAAGGATTTGGTCTAGCCTCTATAATTAAGCTAGACTCAGCTGACCCAGCCCGATCATTAGCCCAAGCCAGTGACCCGGCCGTGTGGTAGGGACGCATTAGCTAATTCACGCGTGCACTTCACTGCAAAAACTGAAAATTGCAAAAGCGGGGCAAAGGAAAGAAGAACCTACCTGGAGACGAAGCCGAATGCACTGGTGTGCTGATTGATCATATGCTTTATCCTCTGTGTTTTGTTTTCCTCTTCGTCTTCCCGTGTTCTTTTCTTCTGTCTTTGGTATTCTGTCCTTGTCCCTGTGTTTTTGTTCTTCTCTGTTTTTTTGTCTCTCTGCTCTCCTCGTTCCTCTGTTTTTTTTTTTCCTCTCTTCCCTCCAGTTCCTCCTTAGTTCGTCCTCTGGGTTCTATCCTTTTCATTTATGTCCCCTGGTTTCTGTCCTGGGTTCTTTCTGTGTTTCCGTTTTTTTCTTTGTTCTTCGTCCGTGGGTTTTTATTTTTTCTCTGTTATCTGGTTCCTCGCTTCCCCAGTTCGTTCCCTCGGGTTCTATCCTCTCAGTTCGTCCTCAGTTCCCCCGGATTCTCCCTCCAGTTCTCCGGTCCTCCTTTCTACTGTCTTTGCTCTGTTCTGTTTTTTTCCTGGTATTCTCTCGTCCCTCCTCCGGTTTTTTTGTGTTATTTCTGCCTCTCTTTTTTTCGTCTTTTTTTTCTGTGTTAGTTCCCAGTCTTCATTTTTTCTTCATCCCCCTGGATGCGTTGGTAACGGCATTTAGTTCAAACACCTTAAAATACATGGTTCAAATAAAAACTCATACATAGTTCAAGCACCTTAAAATAAATGATTCAAATAAAAATTCATATATAGTTTAAACATCTTAAAATACATGGTTCAACAATTCAATATCTATAACATGTTCCCATCCCACATCGAGTCTATTACCAGAAGAATTTTTTTTAGATGCCATAAGTTCAACAATTCAAGAATCAACTTAAATCAACTTTGTAATCAAACCAAACACAATATGATTCTAATTAAATTTTTGTTAAAAACAGGTACCATAATACATGTGTTACAAATAATATATATATTTTTAATATTAATACATCAAAACGATTTAAAAATATAAATAAAAAATTAATTTATAACTTAAAAAAATTAAAAAATACTTTAAAAACATGACAAACACTACCTGACCTAGGGGTAAGCAAAAAAACCAAGAAAACCGGGAAAAAAATAATTGAAAAAACCGATTAAAATTTTGAAAAAACCAGCCGGTTCAGTTTCGGTTTTAAAAGCCTAAAACCGAGAAACCCGAACCAAACCGAACCCAAACCGAAAAAAACCCGAGCCAAATCGGCAAAAAACCGAGCCAAAACTAAGCCAAACTGAAAAAACCGAGCCAAACTGGTTTGAACCGGTTGTTGTCCAAAAAAACCGAAACGAAACCAGTCGGTTTCAACCGGTTTCGGTTTGGTTTTTTTAAATTTTTTTGATTTGGTTACTTTTTTTTTTAATAAAAAGCGAACCGAATCGAACCGAACTGAACTGAAAATAATCACCCCTAACCTGTCCAGGCTAGAAATAGCTTTTGTTTATAACATTTGTGATGAGAGACACTATTGGTAGGTGAGATATTAAAAAAGTTAAGTTAATAAGTAATTAAGGAGGAGTTAATCAATAGAGGTTAATTGTGCAGTTGAAGTGAAGGCAAGAGGGGATATACTGGGAATCGAGCCTGACAAGGAAGTCTGCCATGTCATCCCCTTCGAGGAATGTCTTTTGTGTGGACAAATGGCATGCCGCTATTGGTCTGAAGGAAACATATATTGCATTATTGCAGTGCAATATATGTTTTTGTTGAAATCGTAAAATGGGTAACAAAATCGTGATTTTATCGATTTCATTCGATTTCAACCTGATTTTATAAATTTTCGAGTTTTTAAGGTGATTTTTTACATTAAGCATATATTAACCAGTAAAATCATATAATTTTACGAGTTGAGTCGTGATTTTAACAATCTTGATCTTTACTGCTGAAACAGCTACATTGCCTTTATTGTTGAAACGGTTCTTGAGGAATAAGGTGATGAATAGTACTGCTGAAATGGTTCTTGAGGAAGAAGGTGATGAATAATTTTTTTTTTAAATAGCGCTGTTTTCTTGACTAAAATGGTTATTTGCAATTGTGCCCCTGAATCAAATATAATTGGACCCTTTTATTTCGGCATAATTTATAAAAGGGTCCTTGTATTTTAATTTTTTGCAATCTTACCCAAATCAGCTCCAGCTTAACTTTGATAATTCTTCAATTAAGCCCCTGAATTCCTTAATTACAAGTTCAATTAAGTCCCCAAATTTATCAAATCTACAATTATGCTCTTGATTTGATTAATTAAACTAATCCAAAGTTTAATTAAGTCCCCAATCTTCCAATTTATATTATCTTGACCCAAATTTCAATTTATTCTTCATTCATATCGTTTTTTTCAATTCATTCATTGTTCTTTTTCTTTTTTCATTTCATTCATTTTTTCATTTTTTTATAATCACTTATTTTATGATTTTTTTTCTTTTTCTATTATTTTTATATAGAAAATAAATTAAAGGAGTTAAAAATTAGATTAATATAATTGCCCCTTCTTTATAATATTTATGATGCAAATAAATTGGAAAATTTAATTTTCTTTTGGCTTTGCGTAGTAAATTTATAAAGAAAAGTAGATTTAAAAAGAACTTTTGTATTTGTTTAGGGTCTTTAAAACTTTGAAAACAGTAGATTGACAGATGACCTGAGATTGAGAAACTAGTCATTTGAAAGGCGATCTACATTGCCAATGAAAAATTAAAAAATAAATAAATTTATATATATATTTTTTATATTTTTTCTTGAAAAATTCAAAATTGTTTCAGGTGGAAGGGGAAAACAATCTCAGAGGTTGGCAAGAGCATATCAACAAAAGATATCAGGCTTCTATTATTCATGGCCTCTCACTTCTTAAATCACCTCTTTCTGAAACATGATAGTCTATCTATGTTGTTATCAGCACAGACTCTAAAATAGAAGTGGCTTTGAAGAGCAACTGCTGGTTTTAGATTGGCAATGAGCGCAATATTCACTTCTAAATAGGCAAGTGGCTAGCTGGTGGGCTGTTAAAAGATCTTTATCCACACCTTTTCTCCTTTATCACAACACCTTCTCCCTACTTGTTAGATATAGGGGACAATGCTACAACTTTGTGGCAATGAAGACTTCACTGAAAAGATGCTTGCGGACATTAGAAGAGGAGCTATTAAATAACATGAATCAGCTGTTAGCAGGGGTAACATTGCAGTTGTCAAAGAACCATCTCAATTCAATAATTTAAACTATCAGGTGAGATCCCAGGATATGATTTATATTATTTTCTAACACACTCCCTCAAGTAAAAGCCCTTTGGGCTTGAAACTTGCACAGATCCACTTTACTTTGTGCTTAATTTTTATCAAATAAATAGGGATGGTGAAATTCGAACTCGTGACCGCTTGGTCATCAAGGCTCTGATACCATGTCAACGAATCATCTCAACCCAATAGCTTAAACTATTAAGTGAGATCCCAGAATATAATTTATATTATTTTCTAACCGCAGTCATGCAGAGGTGATAAAAAAATATGGGTAGGAGGAGACACAAGCGGGGCTATATATCAAGTATGACAATGATTTAATTGATAACATTCTATTTCTAGGAAACTTCGTATTCACTTCCCTTTTGTCGAAAGGATCTGCCCCACCAAAGGTAGAAATGTTCATATGGATATTGCTCCAAAACAGAGTATATACAAGAGCCTTTCTAGCACACCGCCATTTACTACATCCCAGTCAAGTTATATATCCCTTTTGTGAACATGAAAAAGAGCATGCTCCTCATCTTTTCCTTCATTGCTACCACATGTGGAGATTATGGAAATGATTTTTGAGTTGGTTTGATACCTTAAGTGTATGTTAAATACAATAGATCAAGTCATCTGGCAATGGAGCGACATGGTCAAAGGTAAGTTCTAGCAAAATGTTTTCACAATGCTATCATATGGAATTTTATGGGGGTATTTGGACTGCAAAAAACAAGCTGATCTTCAAAGATATATAAGAAGCTTAATTGGAATACATTGTTTCAACTCATACTCCATCGTCTTGCACTATAATTAAATGTCTGGAATAATAATTTTTCATATACAAAGAATGATTTGATTAAAGATCCTTAAGGCATTTTGACATGGTCTAATAAGTTATGAGTTCTTGTTTGTAGGAGCTTGTTAGCAGCATCTCCTATGTAACGTCCTTTTATGTTCTCATCTATTTAACTTCCTGTTTATCATACCATTAATGGTATACTGGTTTTATCAATAAATTAATAACTTCCTGTTTTTAAGTTTCTTTAGTTAGGTCATTCATCAAACGTAAATTAAGCTCTCAATGAGAGGAAAATGTAGGGTTGGAAAAAAGTTAGGTAGGAAGTGATAATCAGTACATACCAAGCCAAGTAAGATTGTCTGATCTAGAAATAGATACAGAGGACTAAAAATAGGATTGTGTCTGATGTAGTAATAAAGTTTCTACCTTTTATGGTATATAACTGTCTGACCACTTCAACAACATGTCACGTAAGGACATTAATGTCATTATCCTAGATATTTTTGCTAAACTTTATTTATTTTGCTAAACTTTATAGACTAAATTATAATCAACTCCTAGATATTTTACACGTAAAATTATAGACCTCGTCCACTTTGTTCCTCTATAAATAGCTTAACCTCGACCTTATCTCCACACATCACAAGAAATTCCTTTCTCTCTTTGCATATCACTATCAAAACTCCCTTCAGGAGTAGCGAAAATGAGAAGCAATATTCTCCTTACCATTATCTTAGCCATAGTTCTTGCAGGAGCCCTGCCCAAGAATGTGGTAGAGGCTCAGAATTGTGGCTGTGCTGCAAACCTTTGTTGCAGTCAATATGGCTACTGTGGCACTAGCAATGCCTATTGTGGTCAGGGATGTAAACAAGGGCCCTGTTATTCATCGCCTACGCCTACTACCCCTAGTGGGAGTGGTTCTGTTGCTGATATTGTTACGCCTGGTTTCTTCAATGGTATAATCAGCCAAGCTGGTGCAGGCTGTGCTGGGAAGAATTTCTATACAAGAAATGCATTTCTCAGTGCTGTCAATTCATATCCTCAATTTGGTAAACTTGGTTCAGCTGAAGCTTCTAAGCGTGAGATTGCAGCTTTCTTCGCTCATGTTACTCATGAGACTGGACGTAAGTTCCTCTTCTATCCCTAATAACATTTCTCGCAGCATTTGAATAGCAAGCATGATAGCCAACAGTATTCTGTCTGTCTATCTATCTTTTCCACAAATACATTTGTCCGCATATGGATTTTGTCAACAAAGTGAACTGTCTAATAAGCGTGTTTCAGCTCCTAGTGTGTAAACTGACAAGAGAAAATGTCTTATTTTGCAGACTTCTGCTATACAGAAGAGATAAATGGTGCTTCCCGTGACTACTGTGATGAAAACAACAGGCAATACCCATGTGTTCCAGGTAAGAAATACCATGGCCGCGGACCAATCCAACTATCATGGAACTACAACTATGGGCCAGCCGGAAGCAGCAACAACTTTGATGGATTGAACAATCCTGGCATTGTAGCAAGGGATGCTGTTGTGTCATTTAAGACAGCCTTATGGTTTTGGATGAAAAGTGTTCGTCCTGTTGTAGGCCAAGGTTTTGGAGCAACTATTCGAGCCATTAATGGTAATGAATGCAATGGTGGAAACTCAGGTGCTGTTCAGGCTCGTGTTAGATATTATAGAGATTATTGCAGTCAACTCGGCGTTTCTACTGAGAATAACCTCGCTTGCTAGGTTTTTAAATAACCTGAGTTGTTATGCCAAGTTATGGCTAATCAAATGAAAATAAGATGTACTGCTATGAAACAAATTGAAGAGAAATAAAGTTTATAATTATCGTTATGTCTCTTATAGTTTTTCAGTAATTTTGATGTCCCTTTTTATATTTATTTTTATTACTTGGAAAAACCTCCACTTTACGTGGCCATAAATTTGTGCTTAAATTCAATTTACGCCTTGTATTTTATTTTCCATCAATTGAATCCATTTTGACCAAAAGATTGGATCCATCGAACCCAATATATTAGCAATTTGAAATTGAAATCACTATATGTGTGCATATTCATTTATTCTTCCATTTCCATAATAAATTTTCAAATAATATTTTTTATTTTTGATATTAATATATCAAAACAATTAAAAAACATTAAAAATATTAATTTAAAACTTTTTAAAAAAATTAAAAATTTTAAAAAATATTCTCCAACTGCACTCTAAACAGTGCCGGAGTCATAAAGAAACTAATTTGCGTTTTTTTAGACATTAAGGAATTGAATTGAACTGCTCTAAGAACATCCAGAAACTGCAACAACGTTGAACATCATCAATATTAATGGCGAGACTTTTCAAAGAAGTTGTCAAGTCCATTTCTAACATGATAGCAATTATGGATTGGGCTCCATGTCCATGTACCAGCATTGTATCGATCTTGATGTTAATGAACCAATTTTGAAATAAATCGATTTGCCAAACAAAAAAAAATGGAAAATGAAAAATTAGGCGTTGCTAGGACATGTGCTTTGCTCACTTGACCGACAGCACTATGGACCAAAGCAAATATGGTCAAATATCTTGTTAGTGTTGATTAATGGAGAGCTAAAGGCACACCCCACCCATTTCTTATCCAGCTAGCTAGATGTGGAAGAAACGATGGCTCCTATTTTACTAGCTGCAAGTTCCAAAAAAAAAAATAACCATAAAGTTTGTTCGGTAGTGTGTTTGTGATTATATTTTAAAATACTTTTCATACTGAAATATATT
>Ga0307511_10005824_pt1 | contig 12460 bp, 11 predicted proteins | sample 13_EM_MG_FD_200266 | JGI IMG/M metagenome (GOLD analysis project Ga0307511, IMG submission 200266) | Populus trichocarpa ectomycorrhiza microbial communities from riparian zone in the Pacific Northwest, United States - 13_EM | ecosystem: Host-associated > Plants > Roots > Unclassified | place...
CGAAGCCGAAGGGTCTCGCCGCCGAGGGATTGCGAAGAGCAGAGCAATGCAGCCGGTGAGCACGACAAGCTCACGGACAATGCGCACATCGGGTAATGGAATCCAACGAAGGAGAACAATCCCAACAATGGTGAGCGCTACCTCCGGCGGCGAGACGCCGCCGGGCCAGCCGGCGGGACGCCAGCGCTCCGTTGCGAATGCTGCGATCCCAAATGCTGCGGCGACGATCACGCCATACACGAGGAGCCGCGTCCGCTCATCGGTCAGTGTCATCATCGCCACGATCAGCAGCGGAACGGCGCACTGAATCGCGGCCGTCCAGCCGGTTCCGCGCGCGACCCAGGCGCACACCAGAACGAGCGCGATGACCAGCGGGAGATGCGCGTCGATCGGAGTGGTCAGCACACCACGTTCTCGGCCGGACTACGCACCCAATCAGGATCGAAGCCTTCGATCGTCTCGGGGGTCATCGTGCCTCGATAGACGACGCGCGCATCGCCGCGAAGCTGCACGTCGCGCGGCACGCCGCCGTCGAGCGCGAAGCTGACCTCCAGCGTGATGCCGCTCCGCGTCAGCACCTTCACCGGCGATTTCGTCTTTCCGAACAGCGCGCTCGTCACTGCCGAGGCCACGACGCCGGAGCCGCAGGAAAGCGTCTCCGCCTCCACGCCGCGCTCATACGTCCGCACCTCGATCGATCCCGGCTCGCGAACGACGACGAAGTTGATGTTCGCACCGGCCGGCTGAAGATCGGGATGGCGGCGAAGCGCACTGCCGATGGGGACGATGTCCTGCGCCCACAACTCGTCACGGAGAAAAAGGACGTAGTGCGGCACCCCGACCATGATCGAGCTTCCGCGCACCACGGTGTTCCCGACGCGCAGCGGACGATCGGCGACGAATGAATGCGGCGGCGGCAGCGACAGCGTGACGTGGCCGCCATCGCTGACTTCCGCGCCGATGATCCCGGCGCCGGTCTCGATGGTCATCCGTTTCGGAGCGATCACATTGACGAACGCGAATCGCGCCGCGCAGCGCGTTCCGTTCGCGCAGAAGTCGGCCAGCGAGCCGTCGGCGTTGAGATATCGCATCCGGAACGTGGCCCGGGCCGTGTTCTCGATGAGGATGAGCCCGTCAGCGCCGACGGAGAGATGCGGTGTGCAGATCCGCCGCGTGAGCTCCTCCACATCGCCGACGCGGCCGGAACGATTGTCGATGATGACGAAGTCGTTACCGCCTCCGGCCATCTTCGAAAATGTCAGCGGATCTTGTTTCGATGCCTGGATTTGCATGGGCTGCTCGCGTGCGTGGCCGGCCGGAAGTTTTCGCACCGGGCACGGGTTCAGACCGGCGGCCTATTCTCGCATGTAACGGCTCGCTCTCCCGATTCGTCTAGAACGACAGGACGGGGCCGGCGCGCGGGAGACAGCCGCCCTCATCGGCACGTCCGACATCTCACAATCATCGGAGATTCCGTGAAACGACTTCGCTTCAGCCGCGTCACCTCGATCGTCCTCATCGCAGCCCTTACCGCCGGCCCGCTGGCAGCACAACAGAAGAGTCAGCAGCCCCCCGAGGTGCCGAAGCTCACCGAGAACATCGACGTGCGCGTCATCGGCGTCGATGTGGTCGTGACCGACAAGAAGGGCGTCGCCGTCACCGGCCTAACCAAGGACGACTTCCAGATCTTCGAGAACGGCATCGAGAAACCAATCTCGAACTTCTACGAGGTCGAGGGAAAGACGGCCACGCAGGCGGTCACCGTTCCCGTGCCGGGAGCTCCTGTGGCACCGCCGCCGGCCAAGGAAGAGATCAACGAGCAGTTGCGGCGCCGCATCATTTTCTACATCGACAACCTCTCCCTGGCGCCGTTCAACCGCAACCGCGTCTTTAAGCAGATGAAGGAGTTCACCAAGGACGTCATGCGCCCCGGCGACGAGGCCATGGTGGCCACGTACAACCGCAGCCTCAAGATCCGGGCGCCGTTCACGCGCGACCCCGTGCAGATCCAGCAGACGCTCGACATCATCGCCGGCGAGTCGGCGCAGGGCATCGCCAACCACAGCGAGTTCAAGGACGTCGCGGGCCGGGTCCGCGACGCGCAGACATACGACGACGCCATCGCCAATGCCCGCTCGTACGCCTCCTCGGTCGAACACGATCTGCGGCAGAGCGTCGATTCGATCAACGGCCTGCTGACGACGCTGGCCGGCGTCGAAGGAAAGAAGCTGCTCGTGCTGACGACGGAAGGGTTTCAGATTCAGCCGGGCCGCGAAGTCTTCACGCTGATCGATGAAGTCGCGCGTGAGAAGGGATGGCAGTCGAGCTCGATGCTGGAGGCCATGAGCTTCAACGGTGCGTCGCTGATCGAGTCGATCGCCCGGACGGCGAACGCGAACGGCATCACGCTCTATGCAATTCACGCCGGCGGTCTTGCTGCCGGCAGCGAAGGGATCACCGCCGACAATCAGCAGTCGATCTCGTACAACGTGACCTCGGCGGCGCTTTCGAATACGACCGAGTCGCTGCAGATGCTGGCCGAGCTGACCGGTGGTTTGGCTACGGCCCGGACGAACAATTTCGCCGGCGCCTTCAAAAACATCCAGCGCGATCTCGATGCCTACTATTCACTCGGTTATCGGGCCGGGACGGAGCGCGTCGATCGCCAGCGTGCGCTCGAAGTGCGCGTGAAGAACAAACAGCTCACCGTACGCAACCGGCAGACGTTCGTGGAGAAGTCGACGTTCCAGGAGATGAGCGATCGCGTCATCGCCAATCTTCTCTATCGCACCAAGGCCAACGACCTCGGCATCCGGGTGAAGGTCAATGCGCCGGTGGCCGCGGACGAGCTCTTCAAGGTCCCGGTCGAGGTGCAGATCCCGCTCGACAACCTCACGCTCCTCCAGCAGGGCGAAGCGTACATGGGCGGCTTCTCGATCTACGTCGTTGTGGGAAACAAGGACGGCGACATGTCCGACGTTTCGCGCAAATCACACCAGATCACGATTCCCACCAGCAATTTCTCCAAAGCGAAAGGGAAGTACTACACCTACACCCTCGATCTGATGTGCGAGCGCGGCCTGAACAAGATCTCCGTAGGCGTGGTCGATGACGTGTCAAACACGAGCGGCTTCGACCGGCAGCAGGTGATCGCACAGGATTTGCGTTGATCTGACTCCGACAAGTTCCACTCTGAGTAGAGGTTTGCATCGTTCGGCGATTTCCGAGGTAGCCTCGGTGTCGTGAAGAAACTGAAGCCCGAACTCAAACGACTGCTCAATGATCGTGGCGCTGAGGCAGCTCGCGAGATGGCGTTACTCTGGCTCGTCTTTTCAGCGCTCGATGCCTTGCTCGGAGGCCGCCTCACGCTTCCCTGGCTGACGATGAATATCATCTGTTGCGTCGTAGTTTGGTTCTTCGGAATCTATATGGAGATTGTGGCGAAGGAGATGCCATGAACCCGTCGTTCTACTGGATGGTGCCATTCATCGGTTTCGCGGTTTTCCTGTTCATCCTTGGAACCTGGACGACTCGCGGCATCCGCAAAGAGAATGCGGCGAAGCGGGCCGCGGGCTTTGCTGCTTCGCCACGCGAGTCTCAGCCGCGTTCGGAACCTCAATGATCGACATCAACCCGATGTACTACGGCACGCTTGTGTTTCTCGCTTTCGCGACGAGCTGCTTCATCATCCCCACACTCCTTCTGATGCATAGTGCGAAGCAAGAGCAGAAGAAAAAGCGCCCGATCGGTTTCGTTACCGCGGCACCGGAATCTCGCTCACGATCCGCTGAATGAAGCGGTGTTCCGGCGAGACGTCGCCGCGCAGAAGGCGGCGGTCCTTCATCACGATTCGGTGGGAAAGGACAGGTCCAGCAAGCCGCTTCACATCTTCGGGGATCACGAAATCGCGGCCGTTCACCATCGCCAGCGCCTGGCAGGCTTTGAAGTAGGTCAGCGCTCCTCGGGTTGAGACTCCCAGCGCCGCTTCGGCGTGCGTTCGCGTCGTGTGGACGATCGACATCAGGTAATCGACCAGCGACTCATTCATGTGAATCGTCGTCACCTGCTCCTGAAGATCGCGGACTTCCTGCGCCTCCAGCACCGGCTCCAAATGTTCCAGTGCATCGTGCGCGCCGCCGGAACGGAGCAGCTTCTTCTCGTCGATCATGTTCGGATAGCCGATTGTCAGCTTCATCAGAAAGCGATCAAGTTGCGACTCCGGAAGCGGATACGTCCCCACATGTTCGATCGGATTCTGCGTCGCCAGAACGAGAAACGGATCGGGCAGCGGAAGGCGCTTCTTCTCCACCGAGATCATCCCCTCGCTCATCGCCTCGAGGAGTGCTGACTGCGACTTCGGAGTAGCGCGATTGATCTCGTCCGCCAGCAGGATGTTGGTGAAGACCGGCCCGGAGATGAACTCGAACTCCTGCGCGTCCTGGTTGTAAATCGTCACGCCGACGATGTCCGCCGGCAGCAGATCGCTCGTGAACTGGATGCGCTGAAACGACAGCGAGACCGACCGCGCCAGCGCGTGGGCCAGCGTCGTCTTGCCGACGCCCGGCACGTCTTCGAGGAGGATGTGTCCCTTGGCCAGCAGCGCGGCGATGCAGAACTGCACCACCTCGCTCTTCCCGCGGATCACGCGCTCGACGTTCGCCTGCAGTGCGGCGACCTTCTCGAACGTCTGGTGGCGCGGGACGGGTTGCGTCGTCATCTCGGAGTAGCTCGCTGCAACAGGCATGGCGGTCACGTCATTTCGACGCGCCGCCACGCATCAAGTCACAGCTTCTTGTAGTGCGGCCCGCCTCCACCCTCCGGCGGCACCCAGGTGATCACCTGGTAGGGATCCATGATGTCGCACGTCTTGCAGTGAAAGCAGTTCGTGAAGTTGAGGAACGGCACCTTCCCGCGCCCATCCGCCGTCGGCTGCGGCTCATAAACCTGCGCGGGACAGAAGTGGAAGCACGGATTGCCAAACTCCTCCGTGCACTTCGTGATGCAGACCTCGGTGTCCGCGATCAGCAGATGCGCCGGCTGATTCTCCTCGTGAATGACGCCGCCGTTGTAGACGTCGGTGACCTTGTCGAAGGTCAGCACGCCGTCGAATTTCATCTTCTCCGGCGGATGCGGATGTTCGTTGCCGAAGTAGCGCTGGATACGCTCCATCCGCTCGTGACCCGCGTGTCCTTCGAGCCGGTTCGCGACGCCGAAGCCGCGTCCGCCCGTCACCATGCTCAGCCCCGCATTGGCAAGACCGGCGAGCTGGCCGTACTCGAAAGCCTGGTGGAAATTGCGCTCCTTCCACAGCTCCTCGCGCGCCCAGGAAGCCTCGAACATCGCCTCGTACTCGCTGAGCTGCGCGGACGAATAATCCTCATTCAGCAGCGCGTGAAACGCAGCCTCCGCCGCCATCGCTCCTGACTTGATGCCGAGGTGAATGCCCTTCAGGCGAGCACCATTCAAATAGCCCGCAGAATCGCCGGCGATGAGAAAACCATCGCCGAACGACTTCGGCATCGAGTAGTACCCGCCCTCCGGAATCGCCTTCGCACCGGCAGCGATCATCTTGCCGCCTTCGAGCAGCGGCCGGACCGAGGGATGCAGTTTGTAGCGCTGGAACTCGTGATGCGGGTCGAGCGTGGGGTTTTTGTAGTCGAGACCGACCACGAGACCGATGTCGACGATGCGGTCCTTCATGCCGTAGATGAACCCGCCGCCGAACGTGTCGCCATCGAGCGGCCAGCCGAGCGTGTGGATCACGCGTCCCGCTTCGAAGCGATCGTCCGGAAGCTGCCACAGCTCCTTCACGCCGACCGAGTAGACCTGCGGATTCTTTCCCGCGTACAGGTCGAAGAGACCGGCCAACTGTTTCGTCAGCGTGCCACGGGGGCCCTCCGCAAGAATCGTGATCTTCGCCTTGATGTCGACGCCCGGCTCGAAGTTCGCCTTCGCTTCGCCGTTCTTGTCGATCCCTTTGTCGCCGGTGCGTACTCCGACCACGCGACCTTCTTCGACCAGCACGCGTGAAGCTGCGAATTCGGCGAAGAGGTCGACGCCCATGTCGCCGACGATCGGCGCCATCCAGCGAACGAATTCGCCGAGGGAGATGACGTAGTTGCCATGGTTCTGGAGAGGAGGCGGCATGATCGGCGCGGCGATATTCATCTTCTCGAAGAGATACCAGAAGCCGTCATCCGTGACCGGCGATTCGATCGGACAGCCGCGCTCCAGCCAGTCCGGCATCAACTCCGTGATGCCGCGCGGATCCATGACCGCACCGGAGATGCCATGCGAGCCGATCTCCTTCCCTTTCTCCAGGACGGCGATCGAGATGTCGCGCTTGTTCTCGCTCGAATCGTTGTGCGCCTTGACCAGCTCCGCGAGCCGGTACGCGGCGGCGAGTCCGGCCGGCCCGGCGCCCACGATCACGACATCGACGTCGAGGGTCTCGCGCTCGATGCCGGGAAGTTCAGCCATGGATGCTCCTTGAACGCAAAGTCGAGGCGCATTCTATGTCGGAGCGCCGGCGGCTCGCCGGCTGGACTGCCAGCGGCTCGCTGGCGATTTGCGAACGCCGCCGCCATCTCGCTTCGCTGTATTCTTATCGCCCGTCCGATGCCTCAATACGCCGCTCCGCTCCTCCTTCTCCTCATCGCCAGCGCGATCACTTCATTCATCACTACCGCGGTCGTGAAAAGGATCGCCGAGGAAGCCGGCGCCATCGACCGGCCCAACGAGAGAAAGTTGCATGCCGTGGCCACTCCGCGCATGGGCGGCCTGGCCATCATCTTCGGCTTCGGATTTCCGCTCATGCTCCTCGCCGCCAACACGCATGCCGCGGAGCTCGTCTCGAAGAACCTCACCTATCTCTTCGCCGTTCTGGCCAGCGGCTCTCTCATCGTTGGTCTCGGCGTGTACGACGATCTCCTCGGCTCCGACGCTCCGAAAAAGTTCCTGGTGCAGTTTGCGGCGGCCGTGATCCTGGTCAGTTTCGGCTTTCACTTCTCGTTCGTGTCGATCGCCGGATTCAACATCCAGCTCGGCATCGTCGAGTACGTAGTCTCCGTGATCTGGATCGTGTTCGTCATCAACGCCGTCAATTTCATCGACGGCATCGACTCGCTGGCCACGCTCGTGGCCATCACCGTGGCCGTCGCCTTCGGCGTGATCGCATGGCTCCGCGCCGACGTCTTCTCCATCGTCATCATGGCGGCGCTGGCCGGAAGCCTCATCGGTTTCTATCGGTGGAACCGCCCGCCGGCGAAGATCTTCATGGGCGACACCGGCAGCCTCTTCATCGGACTCCTGCTGGCCGCCGGCTCGATCGCCCGCCCCATCAAGTCGCCCACCGCCCTCATCGTCAGCGGGCCGATGCTCGCTCTCGCTCTCCCCGTGCTCGACACGCTGATCGTGATGAAGCAACGTTTCGGGGAGGAGACGACACTCGGCGCGCGCGTGATGCGGATGTTCAACGCCGACCGCCGCCACTTCCATCACATCCTCGTGGAGAAGTACGGCAGCATCAACAAAGCGATCTTTTCCATCTGGATCATCACGCTGCTCTTCGCTCTTTCCGCGGTGCTCACGGTGACTGACGATCTCAAAGTCGCCGGCTACGGCCTCGGTTTGACCGGGCTCGTGGTGATGGTCTTCTTCCGCTACTGGTTCCGGCGCGGCGAAGTGCGCACGCCGGTCGAACGGCAGGCCTGACCAGCGATGTGCGGTATCGCTGCTGTCTTCGCTTACGGGACCTCCGCGCCATCCGTCGATCGAGACGAGATCGAAGCCATCACCGAACGGATGCGGCCGCGCGGTCCGGACGCCGGCGGTACCTGGATTTCGCCCGATACGCGTGTAGCCCTCGGCGCGCGGCGACTGGCCATCATCGATCTCAGCGATGAAGGCACGCAACCGATGACCGACGTCGACGGAGAGCTTCGCATCGTTTTCAACGGCGAGATCTACAACTATCGCGAGCTCCGCGCGAGGCTGGAGCGGCTCGGCGCGCGCTTTCATTCGACGACCGACACCGAGGTCCTGCTCCAGCTTTATCGCCACGACGGCGCCACGATGGTCGAACTACTGCGCGGCATGTTCGCCTTCGCCATCTGGGACCCGCGAGCGCGAAAACTGTTCGTGGCACGCGACCCATACGGAATCAAGCCGCTCTACATCGCCGACGACGGCCAGACCTTCCGAGCCGCGTCGACGGTCAAAGCGCTCCTCGCGGACGGACGCGTGGGACGCGCGCACGATCCCGCGGGCGTGGCCGGCTTCTGGCTGATGGGAAGCGTTCCCGAGCCGCGCACGATCTTCGAATCGATTCGCGCCGTCGAAGCGGGAACGTCGCTCTTCGTCGGCGAGCGAGGCATTCACGACGTCCGGCGCTACTACTCGATTGCCGCCACATTCGAACGCGGCGTGCAGGACGAAGCAGCGGCGCATCTCGTCCAGCCGCCCGTCCTTCTGCGCGAGCTCGTCACTGATTCGCTTCGCCATCATCTCGTCTCCGATGTTCCGGTCGGCGCATTTCTCTCCTCCGGCATCGACTCGACCGCACTCGTCGCCCTGGCCACCGAGGCAACCGGCCAGCCGCCGCGAACGGTGACGCTGCGCTTCGAAGAGTTCCAGGGACGCGATTCCGACGAAGCACCGCTCGCCGATCGATTCGCGAAACAGATCGGATCCGATCACGTCACGCGGCTCGTCACGCGCGATGAATTCGCAGCCGACCTGCCGCGGCTCTTCGACGCCATGGACCAGCCGACAATCGACGGCACGAACACCTGGTTCGTCAGCAAAGCCGCCGCCGAGCGCGGCCTGAAAGTGGCCATCTCCGGCCTCGGCGGCGATGAGCTGTTCGGCAGCTATCCATCGTTCCGCGATCTGCCGCGCATCGTCGCCGCCGCGCGTGTGCCACTTGCGGCCGCCGTCGCGGGATACGTCACGCGTAATCCGAAAGCGAGCGCGATGGGACGATACGGGAGCACGTGGCCCGGCGCCTACCTGCTCAAGCGCGGCCTCTTTCTCCCCGAGGATTTGCCGAAACTGATGGGCGTCGACGCGGCGCACGAAGGATTGCGGCAGCTCGCCATGCTCGACCACATCGGCGAGACCATCCAACCCGATCCGGGAACGCCGTTCGGCCGCGTAGCCGCGCTCGAAGCATCGCTCTACATGCGCAATCAGCTCCTGCGCGACACGGACTGGGCCAGCATGGCCCATTCGCTCGAAGTGCGAACGCCGCTCGTCGACGCCACGCTCCTCCGCCAGATCGCTCCGCTGCTGATGGTCGAAAAGCAGCGCTGCAAGCAGCACTTCGCCGACAGCCCACGCACTCCCCTCCCCGCCTGGCTCAGCAGCCGGAGCAAAACCGGCTTCACCGTTCCGCTCACCGAGTGGATGCAACTGCGACCCGACGGAACGTCCACGCGCATGCGGAGCTGGGCGCAGGTGGTCATGGAGCAGTGGACGTGAGGATTCTGCATGTCGGCACCGATTCGTTCGGCGGCTACGGCGGCATCGCGCTCTACAACCGCGAGCTGATCGCTGCGATGGCGTCGCATCCATCAATCGACGAAGTCGTGGTAATCCCTCGCATCATCGTAGGCGCACTCGAACCGCTCCCGGAAAAAGTAACGTTCGTTACTGCCGCCGCGTCCGGCCGGATCGCCTACGTGAACGCATTGCGCAACGCGGGCAACGGCTTCGATCTCGTCGTCTGCGCGCACGTCAACCTGCTACCGATCGTCCGGCTGGTGACGAAGAATCCGCTGCTGATGCTCTACGGCATCGAAGCGTGGAAACCGCTGCGCGATCCGCTGTCGAACCGCCTGCTGCGAAACATCCGAGGAGCGATCTCCATCAGCGACATCACCCGCGATCGTTTCGCCGGCTGGTCGCACTACGACGGGCTCTCGCTCCTGCTCCCGAATTCGATCCGCGCCGAGTGGTACGGCATTCGTCCCAAGAATCCCGATCTGGTGCAGCGCTATCACCTCGAAGGCAAACGCGTGTTGATGACCCTCGGCCGCGTCGTGGCCGCCGAGCGTTACAAAGGCTTCGATGAAGTGCTCGATGTTCTGCCCGACCTCGACCGCGACATTTCCTACGTCATCGCCGGCGGCGGCAACGATGTCCCGCGCCTGCAGCGCAAAGCCGCCTCCCTGGGAATCGCCGATCGCGTCGTCTTCACCGGCCTTTTTCCAGAGAACGAAAAAGCGGATCTGTATAACCTGGCCGACGTCTACGTGATGCCGAGCCGCGGCGAAGGCTTCGGCTTCGTCTTTCTCGAAGCGCTGGCCTGCGGCGTTCCCGTGATCGCCAGCCGTCTCGATGGCGGACGCGAAGCCGTTCGCCATGGAGAGCTGGGACAACTCGTCGATCCCACCAGCCGGGCCGAGATCCGTGTCGCAGTTCGCGATGCGCTCGCGGCAGGCACCGGCAAGCACATCCCCGAGGGCCTCGACTTCTTCAGCTACGCCAATTTCGAGCGCCGCACGCACGCCATCATCGACGCGCTCGCCGCCAATGCATGACAATGGGCGAATGAAGCGTGCTTTGATTTTCGGCGTGTCGGGACAGGACGGCGCCTACCTTTCGCGACTCCTGCTGGAGCGCGGCTATGAAGTCCACGGAGCCTCGCGCGACGCGGAGTCGCAATCGTTCCGCCGCCTGGTCACCCTCGGCATCCGCGATCGCGTCAAAACGCACTCCGCGGCGGCGCGAGACTTTCGCCAGCTCCTGCAACTGATCGACAACATCCGTCCCGACGAGATCTACAACCTCGCCGGCCAGAGCTCCGTCGGTTTGTCCTTTTCACACCCGGTGGAAACGATGGACAGCATCGCCCAGGGCACGCTCGTAATGCTCGAAGTGATTCGCTATCTGAAACTGCCGGTGCGGCTCTACAACTCCGCATCGAGCGAATGCTTCGGCGAAACGACGCCGGGTAATGCCAGCGACGAATCGACACCATTCTTTCCGCGCAGTCCTTACGCGACCGCAAAAGCCGCGGCGTATTGGACGACTGCCAATTACCGCGAGGCCTACGGCATCTACGCGTGTTCCGGAATTCTCTTCAATCACGAATCTCCATTACGCTCGGAGCGATTTGTAACAAAGAAAATCTTCTCCGCCGCTGCCGCAATCGCCGCAGGCACGCGCACCCGCCTAACCCTCGGCCGCCTCGACGTCTCCCGCGACTGGGGTTACGCCCCCGAATACGTCGAAGCGATGTGGCGCATGCTGCAACAGGAAACGCCACAAGACTTCGTCATCGCCACCGGCGAAAGCCACACACTGGAAGATCTCACCGCCGCCGCCTTCGCCCAATTCAACCTCGACTGGCACGACCACGTCGATATCGACCCCTCCCTCTTCCGCGCCTCCGATATCACCTACAGCCGCGGCAATCCGGAGAAGAGCCGGCGACTGTTGGGGTGGGAAGCGAAGACTAGGTTCGCCAGCCTCGTTCCGATACTCGCCGAACCAAAAAGCGCGGGAGGCACCTGACCTCCATTCAAGTCAGCCGTTGCTGCTTGAAGCACATCGCTGATCAAACCTCGCGGAGAGGCCGGCTCAACATGGAGACAACGAGGACGCTTCGCTCTCCGACACTGCTCCGTAGGTCCAACGTCGGCCGCTTGCATCGCGGTACACGACGCCTCGGAAAGTACGCTCGGGATAGAACCGCGCGACGCCGCCCGGCAGAATCGATCCATAGATTCCATTGCCGTAGTGAAAGCTGGTAATCATCGCATCTTCCATATTCACATCGAAGGTCACGAGCAGCACACTGCAGTCGGCACCAGCCGGGCGACCACGAATACCCCATCCAGAAAGCGTTGAGCCAGCGAAGCGTAGATTGAAGAGATCGGCTGCTGTTGTTCGCACGCCGTTGCCGAGATTGGATGACGAGGGCGCCAATGGCATCGACGCGTTCGGCAGCGACGAATCACGAGCCCGAGAACGTCCGCCAGTGATGAGAATCCCGATCGTGAGAAAGACGAGCAGGGCGAGCGTCACGGCACAACCGGCAGTCAAGCACGTCGCTGCGCCTTGCTTCTCTGTCGCAGGCGCTGTGAACAGTTCGCGAAGGGGATTCGAGTAAACCTGGTGCTGTGGAGTGATGCGACCCTCTCGCACCCACTGTTGCAGCGAAGCAAGATCAGCAGGGTAGTCACGTCCGTCCTGGCCGCGTACGACGAAGTCAGGAAGCGGTAATTGCACGTTGCTCACGATTCGATCTTACGCGGTGTGAAAGCGGCCTTCACGCGAGATCGCGGCATTGGCGAGGCAAAGGCAATGGGGCCAGGGCCACACCTTCGTTTTGGCTCCAGACTCGCAGGCCAAGGAGGGCCACGCCTTTGTTCGATCTCGCAGAAGGGGCCAAAAGGGTCACACCTTTGTTCTATTTCCCAGATCCTGAGCTGTGAGGCAATAGGGGTCACATTTT
>Ga0307511_10005825_pt1 | contig 12459 bp, 13 predicted proteins | sample 13_EM_MG_FD_200266 | JGI IMG/M metagenome (GOLD analysis project Ga0307511, IMG submission 200266) | Populus trichocarpa ectomycorrhiza microbial communities from riparian zone in the Pacific Northwest, United States - 13_EM | ecosystem: Host-associated > Plants > Roots > Unclassified | place...
GCTGGTCCCTGCCCCTGGCCATCATCCTGATTGTGCCCATGTGCCTGCTGTCATCCATGATCGGAGTGAAGCTCAGCGGCTCCGACAACAACATCCTGACCCAGATAGGATTCATCGTGCTGGTGGGTCTCGCCTGCAAGAACGCGATCCTGATCGTGGAGTTTGCGCGCGAGCGGTATGACCAGGGCATGGGTGTCATCGAATCGGCTGTCGAGGCCTGTCGGCTGCGGCTGCGTCCGATCCTGATGACCTCCTTTGCGTTCATCATGGGCGTGGTTCCATTGGTCCTCGCAAAAGGGGCCGGTGCCGAGATGCGCCATGCCATGGGCACCGCGGTGTTTTCCGGCATGCTGGGTGTGACTCTGTTCGGGTTGTTCCTGACACCCGTGTTCTTCGTCACCATCGAGTACCTGTTTGGAGCGAAGCACACCCCCAAGCCGCAGACCCAATCTGACGTGAAACCGGCCAGCGCTGCGCCAGGTGCAACGGGAGCCCAGGAGAATGCGTAAACTCCCCATCGGAATGCTTGTTGGGACGGCGGCGGCCACGCTGTGCGCCTGCGCGGTTGGACCCAACTATCAGCGCCCGGTGACGCCCGTCCCGCCGCAGTTCGCGAATCTCGGGCAACCCGGCTTCAACGGCGCGGACGTCGAGGCGAAATTCTGGACACTCTTCAACGATCCGCGGCTCGATCGGCTGGTCAATGACGCCCTGGCGGCAAACAAGGACCTGCAGCGCGCCCGTGCCAATCTGCGCGCTTCCCGCGCCGCCCGCCGGCTGGCAGGCTTCGATCTGTTCCCCACGGTGACCGGGGCCGGCACCTATACGCACACGCGCGAGAGCCGGAACCAACTGCCCGCGATCATCAGCGAGGACCGGACTCTGGATTCGGTCGATGTTGGTTTCGATGCGTTCTGGGAGTTGGACTTCTTCGGGCGCGTCCGGCGGGGCGTCCAGGCGGCCCGCGCTGAAGAGCAGGCGAGTGCAGCCAGCCTGCGCGATGCACAGGTGACCGTAACGGCTGAGGTTGCGCGCAACTATTTCGTCCTGCGTGGACTGCAGGAACAGCTTGCAGTCGCTACGCGCAACGCCGATAACCAGGACCAGACCCTGCGGGTCACCCAGGCGAGGCTGGAAGCGGGCCGCGGCACCGAGCTGGATACCGCGCGCGCGGAAGCGCAGCTCAAAACGACACTAGCGAGCATTCCGCTGCTGGAGTCCTCCGTAGCAACGACGATCTACAGACTGTCAGTGCTCACAGGCCGGCTACCGGATTCGCTGACTGCCGATCTTCAGGTTGCGGAACCTCTGCGCGACCTGCCGCCCCTCAATGCTGTGGGCGATCCCGCCGCGCTTCTGCGCCGACGGCCTGATATCCGGGTGGCCGAACGCAGCCTGGCTGCCTCCACGGCCCGCGTCGGCGTCGCCATCGGTGATCTCTTTCCGAAGGTGACCTTCACAGGCTCAATCGGCTACAACGCCGCGTCCTTTAGCGGCATCGGTAAGACTGGTTCTGACACGTACTCGGTTGGACCCGGAATCTCCTGGGCTGCCTTCGATCTTGGCCGGGTCGGCGCCCGGATCAAGATTGCGCACGCCCAAACCGATGCGGATCTCGCCACCTACGAGTCCAGCGTGTTGGGCGCCCTGGAGGAGACTGAAGGAGCCTTGGTCACGTACGGCCGCGCGCAGAGCCGCCGGGAGCTGCTGACCCAGGCAGCCACCGCCAGCGAACGGGCCTCGAATCTGGCCCGCCAGCGATTCCAGGGCGGTCTGACTGATTTCGTCAACGTGTTGGAAGCCGAACGCGACGCGCTGAGCGTACAGGACAGTCTCGCGCAGAGCCGGACACAAACAGCTACAGCGCTCGTTGCGGTCTACAAGGCCCTCGGCGGTGGGTGGGTGGACGAGCCGCTCGAGGCGAAGCGCTGACGCTCGCTGCGCCCATAGGCGCGCCGTCTTGGTGCCCACAGGCGCGCTATTTTGTCGCGCCCCAGGCGCGCCATATTAGTTCGGCGCCGCAGCGTGGTGGCCCAACAAGCTCGGGTACACGGAGAACATCAGAGTCGCAAAGTCCTGGCCGTGGTTGGGAAGTTTGAGCCCCCCGTTCGACCAGTGACGCCCGACCAACTCGATGGCATAGCCCGGCTTGGGCGTGAAGCGCACACCCACCTGTTCCGAGATATTCCAGAGCGATGCCGACGCCGTGTTTGGCTTAGTCTTGTAGGAAGCGCCGAGGCCAATGATCACCCGCCACGTAGGATGTCGGAACAGCTCCACGCGGCGGCTGAACGAGAAGCCCCAGTACGGTGTTGCGATTCGCGTGTGGCCGTTGAAGTTGGTGTCGAAGAACTCCTGGTTACTGGTGAAGCGAAAGGCGCCGAACTCCCAGCGGTTCTTGTCGAAATCCACCGTCAGGGGAGCCACCAGGCTGTGCGTGGTTTCCCAGAAGTGATACGTCGCGCCGAGCCCGAGCTGGACCTCGCAGGTTGCGCAGAAATCCGCGGCGCGCACGCCAGGACCGGCCAGCGCCGCAAGCACGGCCGCCAGCAGAACGCACCATGATCGCATCTCGTCCCAACCTCCACACCCGGGCACCCTCTTGCCGAACGTAAAACTAACATGAGTCCGGCCCGGTAGCGACTCTCCCATTGGAGGCAGGCCCCTCCAAAGGAACATGTTGGTACCGGGCGCGCGCCCTTACAGGCCGAGTGCGCTCAAGCCCGGGTGATCGTCGGGCCGGCGCCCGAGCGGCCAATGATACTTGCGGTCGGCGGCGGCGATCGGCAGATCGTTGATGCTGGCAATACGCACCCGCATCAGGCCCTGCTCGTCGAATTCCCAGTTCTCATTGCCGTAGGAGCGGTAGTGTTGGCCGCTATCGTCGTGCCACTCGTATGCGAAGCGTACTGCGATGCGATTGTCGGTAAACGCCCATACTTCTTTGATGAGCCGGTAGTCGAGCTCGCGGGCCCACTTGCGTGTCAGGAACGCGACGATCTCACGGCGGCCCTGTAGGAATTCGGAACGATTGCGCCAGCGGCTGTCCTGCGTGTAGGCCAGCGAGACGGCTTGAGGATCACGCGAGTTCCAGGCGTCCTCGGCCTTCCGGGCCTTGATGGCTGCGGTTTCCGCGGTGAATGGCGGCAGAGGGGGTCGCGACATGTACTTCTCCTCAAAATGGGCCCGCTGCAGACGGGCGAACATAATCGTTTTCGGCCGGTTCTGTTATGCATTTTAGAGGCGACATCTGCATCTGCCGAAAGGGTGGGAACAGGCCTAAACTGCAGCCCATGAAAATCGCAAAACCCCTGCTCCTGGTCAGTACACCGCTGGGCATGGTCACCGGACTGATAGAGGCCTACCGGATGGTGGGCGGCCTTGCGGTCGTCATGTTCGCAATGATGGGAGTGCTCGGCGTTGCCGCGGCAAGCGTCGTCCTCACCATTCGAAAGGAAAAGAGATGGACGGAATCAAGATCCTGATCGTGCTGGTGCTCGCAGGCATCGTAGCGAGCCTCGGCAAAGCCCTGTTCCACATGTCGTCGGGCGGTTCCGACGACGTCGGTCACTCTGCGATGATGGCGCGAGCTCTCACCGTCAGAATCGGACTCTCGATCGCGCTGTTCGTTCTTCTGATGATTGCCTGGTACTTCGGAGCGATCTCGCCTCACGGCGTGGGCTGAACCGGCTCAGGTATCATGGGGCGGCAGGTACACCTGGCCGCCCATGAAGCTCTACCAGCAGCTCGCCGACGACCTCACAGTCCTGATCCGTCAAGGGGCGCTCAAGCCCGGAGACCGCGTTCCCTCCGTGCGGGAGACATCCCGCGAACGCGGCATGAGTCCCGCCACGGTCATTCACGCGTATGAGCTTCTGGAAGGTCAGGGCTTAATAGAAACGCGGCCCCGTTCGGGATACTGCCTCAAGGCGATTGAAATACCGACGCACCCGACACACGGAATCGATCTCGCTTACCTCGCGCGCATTCTGGGCAAGCATCCAGTGCGGGCGTGTTGGTTCATGACCAGCTTTCAAAACCCGCTGGGCGCGCTCGTGCCGGACGAGGCCCGCCAGGAGCTGGTGCAACTATTGGAGTTGCACGATGTGCCGCTGATCGAGGACGACGTCTATGCGGAGCTGTACTTCGGGAGCCGCAGGCCCAAGTCGACGAAAGCGTTCGATCACAAGGGCCTGGTCCTCAATTGTGGATCTTTTTCAAAGAGTCTCGCCCCCGGCTATCGTATCGGCTGGGTTGCGGCGGGGCGCTTCGCCCGAAGCGTCGGGCGGCGCAAGGTCATGAGCTCGTTGTCCACCAATATTCCGGCACAGGAGGCAATTGCGCTGTATCTGCGCCAGGGAGGGTACGATCGTCACCTCGGCGTGTTGAGGCGGACGTTCGCGACTCAGCAGAAATCGGCGCTACAGGCGTTACACGCCCATCTGCCGCCCGGTTTCACGGTGACCCAACCGCAAGGTGGTTACTTCCTGTGGCTGGAATTTCCCGAACACGTCGATGCTATTGATGTGCACAGAAAAGCTCTCGAGCAGGGGTTCAGCATTGCACCGGGACCGATTTTTTCGGCGAGACGCGAATTTGCCCACTGCCTGCGGCTCAATTATGGCCACGAATGGACTACGGCAAGCGAGCGGGCCATCAAGTCCCTGGGGGCCATCGTGCGATCATAGCGGTGGCGAAGGGGTACGCTTAGGCTTGAGCTACATGGGATGAAAACGTTTGTCACCAGGCGCGTCGTCATCCGGCTCCTTTGGGTCCTGTGCTTTGGAGCGGCCGGGTTTGTCGTCTACGCGTGGCGCTCTGCAATACCCCCAGCCGACCTTCCATCCGCCGACAGCTTCGATGCGGAGACGATTCGGCGCGGTGCACAGCTTGCGGCTCTCGGAAATTGCGCCACTTGTCACACGGCGCCAGCCGGGGAGACGTTCGCAGGCGGACGGGCGGTGGCGACGCCTTTCGGCACGATCTATTCGACTAACATCACACCGGATCTCACCACCGGGATCGGGCGCTGGTCACGCGCTGCCTTCGAGCGCGCGATGCGCGAAGGCGTGGATCGCGAAGGTGCGCACCTCTACCCTGCGTTCCCATATGACCATTACACACTTCTCACTGACGCAGACAGCGCAGCGCTGTACGCCTTCATGATGACGCGGCAGCCGGTTGAGGGGCGAACGCCCGACAATCACCTGCCGTTTCCCCTGAATATGCGATTCATCCTCGCAGGGTGGAAGCTGTTGTTCTTTCGTGAAGGCCGCTATCAGCCGGATACGACGCATGACGCGCAGTGGAATCGCGGCGCCTATCTTGCAAACGGCATCGGCCATTGCGGCGCATGTCACACCCCACGCAACAGCCTCGGTGCGGAAATCCGCACCCGGCATTTCGCGGGAGGCGAGGCAGAAGGTTGGCGTGCTTACGCGATCAACTCTGATTCACAGTCCTACGAGGCTTGGAACGCAGATGCCCTGCACAGTTTTCTGCGCGAGGGCTGGCACGAGCAACATGGCGACGCGCATGGCCCCATGGCGCCGGTTACGCACAATCTCGCATCGGCAGCAGATTCCGACGTGCAGGCGATGGCCGCGTACGTAGCATCCGTAATGGGAAAGCCGGCTCCGGGACGCCATCAGGATGCTGCAACCGATCCGCCGAGCAACGATGCTGGCGCTGCCATTTACGCTGCTACGTGCGCGAGCTGCCACGATGGCACACGGCCGCTTCCCTTCGGAGGTGTCAAACTGACACTGAGCACTGCGGCAACCGGTGAGACGCCGACCAATCTCATCAAGGTCATTCTCGATGGACTACATCCGCCCGAAGGCACTGCCGGTGCGATCATGCCAGGCTTCTCCAGCACGCTGACTGACGGGCAGCTGGAATCGTTGGTTTCTTACATTCGCGCCAACTTCGGTGCACGGCCACCGTGGACGGGTGTGGATACCAGCGTACGCGAGGCCAGGAGTCGTCTCAGTGATTGAGTTGAAGGTCAACGGCCGCTCGCACAGTGTGAGCGCGGATCCGGATACCCCACTGCTTTACGTTTTGCGCGATGACCTGCAGCTCAATGCCGCCAAGTTTGGCTGTGGGCTCGGCCAATGCGGCTCGTGCACGGTGCTGGTCGACGGCGCTCCAACCTTATCGTGCGTAACACCGATCATGCTGCTGGAAGGACGGCAGATCACCACTCTCGAGGGGCTGGGAACTCTCGAGGATCCAGGCCCCCTGCAGAGAGCCTTCATCGAGGAGCAGGCGGCGCAGTGTGGGTACTGCATCCCCGGGATGATGATGCGCGCGCAAGCACTGTTAGAAAGAAATCCGCACGCCTCCGACGCTGAGATCCGTGCGCAACTGGAACCAAACCTGTGTCGCTGTGGCACGCATATGCGGATTCTGCAGGCGGTACGCCGCGCAGCCACCTTGATGGCCGGCCCGGGCCCCTCACCAGGCACGGTAGTTACGCACGCGCCGTCGGCCGCAGGCCCGCAGGTTGACTCCTCAGATGCGGAAGCCGACGCCCGAGAAGACGCCAGGAGCCGCCCCGCCCACTCGGAAAGACGAGAGCGCCCCGAACGGTGAACGCAATCCTGTCCCACAAGATATCGCGCCGCGCGGTTCTTCGCGGCACCGGCGCGTTGGTCTTGAGTTTTTCGCTGTCACCGCAGGCCTGGACGCAGGAAGGCGGCTCACAGGCCGCCCGCCCGGCCCCCGGACCCAAACTTCCCGGCAGTCTGAGCAGGAGTCCCCTGCTCGATGCGTGGATCCGGATTGATGCCGATGGCCGCGTCACCGCATTCACAGGCAAGGTCGAGCTCGGACAAGGCATCAAGACCGCGTTGCTGCAGGTCGTGGCCGAAGAGCTCGAAGTTCCGTTCGAGCAGGTGAGCCTGGTCACAGCGGACACGAGCAGGACTGCGGACGAGGGTTATACAGCCGGCAGCCATTCGGTTCAGGACAGCGGCACGGCACTGCGCAACGCCGCCGCACAGGTTCGCGAGATATTGATTGCAGAAGCCGCCAGGCGACTGAAAGCGCCCGGCGACCAACTCCATGCCGCCGCAGGCGCGGTGATTGGACCCAACCAGGCCCGGATCACCTATGCCGAGTTGGTTTCAGCCAACCTGCTGCATGTCGAAGCCCAACCGGTTTCAAAATTGAAGGACGCCACCGCCTTCAAGGTCATGGACAGATCGGTGCAGCGCATCGACATCCCTGCCAAGGTGACCGGCGGAGCCGCCTATGTTCAGGACATGAGGCTGCCGGGGATGCTTCACGCCCGCGTCGTCCGCCCGCCCAGTTACGGCGCGAGGCTCGTGCAGCTCGATCAAGGCAGCATCGAAAAGATGACTGGCGTGGTAAAGGTGCTGCGCGATGGCAACTTCCTCGCGGTCGTGGCCTATCGCGAGTTCCAGGCGGTCAAAGCCATGCGCGCGTTGAGCCTCGCGGCCCGATGGGAGGAGCGCGCGGCCTTGCCGACACAGGCGCGTCTCCATGAGGCTCTTCTCGCGCTGCCGGCCCAGGACCAGGAGATCTTCGACAAGCACGAATCGGGCGGCCAACCTTCCAAGACACTCGAAGCCACCTACACGCGCCCTTACCTTTCACATGGCTCGGTGGGTCCCTCCTGCGCTGTCGCGCACCTCACCGAGGGTGTCATGACTATCTGGACGCACACCCAAGGCGTGTACCCCGATCGACAGGCGATCGCCGAGATGTTGCGGATGCCGCCGGACAAAGTGCGCTGCATCCATGTGGAAGGCTCGGGATGTTATGGTCACAACGGCGCTGACGATGCGGCAGCAGATGCGGCCCTGATTGCAAGCTCGCTGCCCGATCGGCCGATCCGGTTGCAATGGATGCGCGAGCAGGAACACGGCTGGGAGCCTTTCGGACCGGCGATGATTGCCAAGGCTCGCGCGTCCCTGGATGCTGCCGGCCGCATCGTCGATTGGGACTACGGCGTCTGGAGCAATACTCACTCCATGAGGCCGGGCCCTGCGGGCGCACTGCTCGCGGCCCAACACATGGAGCGCTCGTTTCCGATTCCCGAACCCAAACCCATACCTCAGCCCGAAGGCGGCGGCGATCGCAACTCCATTCCGCTCTACGTGCTGCCCAGCGCCAAGGTCACTCATCACTTCCTGAGCGACATGCCGGTGCGCGTGTCCGCCTTGAGATCCCTTGGCGCGCATATGAATGTGTTCGCGATCGAGAGCTTCATGGACGAACTGGCACTGGCGGCCGGCTCCGATCCGGTTGCATTCCGCCTCACGCACCTCGATGACCCGCGGGCCCGCGATGTGGTCACGGCGGCGGCCGATGAATTCCGTTGGGCTGCCCGACCCGCACCCGCGGGTGGGCACGGATGCGGCTTCGCGTTTGCCCGCTACAAGAATCTCGCGGCCTATTGCGCGGTCGCCATGCAGGTTCGCGTCGATCGCGAGACGGGGCGCACCCGGGTCCTGCGGGTTGCGGCCGCCGTTGACACGGGCCAGGTCATCAACCCGGATGGCGTCCGCAATCAGATCGAGGGCGCCATCCTCCAGTCGTTGAGTTGGTCTGCCTTCGAGAGTGTCAGCTTCGATGCGACGCGCATCACGTCCATCGATTGGGCCACCTATCCTGTCCTGCGGTTCAGCTCAGTCCCGGAAAGTGTCACCGTCAGAATCCTCGACCGCCCCGGCACACCGTTCCTCGGTTGTGGTGAAGCGGGCCACGGACCTGCCTCGGCAGCGCTGGCCAACGCAGTCGCCAACGCTACCGGAAAGCGTGTCCGTGACCTGCCGCTGAATGCCGCCCATGTCAAAGCGGCGATCGGCATTTAGTCGCGGACGTTTAGTCGTAGAACACCAGGGTCCGCAACTCGATACTTTCACGGGGCGGCGCTCCCGCCGGCGTAGTCGGATCCACGAACGCCGAGTGTGGCACGAATCGCGCCCGGCCATCCGTAACCGAATCGTAACACTTGATCAACATGACCTCGTCGCTACGCATGGCTGGCGCGTAGAACCATTTATGCGCCGGGTTGAACTTCACGTAGTAGATCTCGCCCGTGCGGTCCGGATAGATGAGATCGGTCGCAACCAGATCCTCGTCAGCGACACTGCGGGCATCGCTGACCGCCAACGGTGAATCCTGAACCGGCCCGCGGATCGGGCGCCAGAGGTTGATCACCGAGAAGCGCTTCTGCAGCAACGTGTCAGCCTCGGCGCCGAGCAGATCACGCACGCGCTGCGGACCTGACTTCACTGTGTAGTCGTTGTGCACGCGAGGAACGGGCTGTCGCGGTATGCCAGTGGCACGGTCCGTCGCACCTGGAATCCGGCGGCGAATCGTATGATCAAACACCACTACCCTCGATGCCCCTGTCACTTCCTCGAGCAACGATATTGCCTCGGCATAGTACCGGGTGCGAATGGATTCTTCGTCATCGAAGTTCTTGAGGCGGGTGGGCGCAGTCAGGAGTTGAAATCCTTGACGCTCCAACGACAGGGTTGACGCCACGGGCCGCACATCCCGGATTGCCACCTTGTGCTCACGATAAACGGCAGTGGTCCGCGGCACCCCCGGAGGTGGATCGAATTCGAGCGAGCGTGGCTTCTCGGACGTCGGCTCGAGATAACGCATTGCCGCCTCGACACGCGGCAAGTCTTCGATGCGGGGCAGGTCCTCGATCGGCAGGGGATTCAGGTCGATTGCTACAGCATTCATGATGGCTCCTTCGTTTACCCCTACCGCACTAAGACCGTCGCCACGGCCCCGACAATGAAATAGCGACCGGTGACCAGTCCGGGACCGCGACTCGCTTGCGTGACTTCGCCAGCGCGTCGCTCGCGATCCCGGCATCCTTCGGGTCGAACCAATAACTTCCATCGACCGGTACGGCGCCGAAACTGATGCGCGCCAGAACCGCCTGGAAAAGCGTCGGCTTGTGAGTGTTCATGGAGAGTCTCCCGCGCCGGGGTTTCCGGACGAGTGACAGACTGCGCCTGGGACGCGCGGGCAACAAACGGAAGTTGTTTAGCCCGGTTTAGTTTTTCTATAGGCCCGGTTTTTCCGCCGGCGCCTCGGTTACGGCAGCGGCAGCTCAGTCGATGAATATCGTGGCGGGATGCTCGATGCGCTCTTTCAGTGCCTGAATCATGGCGGCCGCGTCATGGCCGTCTACGAAGCGGTGATCGAACGAAGAGGACAGGTTCATCATCCGCCGGATGGCGATTGCGCCGTCGTACACCATGGGGCGCTCGACCGCGCGATTGATGCCGATAATCGAGACCTCCGGCGCGTTGATGATGGGCGTCGAAGCAATTCCACCCAGCTTGCCCAGGCTCGTGACCGTAATCGTCGACCCTGACAACTCGTCACGAGTCGCCTTGTTTGCGCGCGCAGCCTCTGTGACCCGGCGCATCTGCGCCGCCAGCTCCCAAAGTGATAGAGACTGCGCGTCACGAACGACCGGGACCTTCAGCCCCTCGGGTGTCTGTGTCGCCACGCCCACGTGCACGTCGCGGTGACGGATGATGACGCCACGCTCGGAGTCATATTGCGCATTGCATTGCGGAAAGTCGCGCAGCACGCGCACCAGCGCGCTGACAATGAACGGAAGGTACGTGAGAGGCGATGTGCCCGACTCGAGCTTGCTGTTGAGATGACGACGCAGCGACTCGAGCTCGGTGACATCAAACTCCTCGACATAGGCGAAGTGGGGAATGTTGCGCTTCGCCTCGCTCATGCGTTGCGCGATCACGCGACGCACGCCGATGACTTTGATCTCTTCCGTCGCAGGCTCGGAAGTGGGCACGCGATGCTCGGCAGGCCGCGAGCGCACGAGCTTCGGACCGGAACGGCTCGAAACGAAGGCTTCGAAATCCTGCCGCAGAATGCGGCCGTTGGGTCCCGACCCAGAGAGCTGCGACAGATCAACGCCCGCCTCGTGAGCGCGTCTGCGTATCGCCGGCGAAGTCGCGACGCGACCCGGGCGGTCATTGTGTGCGTGGCCGTTCGTCGCGCCGTTAGCCCCAGTGGCGCCCGACCCGCTCGCAGCACGAGTTGACGCGGCGCCTCGGGTGCCCGAGGCAGCCTGCGCGCCAGTCGTACTGCGGTCACCCGCAGCGCCGCCGCGGTCGCCGGCCAAGCCGCGCTGTCCCGCTCCGCCGCCGTTGCCGCCAACCCCGCTACGGTCGCCAGCGCCGCCACGGTCACCCGCTACGCCGCGAGCGCCAGCCGCGCCACCATCGCCAACCGTCCCGCCGTCGCCGCTCGCACCCACGCCACCGTGGCCCCCGGCCACGTCCCGATCGCCAGCCGTCCCGCCCTCGCCAGTCGCGCCCACGTTACCGTGGCCCCCGGCCGCCACCATATCCGCCCCCGCATCCGTTTCAAACACAATCAACTCGGCCCCCACCGGCACCATATCCCCCGGCGTGCCCGTGGTCGAAATCACCCGGCCCCCGACAGGCGCAGGTAGTTCAACCGCCGCCTTTTCCGTCATGACCTCGACGATGACGTCGTCTTCGGCAACCGTATCACCAGGCTTTACGCGCCAGCCGACAATCTCGGCTTCGACCGTGCCCTCACCGAGATCGGGCAGTTTGAATACGTAACGGCTCACGCTGCCTCCATTACACTTTTCAGCGCTTGCGCTATGCGCGCCGGACCGGGGAAATACTCCCACTCGAAAGCATGGGGATACGGCGTATCCCAACCCGTCACTCGTTGAATGGGCGCCTCCAGATTCCAGAAGCAAGCCTCCTGCACCGTCGCTACCAGCTCGGCGCCGAACCCACCGAACAGGGTCGCTTCATGGACAACGACGCAACGTCCTGTTTTGCAGACCGAAGTACAAAGCGTGTCTACATCCAAGGGCACCATCGTACGTACATCGACGATCTCGGCGTCGACCCCGGCCATCCTGACAGCGGCCTCCACCACGTGAACCATGGTGCCGTAAGTCAACACCGTGAGGTCCTTCCCAGGCCGCACGATCTCCGCGCGGCTCATCGGCACAGTGTAGTAACCCTCGGGCACCTCGCCCTTGGGATGCGAGCTCCACGGTACCGCCGGCTTGTTGGGTTCGCCATCAAAAGGCCCGTTGTAAATACGCTTGGGCTCGAAGAACACCACCGGGTCGTCATCTTCGATCGAGCTGATCAGCAGTCCCTTGGCGTCATAGGGATTGGAAGGCATCACAACCTTGATCCCACTCACGTGTGTGAAGATCGCCTCCGGGCTCTGCGAATGAGTCTGCCCGCCCCGGATGCCGCCGCCACAGGGTGTACGAATGGTGACGGGCGCGGAAAACTCGCCCGCCGTACGGTAGCGCAATCGAGCAAGCTCGCTGACGACCTGATCGAAGCCCGGATAGATGTAGTCGGCGAACTGGATTTCCGCGACCGGCTTCAATCCGTTCACGCCCATCCCGATCGCCGCGCCAATGATTCA
>Ga0307511_10005826_pt1 | contig 12457 bp, 10 predicted proteins | sample 13_EM_MG_FD_200266 | JGI IMG/M metagenome (GOLD analysis project Ga0307511, IMG submission 200266) | Populus trichocarpa ectomycorrhiza microbial communities from riparian zone in the Pacific Northwest, United States - 13_EM | ecosystem: Host-associated > Plants > Roots > Unclassified | place...
CGATGATTACTGTTATTTCGGGGTCTACGAGTTTGTCCGAGTTGACCCTGTCACCAAAGACGAATGGTTGTCTCAGTTACCTCAGGTGCGTCACTTAGCTTCAAGCCACTCACCGTTAACCCACCGATTTGCCCCACAGGTAAAGGAGAACTGGGTGAACCACGCCCTTAAGACCTATACTGGGGAACAAACGCGCGCAAGAGTTTTCCTCCGCAGGAACCTAGGCCGAGAACCGACCAGGGGTGAAGTCGACGCGACCAAGGGGGATAAGAGCATTAAAGGTCGGGTTACCGCTGCACAAATTATGCAGGACTTTAATTCCGGGAACGAGGTACTTGTTTCCATCGCCTCCGAGTTTCTAACAAATTATTAACGTCTTGGGTTAGCAATTGGTGATCTGGGGCATGAAATGCGTGGGATATAGCTACGAGTTCGAGAACCATTTGGCCGACAACCTGGTTTCGGCCAACGCTCGCACGAAAGCAAAGTGACGGGAGGGGGGGCAGTCGAATGGCAGGAGAATACACGAACAACCTCTAACGCAGAACCCCTTGTAGGATAAAATTCATAGGTAGTGCAAGGCTCGTACCTGGGCTGTTGTAATTTTTCTACCGTCGTGTAACTTTGGATGTTTCAATCGATTCTGTATGCTTCAGCGCGGCCTTGGAGTGTTAGTGATTTGATCTCGCCGTAACATTCCCACTGCTCGGAATTGCAGTATCGGGTCGGGGCCACTTGGTGTGACCTTTGAAAGCCTTCGAACGAGAACGGATGGAGCGGAGTGAGGGTGCGCTTGAAGGTATACGCCCGGATCCAGTGCCGGGCCACGGATCCTTGTTACGATTGTGTGCACGTGATCCCGTTTTTCCCGACCCTAATTTGGTGCATGATGGCGACTCGTCGACTGAAAAGTTGGCTGAAGACGAGATACTGCTATCTGCAATACCTACGAGTCGCCCGCACTTACTGTACGCGAGCTGGAAGGTCTCAAAGTGAATACGGATCGCTAACCGGGTTCGAATCCGTCCGGAATGGGACGGGCCTGCATATATGAAAGGTATCTGGAGCCATCGCTACGATTGGAAGCGAAAAGTGCAGAACTACGGGACAGGACTCAGGCTAAAGCTCAACCGGGATCTCTATTTCAACCCAAACCTCATCCTCCAGCTCCAGTTTGGGAGGCTACCCTGTCACGAACTTGCGTAGGCTGAACGGACAGTGAAGTGTTCAGCCATACATTCCCTTATATCAACAAGGTCGCACCCCAGTGCGCCGCATGGTACTGTTGTGTCTGCCAACAGCCCTGTGTTCATGTCACCGGAAATTCAAGAACCCTCGGCTATCACCAAACAGGAAGAAGCGACGGAAATCGAGGGTGACTATGCTTATCGCCCTTTCACTTCGCTGACTGCTCGTTTCCCGGAGGTGTCTACGGCAGCGTCGAGGAAACCGGCCCGAAAGAGATTTCAGAACCTCCGGACGACACAAGTGCGGTTGAGGTGCAGGTTGCGAAAACAGACCCGGACAGGAGTGGCATACCGCAGATACACTGCCGAGGGGACTATGTGACACAGCCTCTCCGATTATACCACAACCAGGTGCACACCAGGTCGTTTGGGTGTAACTCACGGAACGAGCAGCCCTCACCCACCGTAGGGTCCAAATAAACCCAAGTCACCACCCACCCGCTTCGTCTCACTATTACCTCCTCACCCTGTGCAGGATGCAGGCACGGAGAAGAGACAGGAGGACTATGCGGGGTTCACCTGGTTCACCGGTGCTGTTCCTTGGATGTCCAAGACCAGCGCTGCGTTGCGGGCGCCATCTAAACGGTCACCTAGTCAATTCCGACCCATTGAAAACTCGAGCATCCCACACGTGCACTGTGGCCCGGTGCGAGTCGACCGGCTTCTCACCGGTTCCAAGATGACAATAGATGCGTTCGCCTGTGGCATTGACTTGACCACAGACAGATGGTTCCGTTTCGAACAGCGTCCGTGTGAAGCGGAGTTCCGACCGGTCAGCCGGAGTTTTCCCTGCGACAAATTCTTGTGATTTTGGTTGGAACTTTCCGTCACGGAGCAGGATGGCCTTTTCGCGTTGGACTCGTACTTCCCACGCTCACTCACACCCTGTGGCTGACCCCAAGGAATTGCGCTACCTCATCTTAAATCTTTACCGACCCCACTTCGACTGCACCCTACTTCTCACCGATTGGCTGTCCCTAAGAACACTTTCCTCACCAATCTATAGTGCGGGGCATCACCTGTATTAAACACACCACCCTGCAACGATCACCCAGGAAAGCGCTTCAAATATTGATCCCAAAAGCGGACCACGAACTCCGTCGAGACGAACTGTTCAACCCCTCCGGAACTATCCCATCATCGAACCTCCAGCAATCTTCGTGGTCCATCGAGATTGAAAACCCGCGCGCATCCAACAATGCGCGCCTGCTGGCTCTGAAATACCAACTCCGCTCCAATCACTCGCTCAAACTCAACGGTCGGCTTCCGGCCGCATTCAGTAAACAAAGAAAACCAAAAACTCGGGAAAACTGCGGCACAGCCCTCCACTCGCAGGTTTCGGGACTTGCCCGAGGGTAACGTTATCCATACCACAAATCGGAAGCGAATGGGCCAAACCAAGCGCAGACGCAGACCGTTAAAGCGGTAGTCTGAATGCTTCCTTTGGCATTTGGGTTCCGGCATATTCCTTCACAGATCAAAATGGGACTAATTGGAGTAAGGGATCATCAGATGCGAGGGACCCGTGCCCTTGTGTTGTACGTACACTCGACGTACAAGACCGACTGAAATGTAACGTTACCCTGGGGGTGGGGAGGGGAGCTCAAACAAACCAACGGGACAGATTATGTACTAAGACCCGATTCCATTACTATCTGCAACATGTTTTATATGGAGCTGAATGGTTGAACGTTGAACAGTTGACCACAAGACCTGTCAATACACGAGTCCAAAGACGCGCGTGATGTGTAGGAGAGCGTGGCAGACCAACGAAGGAATTCACGATTCGAACGAGGGATAGCCACATGTCCATCTCTCAGTCAGAGGGACTCATCGGAAGTAAAAATTTCCGCAATCTTCGAACTCATCCAAGCCCCCCAAGGATCTTTCCAGAGGCGAAAGCGACAACTACAGTGCAATCGATCACGGGCTCAAACCCATGATGGATATCAGGTCTTACAATAGGCCACCAAGTGTCGGAAACGGAAAATGAACACGAGGACAAGCGTGCAGCGAGGCGGCCGCAGGCACCCCTTGGAGCGTATCGGTTCGGTCCGGGGGACGGAAGCGGAAGCTTTCATGATGGTCCGAAGATTCAAGATTCGGAGCGAGGATGGAACGGGAGTAGCGAGTCCTCGAGGGCTGAGGGCACGACCGGCTCGTCGGGACCTCGGAACGGAAAGCTCGGATGATCGGCGAGCCTCAAGCACCCACTTTCGCAATGTGAACGTTGGCCGTAGCTCGTTGAACGGTCGTGCAGAACTCGAGGTGCCACAAATGGATGGTAGTACGAGAAACCTGTGTCCAATGGGTCATTCACATACCAGGCTTCTACCTTCAGATACAAGCAATCTTCAGAGATAGCACCGTACCTTCGTCTCTCCTCCATCCTCCTCGTCTTCTTCATTTTAATCCTCGTTTTCGACCTCAGCGAATTGAAGCGGATTCACCTTAAGCCGCGCCGCTCCTGCCTTGACCCTGACATGGGTATCAGTTATTATTACCTCCATTCTTACGAGAACCAATTCACATGAACTCACCAGATCAAGCCAGGATCTGTTTCGCGGGATGGTAGGACTCATAATCCTTAGCTAAGGAGCGCTAGAGGGAGGGAGAAAAGAAGGAAGCAAAGCATTGCATCTGCAAGCCGAAAATCGTAATCGGGTGCCTAACCCAAACCCAAACGGAGTGCGGGAAGCACGGAGCGCAATAACCACTCCCTCCGTCCCCAAAAGAAATGAATAACTGAACATAGATAGCCCGGCCACTCACACACGACGTGAACGACCTTTTCGATCCCGTCCATCCTTACGAGATGCCCCTTCATTGAACAACGGCAAACTTCAGGTACATACCCCCTCGCCATTCAAAACCTGGCATTTTGTTCGTGCGCGTGTTGGGAGTTTGAGCTTCCGACCCCTACTTGGTCGCCAGCTACGACGTGTACCTTTGATCCCGAACCGCCTCGGCGCAATACACAAACAGCTCGGGGATTTGTCCGATTACTCCTTTTTCTTCCTCGAAAAAAAGGAAGGTGGAGCACAAGTCTCCATCTTTCTAGTTCGCCGTGCGCTGGAAAACGATCGCGATGGATCTGGCTCGCGTGGCTGAAAGCCTCCGTTCTGTGGCGGGTTCCCACACTATACGCAGAATACCAACTCCACCTGCGCGTTTCTACTACACTCCTCCCCATTTCCGCATGGTCGGCACGGGTTCCCTGGAAGGTCAGAGGATTCCTCGTGTTTCAACGGCATTGGTTCCTAGTTCTGCACATTAGCCAGCTTGCATTGCCTCACCCCTTCACGTTCAACGCTCGACGATTAGGCGGTGAAGGTTTGTGGGTTCATTGATCACGACCTCGTAGGTCGCTTCCATATTCGCGCAAGCGTTGGCAGGGTTTCGCACGGCCGGAAAGTTGCAGCAGATCGCTTCTAGTTCCTCCGAGATTCAACCTCTGTAACGAGTCGACGGATGAATTGACAACCGAGCATTGAAAACTGACCGTGCTGAGCATAGGGTGGCAACTGAGGCAGAGTGGTCAAATAAGTCAATTCACTGATCGGTTGCCGATAAGGGAGATAACGAACTGATAGTGCGAACAAGGTCGGCGGTCGGACGTTAGAAAAACGTAAAGGAAGTCATTTTAGCGCATCAACAAGCGCAAAGAACGGTGAGGGGGATTTGGAGTAGTACTGAGTTGCCCTGAAGGAACAGAAGAAAAGACGGAGTAACGACCGCCGAGGATTTGAAGAGTAGAGGAACATAAGTATCACGGAATTGTGATGGAGCGAGACGCGGATGGAGACAAAAGAAGGGAACCGTACGTACGAGTGGTACCAATCTCGAGAGTGCACCGGAGCATGAAGAACCAGCGAGAGAAAGGCAAAAGTGGGTGTTTTCTCTCGTCAGGTTTACGGGATCCTCCTTAGATGTGGTGAATTGAACCGGGAGACGAATGTTCGCCGGTGATGGGCGTGCACCCGTGATTGAGTTACCTGAGCGCGTTTGTACCTTTTAGGAAAACAAACACCCCATGTGGGTGATACGGGGTGTCAGCAGATTCGTCGTTCTCCCGGGTGTTGAAGAGGACCTTGACTCCTAAAATAGAAGGGGGGGGGGTTACACGTGACGCAGGGGAGGATGGAAGGTTGGTTTGGAAATGATACTCACGGCGCCATTCGCAACCAAACCAGCCCTCAGGGGACGAAACCCAACATGAGTCGGCTCAGAATAAAATCAAAAGAAGACGACCGACGATTACATGTACAACAAGAACCCTCTCGTCGATGACGACAGGTCTGACCTACGCGTCGGGGCGACCAAACGAGAAAGAGGTAAATAAACACAATCAGTAGATCAGTGAATAGAATCGGGAGGGCCTCGCCAGGTCCTCGACCCCTCCGCGATGCGGAGATGGATTCATATACTTGGTACGCCCCTGTAGATCCAAGGACAGTGGACACACCTCGCGTCGCTCGTCGTTGTTCCGTTTCCGGTCGATCGTGAAGGACCTGAAAGCGACAGGTTATGACGTGAGTAGGGTCAATCCACCTGGAGGAAACCGGCGGAGACGACGGCTCGAAAGACCTGATCCCCACTGCGAGCCGAGCCAGAGGCATCGTTTGCTGAGTAGCCCATGTCAAATGTGGGAGAACAGCGGTCCACACATGACCGGCGCAATACATGGAAACGGGCATCGTGCGGGGTTTAGGTGTTCAAAATCGGGGGAACAACCCCCTGAGGCGTAACTCACCCGAGAGGGTCGGAGATAGCCAGTGGGCAAAGCGCGCGAACCGCTGGCCCTGACCACCACCGGACCCTGGGCGGTTTGCCGCTACCCTTTAGCGGGAAAACCGACCACTAGCGGCGTCGGCAATGTACTGGAGAAACGTCATATCCCAAGTTCGTCATCAGAGAGTAAGCTCGTCTATAAGGGGCTTTGCCGATTTACCTGGTAACCTTAGACTACACGGTAAGGGACCGCAGGTCGCCGCTTCCCCCTTTGACAGGTTGCGAGATGATGTTGTTCGGTAACTGGGGGCGCTGAGTGTGGGGGACCATGATGTAATAGTACCCGAGGGCCTGGGGGAGGCGGCTGGATTGGGATGTGGTTGTTGAGGCTTTTGCCAAACATCAATAAACAGATTACATACCCCTCATCATCCCAAGCTCGATCTCCTTTGTTCCCCCATCTTTCACCTGGGTTTCAAACCACTCAATCTGGCGCTCTGCTAGTCCGACACGCCCGTTACGACCCGAGGCTCGTCGGGTTTGAATTTGCTGGCACCTCGCGCTGCTCCTCCCTTGGCGTTTGATTGGCTTTTCTTAGGACCGGAACTTTCCTGGCCGGTGGATGGTTTTTGTGCTCATCACATTCATTTCACGCCCGTGACGCAAGGTTTGCTCCAAAGAAGTCGTGCCAGCTGTCTTGGATTACGGCCATGCTGCTGGCTGCATCGGTCATGTGGACAATGTCGCCCACCCGCTGGGTCCCGCTCGCCTGTTCCGCTTACGACATCGAACCGACCGACGGGAATGAACGGTCAGCCGTTGGACATATCAGCGCTTCCAAGATGTCGCGTAGCTAGGGCAAACGGCGCATCCGCACACATTTTTCTTCCGCGATGAACGATGACGTACCAGCTCTTCTCGACAACCGGAGGACCTTGCTGGTGCCTCCGCTCTGGGACCTCCTTTGCCGGATCAACGTGCGAGTCCTCAGCTGATTCGTTTGTTCCTGTGCTCAATTGAATTGGTGGTGGAATGTTTGATGACATGATGCATCGTGGTCGTTGGTTTGCACCAACGTGGTCGATGATGCAAAGTGGGCTGCGCGATATTATCTGGGCATCGAACTAATCGATGCAGGTTGGATGCGGTATAGATACGGTCGATTTACTACCAACGCGGTGTCCGGCCCTGACATTTCCATTACAGAGTGCGAGATGGGAGCCGGGCGGTTGGCGTCTCGTGTTAATATGTGCGAAGTGGGTAGGAAAGAGACGATCACCCACGCCCAACAACGCACAATATGGCACACCTCCCTTTCGCAATAGTGCTTCCCTAGGCTGGGTTGATCTGTTTTCAATCCCCGCTTGCCGCCGTCCCGAATTGATAATGGGCATATCATCCGTTATCTTTGGAGAACCCTCCCCGAATCGGTGAGCGTAGGACGTCATTGCAGCTCGGAAACGAGCAGTGTTTATCTATGGGAGATCTGCCACAATTGAGACCGTGAGGTTGGGATGGTCTAGGTGCGCCCTTGTTGCCCGGATCGAGCGTGTGGGTGGGGATGGGGGGGACCGGGTGGGTGTGGAGGGCACAATTCATATCGAGCACCGGAAGAGGTTCGGTTTGGTTTGGGCTGGCAGACCGATCAGACCAGGAGGTAATCCGTGAGACAGTAGCACATTTTGGTAAAATAAATGAGGAGTAAAGTTTGGACCAAGTGAGCGGGGTTGGAAGATAGCTGATGAGATCAAATTCGTGCTCCCGGCTTTCTTTCACACGATCCGGACTATTTTACGCTCAAGTCTGCGGTCGGTCAAGGATCCCTTCCGCTCAGACTCTACAACTCCGACCGTGCACGCCGCTCACGACAACGACCTAGAAATTCCTAGATAATTCCCCGTAAAATTCCCCAGGCCCACGGTCGACATGGATCAGCCTGGACAGTACGTTCAGCAGCCCTCCCACCAGCGACACCAGCGTTTCCCCTCCTCCCAGCTCCCCCCTCCCTCCCAGCTCCTCCCAGGCTCATCCTACAACAATCGGTCCATCACCCTCCCCCCGATAAACTCTCTCCCACAGGCCAGCTCCAGATATGCTCCCTATCCCCACCACTCCTCCCCGGTATCTTCCTCCCATCCGCCCTCACAACTGCCCTGGCAGAACCAACCCATACCCAGGGAGGACCTCAGAGCCCAACCGCCCGTGAAACAGGAGTCCCATCCGCTTTCTCGCGGAGAGCCGCCGGAGTCGAGCAGCTCCCAGTCCGCCCAGTCGAGACATGATCCAACGGAGGATGCAATGTCCTCCACCTCCGATTTCGTAAAGAAGCTCTACAAGTACGCCTACACCCCACGCTCCCCGTTTGTAGGCACAGACTAACGTAGCAAAACCACCCAGGATGCTCGAAGATCCCAACTTCCAGCATGTCGTTTCGTGGGGTCCCGGTGGCGACTGCTTTGTCGTCAAGGACATGAACGAATTCACAAAATCGATCTTGCCCCGGATGTTCAAACACTCCAATTTTGCCTCCTTCGTCAGGCAACTGAACAAGTATGACTTTCACAAAGTGAAGAGCACCGACGACAATCAGTTTGGCGAACACGTGAGTGTTTCATTCCGTATCGCCCACTCTTTCGCCCCGTTCCTTTTTTGTGCGACACACCTCCATCGCCACGTTGTTCACCTCCCATTTGGTCACCCACCATCGGTTGCTGAATGATAATTTTCACCCTCCGATTTATCAAATTTGCCTCACTTGATTCGTCATACCCCTCCTTCCCGTTTCTCCCCATCTTCCTCGCGATTTTCGATCTCCGCACTTAACGTGTATGATTTGATCCATTGACCCCTTTCTGATTCCACTCTCCCTTTGTCTCGTTATCTGCTCGCTGTGCTGACTCCACATTTGTCACTCTCCCATTTCACCTCTCATAGAGTTGGACATTCCGTCATCCCGATTTCCATGCGGACCGACGTGACGCCCTGGAAAACATCAAGCGCAAAGTCCCGGCCGCACGCAAGAACTCAACACGAAACGTTAACTCCCCCGCTCCCCCGGCTATCGTCAACCCTCCCGTCGAGTATGTCCGGACGCTCGAATCCCTCCAAGGCCAAGTCGATCATCTCACCCGAAGTCACGATGAGATGGCCTCCCGCCTCCGATCCGTGGAAGCCAACTACCAAAACGTTCTGAGCGAGCTCGTCAACTTTCAGCGCAACATGGCCCAACAAGACGGGGTGATGCAGAACCTTATCCAGTACTTCCTCAACATCGAGAATGGCAAACTCAAGGCCGAAGCGCTGATAGTGGCCAGGAACGGAACAAACAGCGATCCGTCATTCGGTGGATCGACTTCGGCGGATTCAGAATCCAACCCCTTTGTTCCCGCTCAGGAAGCCCAGCGGATGATTGGAGGTTTTACCGAGGCTGACGTCGCCCGCGCCTCGCTTATCCAGATGAACGAGATCGCACGACGCGCCGAGCTGGCGGGAATGTCATTCGACCTTGGCGGGACGACGTCCAACGCGACCGGACCGGCCTCGATCAATCCCGTCAACGCCGGCCTGAGCGGTGTGACTGGCGTCACGCCGACATCAGGTGGCTCATCGACTGGAGCGACTAACACCGCAGGTGGAGTTCCTCAACAGTCCTCCCAGACTTTGCGACCGCAGGAGGCTCCACCTAGGCCCAGTTCCGCGGTGCAGAGGCTGATGGCGGCTACTTCTGGGTTGATGAATGGAGATAACGAGGGCTCAACACTTGGCTCGGCCGGATCTAACCAGACTCAACCGGGAACAACCGAGGCGCCACCAAGACCTCTCAGCAGGCAGGACGCTCTCGCACGGATAGGCGAATTACAACGGACGCGACCGGAGACGCAGATGAGGCTACCACTTCCGGGTCCATCGATAGCATTTGGTCCCGCCGACGCATTCGTACTTGGCCCCGAGGAAGGATCTGTTTCAAGTTCCCAGACTGAACCATTTCCCACGACAGACCTGACACACGAGGGGCTACAGGTGTTCACCTTGGGTCACCTCATGCCCCGCTCTTCACTGGACGATGAGAACGGGAACTGGACTTTCGACCCAGACTCAGTTGCGGACGCCGTCGTTTTACCAACCCCAAGAACTGCTGACGGCGGCATCGGCCAGTCGAGCGAGGGAACCGTCCAGAACGTGTCATCATCGGAGCGTCAGACGCTGAGGATCAGGAGGTCAACTTACGTACCCGGGTGGTCGGTTCCTCCGAGGGTCCTGTTAGTCGAGGACGACGCGGTCAGCCGGAAACTCTCGAGCAAGTTCTTGCAGATCTTCGGGTGCACCATCGACGTCGCTGTGGATGGTGTTGGAGCCGTGAACAAGATGAACTTGGAGAAATACGACTTGGTTCTCATGGTGTGTCAACCCCGTGCGGCTTGTTTCTGATGTGGAACTAATTTGTGTCATTCGTAGGACATTGTCATGCCCAAGCTTGACGGTGTTTCGGCAACCTCGATGATCAGGCAGTTCGATCATATGACCCCGATCATCTCGATGACGAGCAACTCGAAACCAGCGGAGATCATGAGTTACTACGCGTCTGGTGAGCGTTTCGTTAATTCCATAACACAAAAGGCGGCGTATTAACTCACCTGACACAGGAATGAACGACATTTTACCCAAGCCATTCACTAAAGAGGGTCTATTCGACATGCTTGACGTATGCCTATTCCTTTCCTCATCGTGGAATTTTACTGATCGGTGATTGCTCGTTCCTTTCTGATTTTGCTGAACAGAAACACTTGATGCACCTAAAGGCGATCCAGCAGCAACAGCTGAACAGCAAGGTCCCACGATCAATAGGGATCCCTCCGATGTCGGACCCTTCGTTCGAGAATGCCATGACCATCCAGGCGCAAACTCAGGACCTCTCGCAACCAATCGGGATGGCGATAGACGATGACGGCAAGATCAACCCATTCGCTGGGATGGGCCTCACGGACGAGCAATACAATCATATCCTCCAGAGAATAATGAACGGGGAGAACTTCACTGAGATCACCGCCGGCGGAATGAGCGGCAGCATCATTGGGATGAGTGGAGTGAGCGTTATGGGTAAGAGAGGTTTGGAGGTGGTCGACGGTGTGGATGATAGGAGCAAGAGGGGTCGATTTGAGGTTGTGGAGTGAGGTTTATGCCCTACCTCCTCGTCCTCGCCTGCCCCTCCCACTTCCGATTTACCCCCCTTCGCGAATCCTCGAACCACGTCCCCTCCCCCTCGTGCGATCTCTCCACCCCCCAGGCCCCGTTTGTTGTACCCCCGCCCTTCAACTGCTCTCCCAGCGTATGCCCCTCCCGTCCCTGTGATTCCCTCCAACCTGTTATCGATGCGCTTCTTATTCGCTGGTCACCTCTTATTGTTACCCTCCTCATATCATGCACGTCCTCTCTCTTTCTTGATTCTTATTTACCCTGTCAATCATCCTGTGTGTACGTGTATTTTGTCGTCAAGCCTGCACCATAGTTCGCTTTGTCGAGCCTCTCCCCCTTCATCTTTCATCCCATTCCCCTTTCTCATCAATTCCCCCTTCTTCCTCCCCTCGTTCCGTCGAACCTCGTTCACACGGATTGAAACGACCCCTTGTCTTTACCCCCCCTCTCGCCATTCCCCTTTGAATCGTCCGCCTCGACATTCCTATCTCTATTCTCTGTTTTGGGTTTTGTGTAGGTTGAAAGTGTATCTAGGGCCCACTGTATTGTGTATACGTACGTACACTCACGACTTGCACGTCTATCGCAACCTTTTCTCTCGTCCGCTCGCTCTCTTTATCCATGCATCCCCCCTACCCCTTATTCACCCCGCTTTGTGTATATTGATGTACCCTGGGGGGACGCGTATACGTCAGAAGACGGATGGAATAAAAATTGGCATCTAGACCTAACATCATGAGATTGGTTTCATTTGCTTGTTGTGATCGTAACTTTTTAAAGCTTTGAATTCCGGGATCTACGGTGACGAAGTTAGGAAGGTGTGGTGAGTTGTGGAAGTTCTCTCGGCTCGTTCGTTACCCCAGTAGGGCGAGGGAGGAGGGTTTTCTGATCTGTTGATTAGCGCATCTCCTCTTACTCCCGCCTTGAAAGTTCAAATTGCGCCTGTGTGTTTCTATTACACGTCGGGGAATCACCTGGGGAGGCTGGGACCAGTCAAACCTTCTTACCAGAAAGTGTTGGGAACATTTTGTGTTGTGTCAGGCGGGGGGGTCTCGTCCGTGCGGATGTTATCCGGATGTACCTTTCCGCGTACCGGGCGAATGGAACCTGGGATGGTGAAGACGTCATACTATAAAGTTTTGAATTCAAATGTCGAGGGCTGGGCTACGTCGTTTCGGAGTGGGTTTGAGCTCAAATCTGTGATGGTCACTGGTAACCGGGTCGCGTGCCATTTAGGAATGTATTGAGGAGCCGTCGGTGACCATCGCCGGGGGGGTGACGTATTC
>Ga0307511_10005827_pt1 | contig 12457 bp, 11 predicted proteins | sample 13_EM_MG_FD_200266 | JGI IMG/M metagenome (GOLD analysis project Ga0307511, IMG submission 200266) | Populus trichocarpa ectomycorrhiza microbial communities from riparian zone in the Pacific Northwest, United States - 13_EM | ecosystem: Host-associated > Plants > Roots > Unclassified | place...
GGGGCGGTTTGGGGAACACATGCTCATAACCCAGCATCCAAAAACTACTAAAGGAGCTCCTTCCCCCAAATATACGAACCAACACATGTAGGCGTGCTGCCGAAATACACAAAAGTTGTCCTTTTGATGTCAGATTGCCTGTCATAAAAAATCAGTTACTTTGAAGAGGTGGACCAATTGTGTGCAAAATAAGAATCTTTTACTTACAAAGGAACTCAGTCTAATGATAGTTATTAGTCAATTTTTTCTCTCACAACACAAGCAATCAGGATTTTCCTTTGGAGTGAACCAAGTAGATAAATGGCATTGGATAATTTATAGCATTACAGTTAGATGAAGAAATGATTTTAAACAAGCTGCTTGGAGAATAATTCAATAAAAATCACCTCTATATAGAGAAGAAAAAAAGGCCAGCTCCCAATCAATACATTTTTGTCCATTTACATAGAATAAGTGCATGTAATATATTTTGAGGTCCCGTCAAAAAAACAAAATTCAGAGGCATGTACACGATAAGGACAGTTGATTGATGCAGCAGACAAATGCCAAAATAATGTTTAGCAAACAAACCAAAATAAGAAAAGTACAAATTATTAATTTAAAACAGAGACAAATATTCCGTCTTAAACCAAAACAACAAAATAGAACTTCAATCATTCCAATTCAAGAGAGCATACAAAAAGTGCAAAGCTGGACTTAGTTTGCATGGTATAACAGCTTAATTATGCATAAAGAAAAATGCATGGGTTTAGAATGCAACACACTCACCTTTAATGCAAAATTGTTTTAAGAATTATAACCCAAAGGAAGTTCCATGACTTTTCCCACTGCAACTGTTTTCCCTGGAAGACACAACACTCCACTTGAGATGGGATCTCAACAAATGAACAAATCACACATCATTAAATGTTAAGTGTGGTAAGTTACCCTCAGTACGAAGAGTAAACCTGCCGAGTTGTGCAAAATCTGAAAACTTCTCAATGCATATCAAGTTGTTTACCTAACAGGGATAATGGCAAGGAAAGATCTAATAAATATTAAAAAAGTTTTATCAAATTAATTATGTCTCATTGAAATACACTAATAAGTAATCTATGTTTGAATGTACTGGCATGCACAATAAACAATTTTGGGCATATAAATGTTAAAAAGTAAAGCAAAGTTGCAGGCACAAATTTCTAGAGAAAAATGCCATGTAAGTCATATCCTAATACCTGAACACGGCAGACAACTATGGCACCATTCTTCACAAAGAGGACTTTCTTTTTCATAGGTTTCCTTGTCTTTGGATCAATTTGCTGCAGCAGCTGAACAATCTCACACTCCTCAACAACAGCATGTATGTGCAAGACAGCCTTGTAGCCAGCTGTAAAAATTGCCTAGAATAGCAACAACAATTTTCTGCTTTAGTTGCTACAGTATACATCAAGGCAGATCTAAGATAAAGTCCTAGATATGACAAGCTACTAAAGAGATAAGAAAATAAAGGAAAATGAAAAACAAAATTAAAACTCAAAGGCATACATTATCCACTAGTTCAAGGATTTGCAACTGTGCATCAAACTCTGTAACTGCAGTGATTGGCCTTGCTGCATAAAGAAGTACAAATTAAAAAAGTCAGGTCAACAACAAAGAAGCCAGAGGAAAATATGACAAAACTCACACACAACCACATACTTAACATCAACTTGTTGCAGATCAAATTAGCTCTTTTCACAACATCAAAGATTAAGGAACCTTTATTTGTAACTTCTAAGAACAAACTTAAAAAAACTTACCAACACTTGAAAGCACAAAACCAGACAATATATCCTCATCATCAATTCCAGATAATCTAACCCGTACATTTTCTCCTGGTCCTGCACATCTTACCTTGTTTTCATCGCAATATACAGCAAGAACTTTCACCACAGTCTGTGGATAGGTGTACACGAGGCATTATATCACAACATAAACAATAAAATAGAGAGAGCAAGAAGTAAAACACAGGTCAGAGCAAACACACCTTGTTTGGCATGACCAACAAGGAATCACCCTCTGTCACACTACCAGACTCTACTTTGCCCATAACAACAGTTCCCATGTCCTTAAATTTGTCAATAATAGGCATCCTGCAAATTTAAAAATCATATAATAAGAGATTTATTTTGACACGGTAAAGAATTAAATCAATCAATGTTTCTTGTAAAATATCATCAATATAGTAGCCATGACCACTGCTGCTAAAACTTCACAAGAAGCATTCTCTCATATCAGAACATTTCAACTCATTCAAAAGAATTGTTAGTGTCGGTACCATTACATTCAATTTAAGCATGTAGAAAAACATGCATGCCAAAAAGGGGAAAAAAAGAAGATAAAAAGATCAACTAAGAGAAAAATTCAATGCAGGGATGGACAGAAAAAGTGGGGGCAGGGATGCAACTTTACCTAAAAGGACCCTTTGGATCTCGTGGAGGAACTTCAATAGCATCAAGGGCCTCAAAAAGGCATGGGCCATTCCACCATGGACATATAGCCTTACCCATTCTTGTTTTCATGTTGGTGCCAAGCAGACCAGATATTGGTAGGAATTGGACATCTGTAACAAAAAAGTACCATCCCATGTAATCAAACCATCTACTGATATTAGAGACAAAATCATCATGAAAAAGCAATCAGACAGATTCAGATGACAGCATGTTATCCTTGATGTTCAAATAGTTAAGATGATGCCAAATGTGCAAGAAATTTAAATAGTAACCATGTCAACATCAGAGAAATTTTTGACAACCAGTCATGCTTGAAAACATCCACAAGATTTAGGCTCCATTTTTTATAGCTATGACTTTTTTTTGTGGTTGGGGCTGTAAGTTGTAGCTGTTGTAGCTGTGACTGGTTGTAAGGGTGTTTGGTAATACGTGCTGTAGCATGTTCTATATTAAACAAGATTCAAAAGCCTACAAGCCTCATTTGGTAGCTTCTTACTTTTGGCTTCCAAATCTTTTCAAAGAAACTTTTAAAAGTTCACAATAGACCTTTTACATTGGCTTTTAGAATAAAAGCTTAAAAAGCTTGGAAAAGGCCACAAGCCATCCTTACCCAAACAAAGTCCTAGTTTGCAAATTTCACCAATAAAAATGTACCTAGACCATTGACACATACCTTTAACAGTAAAGATGTTGACCTAATAACCCAGCAGGATTTATAGAGCAACGCTACACGTATGGTAATTAGAAAAGATGAGATTGGGACTTGAGGTTACTTCATCCCATTGGAGAATTAAATATGAAACAACTCTCTTATCAAAAGGACGCCTAAGGAATCTTAATCAAAGCATTGCACGGAATTTACCAAATTTAGTTCATTCCCCGCTGTATATTATTCAAAGTTTCAGGCCTCTTTAATTACTAAACAAGCAATCTACAAAGGTGTCCAGATTCAGAATCTATATAACACCTCAGACCTTTTCACAGTTAATAAAATGAAAACAAAAACAAAAGCTCCAAACAAAACCTAAACATTCTAGGAAAGGAAAAGTTTAAAGCATTAGACCACAGAAGAAAATCCCCCGGTACCTTTCTTCACATTGTAGCCAGAAAGCTTGAGAAAAGGTACCATCTTTGATTCGATCTCATCATACCTGGGAGAAATTACGAAAATAAATCAAAACAGCCAGCAGAAAGAAACTATCACAGGACAGACCCAGAAGAAGCATGCAGGTGCTTCCACACATGCACATTATGCCCACAAAGAAAGGACATGTAATTATATGCACATCCACGGGAGGCACACACTGCTGAACAGGGAAAAGCACCTTTCTTTTGACCAGTTCACAGTTGGATCATCCATTTTATTCACAACAACAAGCAGCTTAGACACTCCCAAGGTCTTTGCAAGTTGAACATGCTCACGGGTCTGCCCTCCTCTCTCATAGCCAGTTTCAAATTCTCCTTTCCGAGCAGAAATAACCTAATAATGAGATAGAGGTCTGTCAAAAAATTTAAAATCAATAATTCATGGCAGAGAAAGTAAAAGTGGAAAACAAAGAGTTTGGTACAAACTTACTAGCACACCAATATCAGCCTGAGATGCTCCACTAATCATATTTGGAACATAACTCTTGTGGCCCTGAAGTTTCAAGAACGGCAAAATTATAGGTACTTCCCAACAAAAAGTGAGGATATTAAACTAGAAATGAAAACCAAAATTCGAAATAAATCAGCACAGAACAACCTAAAGATGCAAGGAAGGGTTTCTTTCCTATTGCATGAAATTAAAAATAAATCAGCACAGAAAAACAAAAGAATTGCCGCAGCTCATAATTTCAGAGTAGTACGTGATCAGACAATCATGAAGAATTTCTAATGGAGCCAAAACTATTAGTTTTGCCGAAGTTGCCTCAAAAGAAATGAAACAAAAGTTTCTTTTTGCATGGTTTGACAGTGCTATCCATTCTAATTCTTTCCCCAAACCATTCCATGTTTAAAGAAATTGCATATCACCTCAATCACACTGACAAAACCAAGCATGTTCCCTTCTATACCTTTTGGAGCATGTCCATCAAGAGACTAATACATCTCAAAATTAGAAGTGTTCTATAAAGAACATGTTGCAGCATGAGAGCTGTTAAAACTATTTAAGAATCTAATGTCAGCCACTGGAATAGCTAAAATGTTGAATTTTGATTTGCTCAATTTGAATAAATTCAAAGAAAGAGCTTAAGAGAAAGGAAAAGAGAGTTGCAAGAGATTTCAAAGCACCAATGAGAACTTCACTTCCAATAACTACAGAAGGAATTCCATGAAATGACAGTTACACAAATGATTGTGCAGGAAAAGATTTGAAAATAATAGAAAAAGGAAAAATCAAAGACAAGATGCTCAGTCCATTTATGAATGGACAAGATTTTTCCCCATGTTAATATCAGATTAACGAGATAGTGATCTCATCATTGCACCTTCTCTTTCTATAGATGCGTAGGTCAATAGACATGCATATGCACATATAGTGGCAGAAAAAGGGTACTAGGATACATGGTTTTGAAGAAAGAAGAGGAATCAAGAAAAGGAATCAAGAAATCCTCTTTTGAAACAAAGAATGATATCCTGTTTCCAAATAACTTGGATAATTCAAAGAATGATTTGTCCTGTTATTTTCAAGTTTTGCTCTCTTCTGTTTCAGGAAGGAAAAAAAACAACCAAAGACAATCCATCAGTTTAGCGAATTATTTTGGTTGGAACCAAATGCACACTCCATTTTTAGTGTATTTGAGCTTGGTAGAACAACTCTAGCATGTCTTTCAATATATCCTCTTTCTATACTATTATATTTTGCTAGAATGCTTCCTTGAATCTAGCTACTCCTAGTTGCTGGGTGAGAATATATTTGATGTTTTCAAGCATCCTCGAATCAAACAAGCCTTCAATTTAAATATATCAACCAGTCAAACACAAACAGCTGCAACAAGAACTTGAGAAAGATGAAAACTAACAAGAACAAATGCTGCTACAAGCTTTTGCAAGCTCTCCCCAAATGAATACATGGCACTATAGAAAGAATCACAATGTGCATAGAGGACTATATGTCATCATCCACAAACCTCAAGGAGCAAAGGATGATCACAGAATCTAACCACTTGGTCATCTGCTCTAGTTACTGTGCTCAAAATCAGTGATCAAATCCATGAAAAATCAGAATTATCCTTTTTCAATTGCTAAGACAAAGTCTCTCAACAACAAAGGACAACCATTAGTTTCAAACCCTATTACTGCAACGTAACAGGATGGAAGACTAGTTTCTTGTGAAGGCTTTTTCTCATCTTTCCCACTATAAGGCACAACTAATCTAAGTGATAAAGGCTGACACATGCAAGGACAATTTTTCAAGTTATTTGTACTTTTATTATTGAGTAATATTGTCAGGAAGTTTTTATTTACAGTATTTACATTATATCGAGTGGTCTATATCAAGGGTAAATGTTGCAGAGCACATTGAAGTATGGATAGAAAACAAGGAGGGATGGAAATGAGTGAGATGAAGAAAGAAAAAAAGGCAAGTAACCAAGCAAAAACCACACACTACACTCAACTTAGTATCATTACAAAACTAGGTTATGGAGTAAAATCTCTCGTAAGATGTCTAAATGCTAGATTATTCTTTATCATTTCAACATATGCCATGTATGGTCCATTTCTCCCCCTCGACACTTGAATTGACCATATTTCCTTGCTGGCCAAAAACATGCGCCGATAACATTTTTTTTCAGGACCCACTCCTCAGGAGAAGAATGTTATGCATAGCTAGCTTCATTTTCACTATAAATATCTCATCTAGCAAAACTCATTTATCATTGAAATAATGGATAGAAATAACTGGAGTGAAGAAAGTGGAAACAATATTTTGAAGATGTAATTTCTCACCGGTGCATCTAAAATTGTAAATCTTGATGTCTCTGTTTCAAAGTACGCTCTTCCAACTTCAACTGTTTTGCCCTGCAATAAACATTATACAAATAAAATGTTTAAAGTGGGATTAAAATCAGTTTTGCATACAAATGAACATTAAAATAATGGAAATTGAAGCAGCATTAACAAAAATAGAATAAAAAAAATCTGGCTCCACGGATACACAATTGTCACAGAACCGTACCTTAACCCTCTCCTCCTCATTGGTGTCCATAATATAAGCCATATACCTAGCAAATGGAAAATAATCATGGTCATCAAAACGTATTAAGCAAATCTATGGAAGTAAAAATTATTTAAGGAATATTCTGTTCAGAACTTGGGAAAAACAGCAACAGTTTGAAAGACTAAGAGCGTGTTTGGCAGTGTGGTTGCGGGTGCTTTTCAAATAACTTTTCGTGCCAAAATGCATGCCAATGATGTTTTTTCATTTTTTAAAAATCATTTTTGACATCCGCACATCAAAACGATCCAAAACGTACAAACCATATTAAATTTTAGCAAAAAAAAAAATTTCAAATTTTTTGGGAACGCGGGTTGAACCGCGTTCCCAAACGCTTCCTAAGAATGAGGGATCATTTGATAAAAATGCAGAAAAAACTCAAAGCATCAATGAGATTGAGAAGAAAGAATAATGCAGGATTATTAAAAAAACATAATCCTGAACATAAGCAAATAATATGTATACTTGGAATTTTTTTTGAGTAAATGAATCGCGTAATCTCATTTGATAAGTTCTTTTCTGGAACAAAACCATTCTAATCCTGTTATGTGACTTGTTATCTAAAGATTAATTAAGACAACAACTATTCCCCTTGATTAGCTCATAAATTAACCCTTACGGTTGACACAAACTCTAACAGAATAAATTTCTATAGAGGTGGTAAGATAACATCTACAAATCATATAAGTTCTATATCAGAGAAGCCCATTGCAGAGTAAAATTTTAGTAAGCTTAAAACTATTGCACCTGGTAGTTTCAGACATGCATGATTTAATATGTAGTATGTACATGTATTATTTAATATGTAATATGTATGATTTGTAGCTCATCTCAAATCATTCTAAGAAGCCCAAAGAGGCAGCCTCTCTCCTTGTTTGTTGGGTGGTTTCAAGCGTACACAAACAAGTACCAGCCGCAACAGAGCAAACTAAGACTAAAAGAGTCAGGTGCTTAGCTACAAACACACGCAAACAGAATGTGGTTCTGGTCGACAGTTTCTTTCCATATTACCAAAAGGGGATGCAGGACATTCAAGGAATCCGTGACTTCCATACCACCACAATACTGGTCTTCCTAGGAATTTAATTAAATAGTGTCCTGATTTTGCTCAAAAAGGAGTTTATCATTCACATGCATCAATCAGAAACATTGCAAAACAATGGAGGCAAGCATAGAGTTCAAGCATGATAATCTTGAATCATGTTGTATCAATTTTTCTTTCCTTGCATCACTACAAGTTAGTACCACAAACAAAAGAGAAAACTAAAATAACATAACAAACAACTGTAACAAGTTTCTCCCGTTACATGTTTTTTCCAATCCAGCTGCCAAATGAAAGACAAGAAATTTCAACAACATTACATGTATTCTAGGCAATAACAACAGCCAATCTAGCAATCTAAAAATAATGGAAGTCACAATGAAAAAAAAAAAAGATAATGCAGACCAGTCATAAAGCTATACCAAATAAAACGGCCAATTTGCATACCCTTGCAAAAAGGGGAACTGAAAATACCATTCAGATAAATCCAAATTATATATAAAAAAAAAGGACCTACCAACTTTCTCTACTTTTTTCCTTAGCTTCTTTCTCATATTTCTGGATTGTGCGATCATCCACCTGTCCACTAAGAAAGAGTATCTGGCCCCCAGTGGTGGACTTACCAGCATCTGCAGCCAGACACAGAACATTAACTACTACACTAATGGAAGATAAGAACTAATTTTTTAGAAGAGGCACGAAAACTGAGTAAACCAGATACAGAATGCCATTGCAGAGTTAGATAATGAAATTGAAAACAACATTCTTAATAAAAAATGCACCAATCAAGACAACTACTTGCAGCATGACAATAATTTTTACTTCAACAATGCACCAATCAGATGATAGTAACAATAACCACTCAACAACCTAATGCATGGTGGCAGTAGTGTAGTAACCATGGGGTAAATAGCAAAAGGACAAAACAAATAAGTAATCACAAGGCCATCATTTAATTTGGCAAAATTGTGAAGCATATTAACCTACCAACATGACCGATAAAAACAACATTTAAGTGTCGCTTCTTATTGTCTTCTTCCATCTCAACCGGAGCTCCCACATCTTCTGATACAGGTACTTCCTTATCTTTCACTACAAAACAAAAGACAAGTAAAGGAATGGTAACAAGCACGTGTATAACTAACAAAACATCATGTGGATACGTCAAAAATCATAATGCATGCATAAATATCAATGTATAATGAAAAATAGAAGGATACTCCCAAAATACCTTTGGATGTCTCAGCCTGCATTTCCTGAGTGCTTATGGTGACATTATCATTTGAATCTGAAAACATCCAAAGCAAAACCTGTCAGACAATGGTTTGATATCAAACTTATCCACAAATCTTAATATATGAACAAGAAAAGTGGGAGCCCATCACCAGTATATCAGATTAGCAGTAAAAAAGAATACCTACTCACAATGAAACAGAAGATGCATAGATATCAATTGCTTTGCAAACAAAAAACAGGTGTACGGTGCTATTTGTATGTTCTTTTGTTAAGATATACAAACATGTATACATTAGTATTAAGTATGTGTTTGGTATTGTGGTGCAAAGAGCTTTTCAAAAGTGTTTTTCACTTGAAAATGCATCAAAATAATTTGTTTTTTTTTTTTTGACATCAGCACATCAAAATCATCGGAAAGCACTAAAAAAAGCATCAATTTGATGTTTTTTCAAGGCAAACAAGCACTAAGCATATGTTGTTTGTATTATTTTTTTTATGCACATAAGTTGGTGTGCAGGTGGGTGAAGGGGATGAAGACACGAGAAGAAAAACAAAGAGCAATGAAACAACCAACAAAAATATAAAATGAAGCCACATTGGCAGAGAAGAAACAAACACAAGCACCACGTCGAGTGATCAATCCACCATTATTGGTAAGGGCATTTTCTTTTCCTTTCATTTCTTTTATCACGAGATATTTCAAGGTATGTAATCTCAACGTTGTAAAAGGAAAAGGGCACAAAAAGGCACTAAGCCTGTAAAATGCCCGAGGCGTTAGGCACACACCCGAATGAACCAAGGCAATATGCTATAAATTAAAAATATATATTATATTATATAAATCTAAAATATATATCTTTCCAATTAAGATTAGATCATTAGAAAATCAAAAGAGAATATAAAATACCATAATATAGTCATATAAAGTTATATTTTTCACCCTTAAAACAAAATAAGATAATTTAAAGTAGTAAGTAGCCAAATAGATTAAAAAGCAAAATTAAATATCATCATCATTATTCATTAATCTTCAGAAACATCTCCATTCATGCTTTCCTCTCCTTCACTTGAATCCTCCATATCCTCCATTTCATGATTATAATTGAAATCCTCATCTCTCAAACTATATTGCACTTGTTTAGAAAAAATTAACGTATTAACTATACAAATGTGTTGTTCTTTGACTCCCACTGTTGAAAAAAGAAAGTGTGATTGGTGTCTCTTCTAAGTCTCCTTCATTGTCTGTTTGTCTCCCACTTTAATGATTTTTTTAATTCTTTTACCCTAATCTTAGTTTTTTACAAAAATACCCCTAAGTTGTTTCTTGTGGTAAATTAAAAAAATGGACAAATAGGTCAATTCATAAATCATTTAAAAAATGAGATAAATTCAACAAAAAAGGAAGAACTTCAAGCAAGCGCTAGCCTTAGCACCTTGCACCCACTCACAAGGCACTCGCCCAGGCAGCGCCTCATTGAAATCCAACGCATGAGACTAATAAAGGCATTGGGGCCTTGCCTTGCCTCGCCTGGAGCGCCTAGGCACCTCTTGACAACATTGTCTAATCTAATAGGAACTATCACCCAATGGTGCTCTATTAAACTACAAGGCAAAAGTGAAATGCTCATTCATCAGTAAAACAAACTGCAAATTTAAGCCACAACGACTGAGAAGGAAAGAACACAGGGACCAACATGATGAGGGGTCAATAACCAAATGGGACAAGCATTTACTTTCCTTCCATTTATTTCGTCACTAAGTATTTCATGTTTCATGGTATCCAATAGACCTTACTTTCCTTCCATTTATTTCGTCACTAAGTGTTTCATGTTTCATGGTATCCAACAGACCACTGTCAATAGTAAGTTTAGAACCCAAATACAGAGGATGCTAGATCTACACCAATCCATCAACTCCTATATGCAAAATCATAACATTAAGTATCACAATTGAAATGGTTCAATTGTAGAAGACATTCACCTAATCCATGACAAGTTCAAATGCACAAAAGGAAGCTAATTGATTCCACAACTAGTCAGGGCTTTAATTTTGTTTAGCACCTTGTTTCAATTTCCATATATTTGATAGTTAGCTATCTGCAAAATACAGAATAGTTAAATTAATCATTACTGAAGACACCCCATTTCTAATTTAGCCAGAATCATACCAGAACCATGTCAGACCTTTTGGACATTAAGGTACACTTATTTTCACAAAAAATTACAACAAGAAAGTTCTAGGCAAGAATTTCACTGTACCACCAACCTTCCTCCATTTTATCCACCTCCTCAACTTCTTCTGGCTTTGCATCTTCTGGATTAATCACCCCATTTACCTCTGATGCTAAGATTAAATTAAATAATTCAATTTCTATCCCGAACATTAAATAAATAAATAAAAAGTAAAACTAATACTTCATTTAAATAATAAAATGCTAACACAACCTGCTGAGTCAAGCTGTAACGAACGAATCTCCTCCGCAATATCTATCATTGAAAAACATGTGTAAACAAAGTAAGCATCGAAATTCTCAAAATTGATTGCAATCTGAGATGTAAAAGCTCCACTTGATTGCTAATTCAACACTTAAAAGCATAACTAAAAACAAAAATATCACCAAGAATTGTATCTTTATTGTCCTCATCATGGAAATGGGTAGAGGAACCTGATTAATAGATGCATATACACATCCCAAAGCTGTTTAAAAATACTCTATAAACCATACCTGACCATACCCCAGCCCAACCCCACATCCCCATGGGTATCATGTTAAAGGATAAAGAAGTAATAAACGGGTATACCGTGCCCGCTTAACAAATCATCTCTTCAATTGAAAGGAACCAGCACATGGGTTCTCTCGAGAGAGAAGCAAATCCCAGAATCCATCCATTTCAGCGATTTAATCCACACCGTATTACCAAATCCAACAAATAAAAATCAAATCTCACATCTCAAGAATGCCCCGTAAATTTTACATGCAAAGAATCTTCAGATTTACATCTCAAACACATAAACAAACTATTTCAAAAGTAATCCAACAATTTCATCAAACGAAAGTAAGATAAAGTTCGAAAAGAGAAGGCAAACCAAGTGGAGTCACTTCTGCCATTGCTGCAGAGTGGAGACGACGGCGCCGCCGCTGCTGCTGCTGCTGCTGATGATGATGATGATGATGATGATGATGATCACTGGGTTGCGGCTGGCTGGTGGCTGTGGGTTTGGAACTATGTGGCGGTAGGGTGTTCGCGTGCTTTTTGTTCTTACTGTTTTGCGGATTATACTGGAATGATGGTTTGTTTTTGTGGAATGATGGTTTGTTTTTGTTTATTAAAAATAATTAAAAGAATATTTTTTTAAATTAATTTTTTTTAATATTTTTAAATTATTTTAATATTAAAAAATTTAAAAAATAAAAATATATTATTTTAATTTATTTTTTTAATTAAAAACACTTTAAAAAATAACTATTATCATATCACTAAACACCCCAAAAAAATCATTTGATTTTTC
>Ga0307511_10005828_pt1 | contig 12457 bp, 12 predicted proteins | sample 13_EM_MG_FD_200266 | JGI IMG/M metagenome (GOLD analysis project Ga0307511, IMG submission 200266) | Populus trichocarpa ectomycorrhiza microbial communities from riparian zone in the Pacific Northwest, United States - 13_EM | ecosystem: Host-associated > Plants > Roots > Unclassified | place...
TCCCATCGGGGCGGATATATGCAAGTAGGTAGTAGTGGTATTGGGTTAATTTTGGCAGACCGTGATGGTAGCCATATTGTAAAGCGTAGTTGTTTCCCTAGATCTGAGCTCAAGTGGAATGGCATCTCGACACTGTGCTTGCATAACCCCACGGTGTGCCGAAACAGGCTAGTATGTCTCAGCTGAGTGGCACTAGGTGGTCGACTCTAGGTCCGCTGATACCAGCAACTGTTTTTGCTCATGACATAGACCCTAGGTAGTACTATAAATTGATGTAGGATCCGGAAGACTTAAATGAGACGGAAATTGAGGAGCAGCAGCGGATCTCACAAATTCGGACACTTTTGGAGGCAAGTTTTTTTTTTAATTTTTTTTTTTTTAAAAAACTCAGTACTCGTATGCGGCCTTATTAGGAGGGCCATGGCGAGCCCCTCGGAAACCCGAGAGGATTCAAGGAGGCCCAAGTTAATCTGGACGGTCCTGCGCGCGCTATATACAAATATAAAATAAAGAGACGTCCTCCCCCTCCGCCCTCTTTCCGGCCCCCAGAAAACATAGGAAAATCGTTAAGAGCCCAACTTTCCTATTTAGGTCCTCCGCCGCCACGCCCTCTCTCGTCCCCGCTACGCCCCCTGTGAATGCTCTTCGCCATCCGCCCACTACTGATCCTCGAAACCTCTCCGACTCCAGCTCTCCTCTCCAGTCCTCGTCAGTACTCGACGCCCCTACTCTCGTTTCTAAACTGCGTGTCTGCCCATTAGCTTGAGGGCCAATAATCCGAAAAACGTTTTTCGAGGCAAGTGGAGGCCCCCTAGTAGTTGAAGGCTAAGGGACGGGTAACCTTTACATGCTATTAGCCTTCAGTAATCCAGAGTACCTATCGGAGTAGGTTAACTTCTAGATAGGGTGGTCATAGGGTGGCATATGTTTATGGGGTTATTTTTGCTCTCTTAAAAGAGTTTTTCTCCCCTTAGTTAGTATCCGTATGATAAAGAGCGGGTTCGAGTTTAAACAATATACAGTTGGGTAGTGGGCGAGTGCCGAGATGCAGGTTTCATCGGCGGGGGGCCTTGGCAAACATTTGGTTGACATACTCCCCAGAAATTGCTCACCCGCGTCCGTCCTCAACTGACCCGGGGGATGAGGCAAGTGTCGCCCGGATTGATCATTTCCACTTTGTGCAGACCTCAACCCCCAAGTGGAAGTAATAATTCCGGCGCGTCAAAGCCCCCGTATCCCCTCTCTATTCATAGATCGCTCTCGGCCAACACTATTCTGTGGGGTCACATGATTTTCCTATATATTTTGAGCCGTAATATGCTGATTATAGATAATACGCCCTTGGTGATTTGTCCAAGAAACTACTATATATGTACAAACAGCTCTCGTTATAAGCATACGTCGGGACCAGAGGTGACATGCTTATAGTGAATATATGCTTATATCGAGGGAAGATTACGTCCAGTTACATATGTGGGGGAACCACGAGGGGCATGCAGATAATGAATATATGCTTATATCGGGTATGCTTATAACGGGAGTTGTCTGTACACAATATTCCCCAAAATTGGAGCCTATTTGGTTGGACATTGCACTCAAAACAACGTATCGCCATGTGATCCGGTTGCCGGTGATGATCCAGTAACCGTGCAGTATGATATGAGTTTCAATGAAGTCTCGCAGGATGCAGTCTCGTTATGGAGCCTAAGAGGTCGGTTGTATTTCTGGCGATGCTTCGTCAGCAGAAGCATGGTATGCGTGATACTTGTGTTAGGCGGCAACAGGGTGGTGTGCTAACAGAGCGGATTTAAGCACAGTTGTGGTCATGGTATATATATCAATAATATAGTAGTGAGCTAGAGTATCCACATAGACGAGCAGAGCAGATGGAAATGTGCATATCCAGCGTGAGCGAAGACTTGCTTGACTTAAGGGGAAGTAGGGGAAACAAGGCGTCTATATACATAGAGGCCTGAAAGTAACCACGTACAGGAATGTAGTTCTACAGCCATTGATGGTCGCCATAGCGAAGGTAACAAGCAGAATGCGGACATATAGGTACGCACTGGAGATATAAGGACGTAAGGTGAGGTGAGTGCAGAAGATAACCCAAAATGAGAAGCTACAGAATATACTGTACAATCTCTGAGAGCGGAGGGTAAATGGAGAAGTTCAGCACAAGTCCGAGGTGGTAGGTTATTATTCCACTCCCCGCTTGCTTTCTTCCCAATGGTCGTATAATTCATCGCCATGAGCTGGGTCAAACACTCAATGATTGTACCTAGATCCGTTGTGCCCTGTCGCCGCAGTGTTAGCATGTGTGCCCTCAATGTTAGGCATTTTGTCGCGACTTGCATTTTGGCGGGGGGCTCCAAATTTGTGATACAGCTCCGGTTTCGCCAATGAATTAGGCAGCGTCTGAATCACTCTGGCAGGGGAAGAGTTTGAATCCATCCAGTGTGATGTGGAAGCTGCAGTCCAGCTTATGGAGAGAGGAAGTAGTGGCACTGAGACGAAGGCTGCGCCTGCGTCCCTGGCAGCCGTCGTCTTTGCCTTTGACCAGCCCTTTGGAAGGTCACGCGGTTTGAGTTATTCCAAAGGGCCTCCGTCATTTTACTTTTTTATTCAAACGCAAAGAGGTTGCGGCAGATCGTATCTGCCCTGGCCCAGACCCTTTCTCCTTTGGACTCATGTAAGTTCGGTACTACAAACCCGGGTCTTTGATTCAGCTGACTACGTATAAGTCAGGTGCTGTATCCTAGTCCTGAACACCTCCCTGTTGGTAGATGCTGTAGCTTGTAAGATGCCCCCACCTTGGCGACTAGAACCTTTATTGGGATATATGGAGGGATGACCTCTCTCATACGGTTGAACTGGGAGTACGCCTGGGCACGAGCCGACCGAGGCTTGTGGTGGGTGGCCAGGCCGTGGCGGTCTGCGGTGAGGCAGTAACCTTAGGAGGTGGGGAGTGCTGGCTGGCCTCGTGGGGATGTTGCGTAGCGTCTCTTATTCTGGGTGTACTGTCGCTGGGCACTCTTCGGTGCGGTCACACAGTTTGCCTGTTTGTCGTAAACGTTTAAAGGGGGCCTCACTTGTCTTCCACTCAGAGAGAAAAACCCCACACAGAGAATAGGAGTAATCACCAAAGAAATGGTTAATGATGGAAAAGAGAAATTGGTGAAATCGTAACTGGGCAATTGTTTTGGGTAAGGGCTTTGCGTATGTTAAAAAAAAGGAGATTCAGAGAACAGAACAACGCAATTTAAAATAAATTGTGAAAAGCAAACCAGTTGCATTCATTCACCAGAGGAATCTTCCTCCCACCCGTCTCTAATCAGCTCCGTGTACCTTCCTCCGGTGGTTCCTCAAATTGCTTGCGACCAAATCGCCCCTGCTTCCCCTCTGCGCCTTCCCTGACACAAATTTCGCAAGCATAGGGACGCTTTTGTTCGTGCACAGCCTCCCGATGTCTCTTGCGATGCTCCTCACTTGAGAACCTCATTTGACATCTTACATCGGGTTGAAAGTCGCACTCAAGATGCTTACTATGTGTTCTGCGGTGCCATGTGGTGTGGTACCGTCAGTCAAATGCCTTGCCACAGTGCTCGTGAGCGCATTCATACCTGTGCGCAGGTGGGGACAGCTGCGGTGAGGGCATGACGGACACGGGGAGAGTACAGCTCGGAATTTCAGGGGCTTCGGTTGTAGGCGTGACAATCGGTGATGGCGGCATGGAGGGTCCGGCATCAGCCCCATGTGCAGTCTTCCAGTGGCTGCTGAGGTTGCTCTTCCACTAAATCTCCCGATTTTCCCTTCTGCGCCTTCCTAACACAAAAATAGCAGACATATGGCCGCTTCTTTTCTTGTGCAGATACTCGATTTTTATTCCTATCATTCTCATTCGAGAATCGAATTTGGCAGCCTGCGTTAGGTTCAAAGTCGCAATTAAGGTGCCTATTGAATATTCTGTAGTGCTCTTTGACGTCGCGCGCTGGGTCAAATCCCTTAAGGCCACCGCCCTCATGCTCACATGCATACCGACGAAAAGGGGGAAGGAGGTGCGGCGGGGGGGTAACCGTTATGGGGACACAGCTATGCGTGAAGGTCGTAGTTTCGATGCCTTCGGTGTGGTGGATGACAGTCTGCGGTGTTTGGGTGGGGATCCCGGGTTTGTGTTCATGTAGGGAACCTCCATTCTGTCGAAATCAGTGTGAACTGATGATGACATGGAGGATCCTGAGAATTTGGCAATGTTTAGCCAGTCGGGATTCACAGTAGTGTGGTATTCCGCGGGGGCGGTGTTGTAAGAGGTGTGTTCTGGATAGGTGGCACCGCTGTAGGTGAGATACTTACCGACATTTGGGAGGCATTTGTAGGGAATACACTCTACCGATCACACCCGAGAACGTTATAGGCATGAACCGCATAGAGCCTATATTAGGGTGTGAGAGAACGTTATACTCATGAACCGCATAGCGCCTATATTATGGTGAAAGTATAAAAGCAGGGACTGCCTGAAGCCTATATTAGGGATATGATGTATGCAGAGATATTCATGTATATATATGGTAGTAAAAGACCACCGATAAATCAATCAATTCTACCACAAGTCTATGCAACCTGTTCTTCCGCTTATATCATAACAGCATTCACTGTAGTCAGTAGTTAATGTTGGTTTGGGATGAGGTGGCTGGGTAGAGTCAGTATTACATGATAGTTCAAGATCGACTGTTTGATCTGGGAAGTAGGCCAGGAGGCCGGCATGATCCACAGCCCCAAGAGGAGTTAGACCCGTAGTGTATGTGGTATTGAGGGAAGCACTAGTATTGCCGGTTCCTTGATCGAGATTGAATGGGTTCCGTTCGCGGGAATGCACTTGACCCCCACTCAGTCCAGCATTCAACAAATGACTAGATATAGATCGGATTGGTCTATCCATGATTCTGTTGCATAAAGTTTAGTTTTGGGAAGGAAACATAAGTGTCGATTGTGAAACTGTGTGAAGGGGGGGCAGAAGGCGTATTTATGACGGCTACGTTGACAGTATGGTAGGTGATAAATTTCGCCTTCCAAATTTGGTTTGTGTTATACTTGTGTAGAACCTTGCTTCAGAAATTGGTTGGTAGAAACAATGTCATACTTGTGACTGTAGTACGTTGTTGAATGGTTTGTTCCACTATATCTACGGTTAAATTCTCGGGTATTTTATCGATCCTCACATAACCTCCTTGAAGGAAAACGTTCCACCCCGACCATGGTGGAGTCGGGGGTCAGATAGTTATTTCCCATATGTGTTTATGAACCGACGTTCCAGTGATCTAGCCATACTCATTATACCAACGTAGGTCGCCTTGTGCCATATAATGGATGGTTCTGTAACTTCCAATTCCTAAGATATTAGATGCATACATTCCGCATCTGAATCTTCCCATTCGAATCCGTATATAAAAGTCTTGCATCACAAAACCGTCATTCTCCTCTAACACATACCCGTGTTTCCTATTGTCATCAGTAATCCAAGAAGAGCGTTTCCCCAGTGGATTACATAGGTAAGTGATCAGTTGGGCTAAGTCACTCGTGACCAAATTTTGGTCGCAACTATCTAATAGAGGAGACCCTTGCCATTTCCTATTGCAGTATTATAACGTATCTCTCAGGTTGCCAAGTCGAGTGCCAACTAGACGCTGCTCAGGTGGTGGGTGCTAGTACTTAATGCTTAATGTGGTGGTAGGGGCTTGGCATTATAGGTTTGTAGTACGTATCTAGTATGGTTGCTTACGTACACATCCAATATGCTAGGAATCCGAAAGCCAAAGTTTATGGTGAAAATTCGGCTGAATTAGTTATCTAACTATGTGTGCCCTTGGACAATGTCTATGCTAGGAAAAGTGGCCCACAAAGCGCCATTTGACAGTGTGCAAGTATGCAAGTGTAGTCCCCGAGTGACGTTATTGAAGGCGGATAAATTACCCGAGAGGCTAATGGGTCAGATCCACATGAATGCGGACATGAGTATGACATAATTTCTACAAATTTCAGAAGCAACAAAGTTGCGAAGTTTTCCATTATCAGCCTCGCCAAACATAAATACCCTTTCTGCTTTCTTTGGTGAGTCGCTATCCGCATCATATATCACACTCCACATTTCTAGTTATTCGATTAGTCTCCCAAATATTCGACAGGGGAGTTTCTACGATCACGGTCCAAATTCTTCTGCAACTCGGTATATTCATTTCTATTTTATATTTGCGTGATTTACATTGAGTAGTGCTACAGGTACTATAGAGCCACAACGTTATGTCTAGGAACTTTTAAAGTTCTAACTATTGGAAGCTACCATACATCGTCAGGAAGCGGGTCACCACTGGGTGTGGGTCAATCAGGTATTATACGATTTTTCCATGATATCGAGCCCAATATCCAATCAAATAGGCTCAAATTTGGGGATTGTATTATAGATATATATTATTTTGTTGAGAAAAGGGAAGAAGGGCCAAGGTGCATTACTGCTCGACTAATCCATGAACAAATACAGCGGGGCACGAAGGAGGTTGGGCCTAAGAAAGGTGAATATACAAAGCCTATGTAGGCTTAACTTGGCAGGAATTACTGTTCCCACTTGGTATTTACAGCCTAGATACACTATGTGTGCAATTTTATGCAACATATCGCCATGGAAGGGCTGATCCAAAAGGTAATTTTACCCGCGCCGATGAATGAGGTATTCTTGTGTGTAGCTCAATCTAACCAGGGCCGAACCCAGGACCCAATGGCTCAACACAGCAGAAATAGGCAGGAAAATGATTTAGATACCTTATGCATGATATTCCTTCAGAATTGAGAGAGGCAATCAATTCAAAGCTAGGTCAAGGGAAATTGCGAGTTCTGTGTTCCTTGTTATAACTTAACCAAACGAGGTCCAAACCAAATGCTTGATAGGTCAAAAGCACACACATGGGCTTAAGAGGCTTCAGGGTACTGCATTCACGATATCAGCCCAGATTTCAATGTGATCATATCCCTCAAGCTTGGTTCAGAGTTAGTGTTGATAAAGTACTTCTGATTCTACCATAGCGAAACCAAGTCCAACTCGAGGAAACAATAGCGCAAATAATTACTTGCATGGACTAGACACTTATAGACACGCTATAGAGTGTATTTGATTAGACTTAAGTGAAGTTATCTGGTAAGGGTCCCCCTCAGGGACGGGGAATAATAGAACCAAATGTCAAATAATTCTGACAGCCACACGTAGCCTCAGGTATCTAATTACTCAAAAGGATTGAAGCATTGAGGGCAATCCTTGAACCTCTCATTGTACTCATGTAGCCTAAATTGTGGTAGCTTAGCCTAGTAGCCTTTTTGGGAAGAAATGACAACTCTTGGCATATAATACTCTTTCCCAACCTGAATGAAATATGTAGCATTTGGAACTAGCTTGTGTAACTTTCCTAGCTATGTGCATTCCGTTGAACTATGTTTAGCCCTGGTTAGATTGAGCTACATACAAGAATATCTCATTCGTCGTCCCAGGTAAAACTACCTTTCGGATCAGCCCTTCCATGACGATATGTTGCATGCAATTGCACACAAAGTGTATCTAGGCCGAATGCACCTTGGCCCTTCTTCACTTTTCTCAACAAAATAATATATATCTACAATACAATCCCCAAATTTGAGCCTATTTGGTTGGATATTGGGCTCGATATCGTGGAAAAATCGCATAATACCTGATTGACCTACATCCCGGTGGTGACCCGCTTCCCGGCGATGTATGGTATTTGCTTTCAGGTGGTGAGTCTTTATACTGGTCAGTACTAACACGTCAATCGACCTTGGGACTAGGAGCCCGCTAAAAAGGTAGGGAGTTTTTGTTAGAAGTCTTGGCCCGCTACGAAGAGAAGGCCTTGCCTCTATCATATTGGAAGCTCCATTCAGAGTTCACCTAATTGGTCGGATCCCCAAGAAAGAAGTATCTACTCCGCACAGGACCAGCAACTCCAACAAGCACCTCAGTACAACCCGCTCAAGGAAGGAGCCGGGAACATTGGCGCTGAGACTCATGCACAGAAACGAACCCACCCTAGAGTGCAGTGCACTCTCACTAAGCCGTGAGGTCCAGGACTGGCTGAACGAAGAGCAGATTGACCTGACCTTATACAATCTCGATGAGGGAATCTGGAACACTGCTGTGTCTACACTACCTGGATAAGAACTAGAGACAGTTCCAGCTCCATCAACTGATAGCAAGTTGAGCTTTGACCAAGTAACCAACCGCGACCCCGCAAGTATTACCATTGCAACTCAGTTGGCACCCCTTGAACCTGCGCCTACTGTAGACCCCATAGCTCACTTCCCCGACCAAATTGTTGTTCTCGACCCCTCATGTATCACCGACTTCGGACTCTCCATCCCGACACTACAGATTGTCGGCCCTCAACCCCAAGGGGTGTAACCTACGACCTCTACCGTGTCCGTCAATTCCCCGCCACTGCTGTTCCCTCCTCGTAGGTACCAATGCGATCACGAAGGCTGCAGGTTTAAGGGATATCGACCGAGCGACATCACGAAGCACCGCACTATACACAGCAAGTGCTTTGAGTGCAACTATGAACCCAACGGAGGATGCCAGTTGAGTTTCTCAACTGAGAGGGACTGGAAGAGACATCGGGACACAGTGCACGAGAAGAAGCGGCCTTACGTCTGCGATGTTTGTGTTAGGGAGGATACAAAGGGGAAGGAGAAGAGCTTCGGTCGCAAGGATAATCTCAAAAGGCATCAGAAGAGGGTACATGGGGTTGATTGACAATATATGGGGCCGTACATGGGGATCAGGAGGCGGATTTCTTTCCTTTACTTTAACATCGCGTTCGGCTGTTTCTGCATCTGCTTGAATACATACCCTACAGCCTTACTAAAACAGATTGACCAGTTGACTTTCCCAATTTCGTGATTTGTCATTATTTCCCATTTCTTTGGTGGTTTATTTTGTTTCCCCTCAGGTGGAGTTGAAAAGCACTTGTCTTTTTCTCCTGTATGCTATTTAGTGTGCTATTTAGTCCGGTAGGAGTCTCGCTCTCTGTTTTATAATTTTGTGATATTATTTTCTTAGGCAGGGGGGGGTACCGCCAAAATTGAGAAGTAAGACCCCCGTCTTTCCACGTAGCAACGGATTTTTGTATGGGCAGACAGGGGGTCTTACTTCGCGGTATTTGCTATTAGAAGATGGTTTTGTTAGAGTTTGTTTATCACGAGGTTGAATATTGGTATGATCAAATTTACACGTCATCCAGGCACCGTCTGATCAAGGTGTTTTGTAAGGCTTAAGTAACGCTAAATACGATGAGTAGGCCTCATCACGAGATAAAGCCTGGAGACTTGCGAAAATTTCTCACTGGTTGCGCCGTGCAAATATTTGTGAGACAGTTGAAACAGTGCGACAGCCGGTGAGACAGTGTGGCAACCTGTAGGCTGTTTGAGGCTGAGATGCCACTCTCCGCTCATTTTCTACAAACTCCTAGTACCTGGACCATCTGATTGTGATTGTGGTTACTCGATGTCCAAAACGAAACCAGAACCATAGATTCTCGAGACGTCCCGTGCCCAGGCTTAACGATGAGCATTCCGCAATTCAATGCCCAAAATCAGCTAACTCTGCTAAGTGGTCCTAGTTCATAGAGCGATTCCAACGGATGATGCTCAGCGGGCAAATGTCACCCGGTACGCTATTGGGTCGTTTCATTGCATGTTTACGCATTATTCCAGCAGTAGCTAACCCCAGTTTCGGTCTAATGATCGATACAAGGCCCATTGATTTGCTCTTCAATGGCTTGATACTTATAAGCCGCCCAGTCTGGTTCAGTCACCCCTACTGCTCAATTCCCCAGCTCTCCCTCCTGCTCAATTTCCCAGTTATCCCTCCCTTTCCGCTCCTCTGGCCTACTTCTACAGATACATATTGACTGACGCATACTCACGTATCGATTTGCGGTCTCTAGGAATGAAGGGATAGCTGAAGTATTGGATTGGATGAGGAGGCAATGGGCAAGGATGGCTTGGTCAATGCGGTAATACTTTGCATAAGGCAAGCCAGTTTGCATAATTTACCAGTATATGCGTGCATATGCTGCCAAGGCCCATATTCCGAAGTAGCAATAGGAAAAGGCTTTTGTTCCGTAGGTTTCGTCGATTTCATGCACAAATGGCGCTAGTTTGTACGGGGAATAATAACTTGTTTTACAGCACTGTACATCCTGTGAAGACTACTTATTTCTTACAACCTTCAATGCTTGTTCTTTGATACTTACACTACTTGAAGGCGCTGATATAAATCACTAGTGACACAATTTGGGCCGTGGCTGCCTAAAGGAGACCGTGTCCAAGGATGGTTAGAATGTGAGTACCCAACGTGGAGATAGTGGGCTTGGCATGATGTTCACGGTGATTTCTTGTATGTATGATCAATACGAGGGGTATTAGGGTGGCGGGAGGGGGGCGTGGTGCGTGGTACCTATCTAATACGTATATCTAATGTATTAGGAATTGGAAATTACGGAACCCGTCGCGTAGCTCACAAGCTTCTGACACCCGCACAAAAGAGTACATGTCACATGATGAATATGGAGAATTAGTCTCTGACGGTCTGACTTTTAACTTCCCTGTAATTACTCTTTTGGACGATGGATACGCTACGAAACCCGCGAACCACAAGGCAACCCCACAAGTAAGAAGTATGTGTATCATGCAGTAATGGAAGATTATGCCTCAGTGACGTGATATGAGGATAAATTGTGCTTGACCTTTTGGACGTGGGAAAGCCGGTGCAAGCCGGCTCTCGCACACGCGCATATCATGACATGTGACAGTGTCGTAGTCTGGCAGTGTGTCTATCGTAATGGAAGGTTTTCCCTAGGTGGGGTTATCTGAGGATGGATCAATTACCCGCGAGTGTAGATCAACAATTCAATAAATCAATATAGACACCAATATGACATGATTCTTGCAAACCAAATTCCGAAGCAAGAATGTTGCGAGCTTTCGGATTTCCCTGTCAGAGTAGACACCATAAATACCCCTTCTGGCCCCCCTCTGAACTCCTACAACACGAAGCACAAGAAAGCTCGCACCACATACCTACATACCAGATTTCTCCCTTTTCCTCTTCTGCTAAATTCCTCTACAACTCGCAGGACCAGGTAAGTGGATTCTAATCTTATATGTGTATGATTTATACTGATTAGTTCTGCAGCCATATCGATCCCCAACAGGCATCTTTCTATCACCGATTATGGCAAGAAATTCACCAACTCAGGAGTGCAATGCACTTTCACCACTCAGTCCTGAATTCCAGGAGTGGCTCAATGAAGAGCAGGTTGACCTTACCATATATGATTTTGATTTGGGGATCGGAAACACCACACCACCTACCGAAGAAACACAGACCGTTCCTCCTGCGGCTACTCATGCGGTGTCCGACTTCTCTGATCAAATAGCCAGCCTCGAGCCCGCAAATGTTGCCTCTCTAGCTCAGTTTGTACCCTTTGAACCCGCGTATACATCCAGTGATATGGCCCGCTTCCCCGATGAAATAATGACTATCGACCCCGCATATATTACCGACTTAATACCCGACATCCCGACATCACAGAATGTCAGCGGTCAAAATCAAGGTCTGGAAACTACAACTTTCATCCCTAGTTGTATTTCCGTGTCGACCAACTCCCCATTGCAGTTGCTTCCCCCTCATCGCAGGTACGAGTGCGAGTACGAGAGCTGCGTCCACAAGCAATTCGACCGACCGAGCGACCTCAACCCGCACCGTAGAACACACCACAAGTATCTCGAGTGCGAATTTGACAGATGTCAGGTCAGATTTTCAACTGAAAAGGACCGGCAAAGACATCGAGAGTGTGTGCACGAAAAAAAGGAGCCTTCAGCGACAACAACTTTGACAGAACGAGCGCTTGGCCGGATCTCAACAACCACAGCAGCTACGGAGTAACGGATGGCACCACGAGAAAGCCCTCGCCGTGTCCACAACACGAACATCTCCTCAGATCTCGGGGGAACAACTATCTCAACCCTTTCCCCCTCGTCTGAAGCTTTTTCTTCTCTTCTTCCCCGCTTTTCTTCCTCTTTTCTCACGAAAAACATCCTCAACGAGCATTGGTCCACGATTCCACCGGGCACCCACACCCCCGACAACTCCACCAATAAGGGTTTGTGTAACTCCCACACCGGATATCAACCAACGAAATGCCGCCCAGGGGAAAAAGGAAGGACAATCCAGGGAAGGCGGATCGCCTATGCCCCCCACTGAAAACCCGCGCGCCGGTCACTGGCCACCCAGATCCCCCCACACCGAGTCCCTACCGGCTGCCACAACTACGCCAGCAACCACCCCCACCCCAGACGATATGCACGTGGTGCTTCAGCCACGATCACGAGCAGGATGTTT
>Ga0307511_10005829_pt1 | contig 12456 bp, 7 predicted proteins | sample 13_EM_MG_FD_200266 | JGI IMG/M metagenome (GOLD analysis project Ga0307511, IMG submission 200266) | Populus trichocarpa ectomycorrhiza microbial communities from riparian zone in the Pacific Northwest, United States - 13_EM | ecosystem: Host-associated > Plants > Roots > Unclassified | place...
ATATTGAAGGAGGTAGTCCATTGAAAATCCTTTCGATCGATATTTTTGGATGTAAGGATCAGCTCAATACCCCGGTTGTCGACTTCTGCGACGTTCTGCCACTGGCTGGCAAACCCTGCGAGCGACGGTAAAGTCACCTTTTGCAAAAGGTTCTGCGATACACGGTCGTAGATATCAATAGAGGCGGTTATACGTTTGAACAGACCGAAATCCACTCCGACGTTGGTCATCTTGCTGACCTCCCACTTCAAATTAGGGTTGCCAAGGACCGCGATCGTGTAAGCCTGCTGTCCGCCATATTGACTGACAGGTTGGTACAAGGTTCGGGTGAGGAAGTTATCTCCCAGCTGCGATCCCGTCGTTCCGTAATCCGCGCGAACCTTCAGGTTGGAAATGGCGCGGGAGTCCTTTAGGAAATTTTCCTGGCTGACATTCCAGGCTGCACCAACCGAATAGAACGTCCCATATCTGTTGTTACTGCCGAAGGCGCTCGAAGCATCCCGCCGGACTGACCCGCTGATACTATAACGTTTCATATACGTATAGCCGGCCTCTCCGAAGATAGAATATACACCAGTCACAGATTTCCCGCCCTCGATATTACCCTGTTTAGTAGTTGGAATTCCAAATGCAGTGAAGTCATAGGAAGGGCCCACCTGGCCGGCCAGTGATATGATCGGATACCCTGCCGGAAGATGATTAACATTCACCAGCTGATTTTCACTAGTCGTCTCGCCGAATTCCATGGCCGCCAGCGCTGTGATCGAGTGGTCGCCAAAACTTTTCCGGAAATTCAGCTTGTTGGATGTAAGGTAAGAATGCAAATAGGTTGTCGTGGTCCCTAGCCATCCCTGGGAGGAGTAGAAATACCCCGACCCCTGAAACGACCGAACGTCGACGTACTGCTGGTTCTGCCCGTAGTTCAAATTGCCCGAATTGGTGGTCGAGAACGTAAGTCCATCAAATATTTTGTATTCCAGGCTCAGGCTTCCGAAAAGTAGTTGTGAATTGGTATGGTTCCAATTGTACTGGTTATCAAAGATGGGATTGAGGGCCTGGTTTTGAGAGCCATTTGCCTTATACAAAAGGTAGGGTTTCGGACTACCATCCGTATTGTAGGGCGTGGCCCAGGGTAAAAAGTTTTGCTGGGAGCTGTTGGAATAACTAAGATCTTGTTTTCCCGCATTGATGATCCCGTTAATCGACACATTCGCCGTAAGGCGATCAGTGAGTTTCGAGTTGACATTGACCCGGAAGGAGCCTCTTTTCAAAGCATTCTGCACCCCCGTTGCCTGTTCTGCATAATACACGCCGCCCATATAATACCTCGTCCGATCATTACCGCCGCTTGCCGCCAGGTCGACTTCCTGGGTGCCACTGGTACGGTAAACGTATTTCTGCCAGTCATAAGAACTGTCCACAGCCCCCTGGGTCGGAAGCTTATAATTTAAATAATCTTGCGGTGTAGGCCAGAGGGCTGCATATCCGGCACCGTTGATCTGGTAGTCCTGTGTGAAATATTCTTTTTGAAGGTCGTATAACCCCTGCCCGGAGAGATAGTGAACATGGCCTAAGGTCGGTCTATTGAATCCGTATTTCACCTCCGCCGTCACCCGTGGCCGGCTATCATGGCCCCGCTTGGTGGTAACAACCAGCACACCGGCCGCCGCCCGGGAACCATAGATAGCCGTGGCAGCTGCATCTTTAAGTACTGTAATCGACTCGATCTCCTGCGGAGTAACCACATCTTTTAAATTCTGATTCGGCATAATCGATCCGTCTACGACCAATAGTGGCCCGTAGTTCAAATTAGGCATCACTTTTTCATTAAATTGATCGACCCCCACGCCGGCAATGCTGCTTTGACCACGTACAAAGATCTGACCACCGCTGCTCGTGGGGTCACCGGCGCCTTGTTCAGATATATATAATCCGGTTGCTAAACCCTTAAGCATGGACGTCGGATCTGACGTCATGATACCCTTCCGGATCTCTTCGCCGGTAATGGTTTGTACGGAACCGGTGATCTCACCCGGCTTTTTTTGACTGTATCCATTGGTAACAACCACTTCTTCTCCCTCCACTATCATAGGTTCTAAATTGATATTCACGGCCACCGAACTTTGCGAGGCGGTAATTCTTTTCGTCACAGGCCGAAAGCCTACACAGGATATCCGCAATGTATAGGCGCCGGGCGGTACACCTTTCATCACGAAAGTCCCGTTCTCGTCAGAAACGGTCCCTCTGTTTCCCGGGCTTAAGATGACGGATACGCGGGCCAGTGGCTTTCCGCTGCCCGATATCAATCCACTGATGTCAACCGGATTTCCCGGCCTTCGGGTCGTATCTGACGGTCCTGCAAGTTCCGGGACAGCCTTTCGAGGTTTGACCTTGACGATCGTCCCGACAATCTCATAAGTCAGGGGCGAGTTCCGCAGGCAATTGTCCAGGACTTCCGAAACAGTAGCGTCTTTTAGATTCAGGGTCACTGGGGGTATACCCTTGATTATCTCTTCTTTGTATACCACCGACATCCCTGTCTGTTTTGATATTTCTTCGAAAACCACGGAAACGGGAGCCTGTTTTACAGTAATGCTCACTTTTTGGGAAAGGGCCCTGGCGGACACCTGCAAGGCCAGCCCCAGCATTAAAAAAGAAGAAATTTTCATGATCCGTGCAGTTTTGGTCGAAAGTATCCCACGATGAGGCGGCAACTTTCTAAGTAAGAAAATCATACTTTTGAACAGTTTTGGTTGAAGTTGTTGGTTATCTAATAAAGCGGTATCCGCAATCGATCCAAAATGTCGGCCAGGGGCGCGTGAGACCGCCACTGGTCTTTTTTTGGAGCAATAAAAATTAACAAAAAGCAATGTTTAATGATCGGGCTGTGGATCCGGGCAGGGCCGGCTGGCATTCCGCGCTAAGGCTGAACGATCAGTTTACGGCCATCAATCTTAAAATGGCCCAGGCCATTGCCTTCCAGGAGGCTGATCAATTCGGATAGGTTAAGCTTGCGGTTTATTCTGCCGCCGTATTCACCGGACAGGTCTTCGCGCTGGTATACTACATCCACGTCATACCACCTCGCTATCTGTCGCATTATGGTTTTTAGGTCCGTATGCTTGAACTGGAAGAATCCCTGTTTCCATGCAATTACACTCTCAATATCCACACCTGTCGCCACCGTTACTGCTCCCTCCTTCGTCACCACCGACTGCTCATTGGGCTTCAGCACCTTCTCCTCCCCTCCGTTCTCCACCTTAACCGCGCCCTGCACCAGCGTCGTCCTCTTACTTCCTTCTTCAGCATAGGCCATGATGTCAAACTCCGTCCCCAGCACCTTCACGTTCATCCCGTCAACAGCTACCACAAATGGCTGATCCTTTTTATCCATCACCTCGAAATACCCTTCCCCTGTCAGTTCCACCTGACGTTCTTTCCCGTTGAATGCAGTCGGATACCGGATTGATGAGGCCGCATTCAGCCACACCTTTGTTCCATCCGGCAGTACCAGCTGGTATTGCCCACCCCTTGCCGTTGCGAGGGTATTGTATTCTATTTCTTTGTCGGCAAAGCGCTTGGCGTCATACGCCACCTTGCCGGCTTCATAACGGGCAAGAACATTTCCTTTCTGTATCACCTGTCCCGTCGTACCGCTGTCGAGCACTACATTACTGCCATTACCCAGCGTAAGAGTAGCCGCGTTCCTGCCGGCCTGTATGGCTGCCGCATCGTTCTTTGCAATGGCGGGCAACGTTGTGTTCCTGTTCGATAACCAAACCGTAGCCATCACCAGCGGCACAGCAACCGCGGCAGCCGCCCACCAGATGACCCGGCTTCTGCGCCGGATGGGCACTACGGGCGCTGTTCTGAAATGCTGGTCGTGAAACACCGTCAAAGCGCCTTCCACTTCTGCCTCATACGACCGATAGCCCTCCACTAATTGCGAAATATTTTCCGCCGATAACCGATCTCTCCACGCCCGATGCTCGTCGTTATCCAACCAACCGTTCAGTTCCTCCTGTTCAGCATCGGTCAGCTCGCCAAGACGTTCCCTGGCAATAAGTCCGGCCATCCTGATTAACAAGGCAGCTTGCTGTTCGTCCTGATTAGTAAAAGAAGGTATCATTGATATAATGACAATTGGAGTAGGTAAAATTTGATCCCGGCTTAAAAAAAAATTAATAATTCCGTAACTCGTTGCATCACCCGCCTGAAAGACAAGCCAGCAAAACCGTCAATATAACATTGTCTTTCAGGATGCGAATCGCCCTTGCCTTCTGATGGCTTACCGCCGAAGGTGAAATTCCGAGCATCTCCGCGATCTCACCGGTCGAATGCCCCTTAAGGACAAGCTCCGTCACCCGCTTGCATTCAGCTGGTAAAACATCGACAGCCTCCCGGAGCGCCCGTACCGTCTCCGTGTGCAATAAAGCCTCAAAAAAACTCTCTGCGGACGGCTCCTGTGAGGCCAAGGCCTTCTCCGTCAATTCTTCGGAGGCGCTTACAGCCTTACTTTTGAGGTAATTAAGTGTGCGGTTCCGTGTGCTTATATATAGGTATGCTTTCAGATTGGCCACCTTCCCAAGTTCGTCCCTGGACTCCCATAAGTGAAGGAAAACATCGGAGACCACGTCCTTTGCCAGTTCTCTCGACCGGGAAAGCCTGAAGGACAACAAGGAGAGAGCCGGATAGAATTGACGGTACAGCTGATCGAATGCGGCCACACTACCTGATCCGATCTCGCTAATCAGTTCCGACTCATTATATGTATAGTTCGCTTTACTCAGTCTATCTGCTTTTTTGCGTAAAATACCTTTATACCCGGATGTTTGGCGATAAATATACGATAACATCCAAATAAACATGTCATTACGCCAAAAATCGATTTCGCGTTCCATTACCTTTTCTACATCCCAATGGCCGCCGCTTGCGGAAGGGTACCATAACTTTTTATTAAACCGCCTGCCCCAATGCGAATTTCATCCAGCATAACGCCTGGGTCCATGCGCGCCCTATTCGATTTCTGGCGAATGCTGGCAGAAAACGGCAAGCTGGAAGCTGTTTTTAAGATATGGTTTCAACCCGGAAATTGATGATCGGCCTCCTCTTTCTCAATTCCGAATATTGTAAATTTGCACTATGGCTAAAACCATAACTATAGAAAATTTCTATCAAGGAAAATTTGATTGGGTGCCCGATAGTCTTAAAAAAGAGATCGGCCATTTCAACGTTTTCCGTTTTGAAGACTTTACGGGCAAAAACGCCAAATCCATCCCCTTTAGTCGCCGCGATTACTACAAGATCAGTCTACTCCTCGGCAAAATAGACATCCATTATGCAGATAAGACCATTCAGATCGCCAAGCAGGCGATTCTGTTCAGCAATCCGCAAATTCCCTACAGTTGGGAGCGGGAGCGAGAGGAGCAACATGGCTATTGCTGTGTTTTTACACCGGCATTCTTCCACCATTTCGGTACGCTTAATGATTACAGCGTTTTTCAGCCTACCGGCAGCCCCATCTTCGAACTCCCGGACGAAGTGATCGCAAAGATCAGTGGCCTTTACGAGCGGATGTTCGAAGAGCTCAAGTCGGACTACGTCCATAAATACGACGCGCTCAGGAATCTGATCTTTGAGATCCTCCATATTACCGCCAAAATGCAACCCACGGCAGGCATACCTCATCCCGAAAAAAATGCCGCAAGACGGATTTCCGTTCTCTTCCTGGAACTTTTGGAACGACAGTTTCCTATTGAAGATCACCGGCAGCGGCTTAGCCTTCGGTCGGCCGCCGATTATGCCGACCGCTTGTCCGTCCATGTCAACCACCTGAACAAAGCCCTGAAAGAAACTTCCGGCAAGACCACCACCCACATCATTGCCGGGAGAGTAGCGCAGGAGGCAAAGATATTATTGAAAAATACCGACTGGAATGTTGCTGAGATCGCTTACTGCCTGGGCTTTGACGAACCCACCCACTTCAATAACTTCTTCCGGAAACAACTGAACACCAGCCCTACGAAATTCAGGAATGATTGAATTTCGTAAGTTTCCCTTTGAAATAGGTTAGCAAAGACCCTCCCGGCGAATCTAACTTTGCACCATACAATCAATCAAGTATGGAAAAGAAAAAAATCGCCCTGATAACAGGGGGCAGCAGAGGATTAGGGAAGGACATGGCGCTTGCACTTTCCCAAAAAGGAACAGACATTATTCTGACCTATAACACCAGGGCGGAGGATGCCGAAAAAGTAGCGGCCCAGATCCGGGCAATGGGGAACAAGTCAGCCGTGCTACCATTTAATGTAGGTAATATAGCATCATTTGATGCGTTCCTGGGACAGCTAAGCGCCCAATTGAAAAAGACCTGGGATACCAGCACATTTGATTTCCTCGTCAACAATGCCGGCATCGGCGCCTCCATCCCTATCGCAGAAGTCACGGAAGAGAAATTTGACGAGATCATCAACATCCAGTTCAAAGGGGTCTATTTTCTTACTCAGCGATCGCTGCCCATGATGAACGACAATGGCGGAGTGGTATTCATTTCGTCCGGTTCGAGCCGGTTCAACGTTCCCGGCTACTCAGTCTATGCATCCTCGAAAGGCGCCATCGAAGTATTTGCCAGGTATGTGTCAAAGGAATACGGCCACCGCGGCATCCGTTCTAATGTTGTAGCTCCCGGGGCCATAGAAACTGATTTCAATGGAGCCCTCATCCGAAACAATCCTCAGACAAAGGCATTGATTGCCGCCCAGACGGCTCTTGGTCGGGTCGGAAATGCGGACGATATCGGAAGCGTAGTAGCATTCTTATGTTCAAATGAAGCCAAATGGATCAATGGGCAACGTATCGAAGTGTCAGGCGGAATAAACCTGTAATTGAAAAAGTAAAACTTTAGAAAACAACTAGTAATAATAAAATGAAAGCCTTCTGTCGATGCCTTCGCGCGCCAAACGACTATTTACTCCTATGGCTATGAAGCGCTGGTTGAACTGAATAAGCTCTTCGACCGGCCACCATTTAAAACCAAGATTGGCCGTAAGTTTAGTTTTTCGCAACTAAAGGATGCGTTGGCATATTCCTCTACTGATGGAGGAAAAGCGATCTTGTATCCGTCCTGGTAGCTCTTTTCAGATAGTAGATCATGAAAACATGAGAACTCCCTCAATATGTCGTTTCTCGTCTGCGCAGGGGAAAGATATATCAAGTCCTCCCTCCTTTATTGTTTATTGACAGCTAACACGATGGTCCGTATATCGTCTCGCATGTCTCCCCGGGCCATAAATTTCGTGTCAATAAATTGGCGAAGGGCCTCAGTGTCACCATAGAAGGCTTTGAGCTTGTCGCTGAGAGTACTGAGCTTGTCATAATTCTTTAAGAAAAGATAAGTGCCATCGGCCTTTTCGAAGGTAAAATAGGTTTCCCCGGCACCATAGCCGCCCATATCGGGGGGGTCATAATAATAAAGGCTGGCCCTGGGACCGGCAACGATCACCTGCTGGAAATTCAACGAACTGTCCTTGAGCGGTTTCACCCTGAAGAAATGCTCGCCGGATTTGTCGATAAAGCCGAAGGATATTATATCACTGGCGGTATAGGTGCTGTCATGGCCGGCGCTATCGGTAGCGATTATCTTTTTATAAATATTATAATGATCGCTCCCGAAAATCCCGTCAACGGGGACGCGTAGCAGGGTATGCAGAGTATCATGGTTGGGAAAAACGATATAGCCAGGGATTTTCCTGGCGTAGCTCGTGGCGATAAGGAGAACGAGGGCGGATAGCAGGGTAAATTGTTTCACACGGAGGGTTTAGGATGCTAAAATACTATTTTTCTGAAAAACTTCTGGATAATGGTAGCTGGCTTTCTGACATGTAGGGCTGATCGTCATCATTTTCTTGCCATACAAAGATAGGATCGCAGCAATGCGCATTGCTATCATTTTTCTGATAACTGCTATTAGTTTTATAAATTCCTGCAACCGCTTGTATTAGCAATAGTTAACACAAAACCTGCGGAAGCAGCACGCGCAACGCGCTGTTTAAAACTATCTTTGTGCCTTCTAAAAAAAATCAAAAAATTGAAAAACGCACTATTACTTCTCGTTCTTTTTCGTCTCTTTATGCCTCACTCCTATGCATTGTCTTATCATCCCTCCTCTCATCCCACGACGGATACTATCCTGACCGGAGGAAACAAGCTGATCACCATCGACGGTAAATATAAAGTATGGGTCAAAAAAATTGGCAGCGGGAAGATAAAAGTTCTTTTGCTGCATGGCGGGCCGGGCATCTGTCATGATTATATGGAGTGTTATGAAGATTTCCTGCCAAAAGCAGGCATGGAAATCTACTATTACGACCAGTTGGGCTGCGGTAATTCTGACGTCCCGGTGGATACCTCCCTGTGGAATATTCCCAGGTATGTGGAAGAGGTAGAACAGGTGAGAAAGGGATTAGGGTTGGATCATTTCTATATTGTCGGGCATTCGTGGGGCGGAATGCTGGCCATGGAATACCTCAACAAATATCAATCTCACGTCAAGGGAGTGGTCCTCAGCAACATGACAGCAGGCATGAAAGATTTCACCAGCTATATAGGCGTATTAAAAGAAAGGATCTTTACACCAAAAGAAAAACTACTTTATGATTCACTCGACCGGGAAAAAGCGTATACCTCTCCTCAATATACCGACCTGTTGATGAATAAGCTTTATACCAGGGTATTTTGCCGTATGCCCCTGGAACAATGGCCTGAACCTATCCTCAGAGCATTCAGGAAGATCAACACCACTATTTATGTCCAAATGCAGGGAGTCGACGAATTTCATGTCACCGGCAATTTTTCAAACTGGGAATTTTGGGACAAGCTGCCGAATATTAAAGTGCCTGCATTGGTGCTGGGAGCGGTCAACGATGAGATGAACCCCGCAGGCATAAAAAGAGAAGGCGCATTGATCCCCAACAGCAGGACCTACCTGTGTCCGAACGGAGGCCACATGGCCATGTATGACGATCAGGAGCACTATTTTCAAGCGCTCATTGCTTTCCTGAAAGATGTTGAAAGCGGGTCCTTTAGAGCCGACCCGAAATAATAATGGAACTTATTGGAACGGCGCGAGTCGGGAGAGGTGCGTTGCGCCTTCCTGCGTCTGTAAAAACCAGTTCTTTGTTAGTAAATCTTCCAGTTGCCGGATCTCGCTGACGTATCTCGTATTCTTCCGCTTGCCAAAATGAAGTGTATTTTCCACGTAGGGATCTCCTTCCCAGGCCAACCGGACCGTCTGACGCTCCAGCTCCTTTCTGCAAAGGAAATCAGGCATCACCGCAAAGCCCTTACCGTTGCGCATACAGGAAAGAATGGCGCCGGAATACGGCACGACATAATTCGGTTTGAAATCCGGCTGTCCCTTGAAATTAGCTATCCAGAAATTTTTCAGATGAGCCATGTCCGCTGCAGTCGTGTACCATATCTGCCGTTTCAGCCAATCCCTGATAGCCGTCCGTTGGTTGGCTGATATCAGCCGATCCAGTTCTTCTGTACCTGTCTGCGCGCCGCAGATGAGGATGAGCCTTTCTTTTGCGAAGGAAGTGTATTGGAGATTGGGCTGCGGTCCTTTTTGGGATGTCAGCACCAGATCGAGCGTGCCGGAATCGAGATCATGCAGCATCTGTGGATACTCGCCAAATCTGATGATCAGGTTGAAAGGCAGTTGTGCAACGTGTTCGGCCAGGGTGTATTCAAAAGTCTCGAAACCCAATCCAACACTGAGTGTTGGCTTATCCGTGCTGGAGTTCCTGCAGAAGAGATCCTCGGCTTCCGCCAGTCTGTTCACCGGGTCGACGATACAGTTGTACAAGATGGTTCCCCGTTCCGTCGGAGTCATCTTTCTTGTATCACGGTCAAATAAACGGCAACCTGTATATGCTTCCAGCGAATTCAGGTGAAGGCCTACGCCCGGCTGGGAGATAAAGAGCAACTGTGCTGCATTAGACAGATTGCCGGTTTCATAGATCGCCTTGAATGTTCTAAACCATTCCAGATTCAACATAAACTTATCGTTTTAGGAGTGTGGTCTGCGATGATTCCGTAGCAGAGCGGCTATTGGTTATCCTATTTTTGTGCCAACAATTAAAAGATTTACACTCAAACAATTGGCTAAAAAACTAAAGAAACGATCCGGTCAAATGCAACCAATTTGTGAAATGCTGTAATTGAATATCGCTAATGAAAGTTTATCAAAGAGGGAGGAAGGATAATCCCTCTCCTCTTCGTATCTTCATGGGTAATCGTAGAATATGCCCTCACTAAAATTCATATTCCTTGTTCTGTTCTTTACTACGAACGTCTTGCTGGTTCGCGGTCAATATTCGATGGGATCTTACCCCATTCCGTCCTTTCCTGATTCCCTCCCGATGACAGAGATCCTCCGTCAGACGGAGGCCCTGCCCCCGGGCGTCTTAAAAGTCAGGAATCTTCTGGCCGTCGCCCAAATATACAAGGACCAATACCTCGACACCTGTCTGACCTATGTTCAGAGAGCCTATGCGCTGAGTACGGCTATTCATGACTCGGCCAGTATCAAAGAAGCCCGTGCATTCCTCTGCGACATTTACGTGGACAGAGCAGAGATCTCTTCAGCCATCGCACTGCTGCCCATGACCCATGGCGAAGAACAGGTCCGGCTCCTGCTGATCATAGCAGAATCATATTTAATAGATCAGAATCTTACGATCCCACGCCTTGAAAGAGCGTGGCCCTATTTGTCGAAGGCAATACAACTTGCCGACTCGTTACAATCTACCCGCTGGCGGTACGAATGCCTTATGCTTGAAGCAAAATATCTTTTTAAACATGGCGATATGGAAAAGGGAAAGAATGCCATCCTTGCCATCATCAAAAGCTGCGATAGTCTCGGAGACAAAAAAGGCGAAGGCAACTATTGGTCGGAGATGAACAACTACATGCCTGTCACCAACCTGACCGCCTTGTATCATCTCTTCGCCTGTCGCCAATCCATCCGCGCTTACAAGGAGGCCGGGGATCAACATGACGCCCTTTATTCCCTGCGGGACCTTGCGGGCATGCATCGCTTCGTCGCTGAATACGATTCGGCCGAAATGGAATTCAGGCTATTTCTTCAGGAGACTGCCAAATCCGGTATTACACCATCCGCTAACACCAACTATGAATTGGCCGTCCTTTACTTCGACATGGGTGATCTGGGCAAAGCGCTGGACTATTGCTTTCGGGCCCTTAACGCGGTGGGTCGAAGAAAAAGCTATTATTTAAAGAACATATACAGCCTGCTGGCTCTTATATATCAACAGACCGACGTCCCCGACGAGGAATTGAACTACGGGCGGATGGCGGTAGAAGAAGCCATCCGTATCAATAACAAGGACGTACATTATTTTACCACCTTTGTGATCGACGCCTTTGTCAAAGAAGGCCATCCGGACCAGGCCCTGGCATATTTGCAGAAATTCATCGCGGCGAATCCTGCGTATACCCCTGAACAGCAAGAGGCAATCGCCTACAATTATGGCCTTATTTATGATGCCCTTGGCGCTTACCCCAAAGCTGCTCCTTTATTCCGGCAACTGGCCAATATTGACACCGCTGCCCAACTGGAAAATAACGAGAACACCTACAAGCACCATCATCTGAACCCCTTTTTGGTCCACCTGTATATTGGCAGATTTTACGTGCATTGGAGCAAATACCAGCAAGCCAGCTCATTTTTGCAAAAAGCATTGGCCGATCCCCCGATGAACAGGCCGTCTACCGCCCGGAGCGAGCTCCAGCTGCTGCTGTATAAAACCGATTCCGCTGCCGGTGATCTCCGGTCCGCCATCGGTCACTATATACTGCACACCGCCATCAAAGACTCTATTTTCAACGCCAAAAAGATGCAGCAGTTCCAGACCTTACAGGTACAATATCAGACCAAACAAAGGGATCAGTCCATCCTGCTGCTGCGAAGTGAAAGCGAACGACAGCGCGACCAGTTGCATGAAGCATCCTTTACCCGTAAGATCACATTTGGCGGGATCATCCTGTTGCTGATCCTGGCAGCCTGGGCCTATTATGCCTATCGGGCCAAACGCAGGAATGTCCAAAGGCTGCTCGCACAACAAGGCGAAATAAATGAAAAAAATCTGACATTGGAACATTTGTTGGGGGAAAAGAATGAACTGCTGACGGAGAAAAATATTTTATTACAGGAAGTACACCACAGGGTGAAGAACAACTTACATACCGTCATGAGTCTCCTGGAGTCCCAAAGCGCTTACCTCAGCGATAAAGCCGCACGCAATGTTCTATTGGACAGCCAGAACCGGATCCACACCATATCGCTGTTGCACCAAAAGCTATACTGGAACAGTAATGTCACGTCCCTTGAAATGGCGCCCTATATCGCCGAATTGTGCGCATTTCTCGCCAGCT
>Ga0307511_10005830_pt1 | contig 12453 bp, 10 predicted proteins | sample 13_EM_MG_FD_200266 | JGI IMG/M metagenome (GOLD analysis project Ga0307511, IMG submission 200266) | Populus trichocarpa ectomycorrhiza microbial communities from riparian zone in the Pacific Northwest, United States - 13_EM | ecosystem: Host-associated > Plants > Roots > Unclassified | place...
TAAATAACAAAACATTCAGATATTAAGTGTTATAAAAAAGATATGGAAATTGTGGGGAGGGGGAGATTTCAAGGAATTTTTCCTTGTTAAGGTTTAAGAATATTGGTTATAATGTTTATGATAACTGTATCATTGATGGTACAAGAAAAGCTACATAGATAGGATAATAACAGGGAGTAGCAGCTCGTGCTCAAACTCTAGATGTTATTACTTTAGGTCCGTCACATACTTGTCCATGGCAATGAATTATTTATAGTATTTATTTTGTTTAATTAATGATAGTGTAATACAAATAGGCTAAATTTCCTATTGTAATATAATGTTGTGGCTATTCTTGTTATTTAAATGAAACTAAGACAAACGATGTATGTAACTTAACTATTAATTTTTTTTTCTAGATTTGTAATTTAACATTATACTTATTCTTATTTATTAAATTAAGTATGAAAGTAATTAACTCATTTTGTTTTTTATATTCTTGTTTCTGTCATTGTCGTAAAATAATTCATATGGTAATTGTATATGAATTGTGAAATGAAGGGTTGAAAGGAATAATTGAATTATATTCTTAATTAGTGATGTAATGATAAAGGTCTAAGATGGTCGGATTATAATTTTTTGTTTGGACCGTGAGAGGATTATTGATGTAAATATTTGAGATTGTTCATTTTTTTTTGGAGACTCCGCTCGAAATCTCGGTAGAATATTAAACAATTAAAATAAAGGTAGTTGTAATCATGATTCATGCATCATGAGAATTTGGAAAAAAAATTATAGGGTTTTCAATTATTCATAACTAATAATTCATATGAAATGTGGTTTGAAAGTCGAGGTTGTTACAACTTAACTTTTCCAATTGGTAAACTAGAAGGAAAAACATAGAACACCAGCAAGAACTTTGATGTCTAAACTATATATGTTTCTCCTTTCTTGACCATGCTTATTTTCTCCTTTTTTGTACTTTCTTTGCAACAAGTCATCTATGCTAACTTTCATAAACAAGAAAAAACAACTTATACCTTGCAATTATTCCTATTTAATAAGGTCAAAGTCCACCATCTTATCTTACAATTTGCTCATATTTTGACCAGGAATATCCCATATTGTTGAACAAAAAATTAATGATGCTTTATAACAGCTATAGTAGATAACAACCTATGCATATGTGAATGTATATCTATACATTTTCCTTGTTATTGTATGTAATATGCTCATTTTATCTTTATTGTCCCTACAACAATGGGATATGATAAAGCTATTTTGCAACAATAATCCTTATGCTATAAGCCCTACTTAAACTTGTATCGGTAATCGGTGCAACGCATGAAATTATACAACTCGTGTTAACCTATTAATCTCGTGACCCGAATCATTTGATCAAAAGCATCAAATTTGGAAAAAAATCGAAGCCTAATATTCAACTAAACAAATATTGATAAATAAAATTGAAAAAAATAATCAATCATACAAAATGATAAAAACAAATTAGCAATTATAACCCAAAAAAGCTTGAGCTCACTTAGGTCAACTCGCCAAACTCATGGATCAGGTTATGAGATCGAGAAACCCAATAGAAAGAAAAATAAATAAAAGCATGAAACCTAATTTAAAAAAAAAACCATCGTTAGCTTATAAAACTCGTAACCTAGATCATTTGACCAGAAGCACCAAATATGGATAAACCACAAAGCCTAATTCTTAATAAACCAAATATTATTGAATGATGAAATTAAAAAAATCAACTACACAAAAGGATTTAAAAGAAGAAAAATTAATTAAAAGCCAAAAAAAGATGTGAGCCTACTAACTCACCAAACCCTCGAGCTAGGCCATGACATCAGGATAAGAAAACAAAGAAAACTACAAAACTTATTTTAAAAAAAAAATCAATGTCAAGTAATGAGATCGAAAAAGGAAATAAGTCGAAAAAACAATGTCAACTCGTGTTAGCTTATAAAACTTGTGACCCGGACCATTTGATCAAAAGCACTAAATTTAAAAAACCAAGAAGCTCAATTTTTAATAAATCAAATGTCAAATGATGAAATTGAAAAAAAAAATTATAAAAAAATGGTTAAAAGAAGAAATGACAATTAAAAGAATGAAGATCAAATTTAAAAAAAAAAAACAAATGAGAGGAAGGATAATTTTGGATTGAACGGTTAAATTGAAAAGAAAAATCAATTTTACAAATTAATTAAAAGAAGGAACCACCAAAAGAATGAGGATTAAATTAAAAAATAACAAATTTAATTTTTTTTTATCAAAGGATGTAATTGAAAACAATTGAAAGTTTAAAAAATTGGCAAGAGAAAAAAACATTAAGAAATAAAAGAACAATGACAAAAATTAAAAAACAAAACATGATAAATTTAGATTGAAAGATGAAATTGAAAATAAATCAAAAAATTACAAAAAGATCAATGATAAAAATTACAAATAAAAAATATAATGACCGACATTCAAACACACATAACTAAAAGGATTACCATGAAATTTTAAATGGTTATAACGAATTTCGAGGGAGAAGAGAGAAAAGGAGAAAAAACATTTTCGACGACAATCCACCGAGAAACAATCAACACGCTTTGGCTCTTGAGGAAGAGGACACCACGGGAAATCCAATAACATGATGGAAGGAAGTTTTTCACCGTCGCAGTCAGCAACACCTATTGCCTGAAGATGAAGGAGTGATTGACGCGTGCAACACACACTTCAATAACTTTTTTTTATCTATCAAATTACCACATTGCCTATATATGAAATTACACAAAAATCCCTGAAAACCATGCTATGAGAATTTTGATTATAAAAGCAATTCGATCATTATATTATACTTTAAAAAGTAAAAAACAAAAAAATGCTCCTAGACCATATTCAAGTGTTTTTTTTTTGCTTTTAAGGGTATTCAAGTAATTTTACCGTGTAAAAACTAGAAAAAAACCAAGTTCTCTCTTAACAAATATAGAATGAGAAATGGATTATTGAAAAGATCATTTTACCTCTTAATAATAGTTTATTTGAATTTTTTATAAAGGGTGAATCTATAATTTTATTATTTAAATCCACAATAAAACAAGACATTTACACAGTAGTTTGATCTCACCTGTTTTTGTAATTAATTTTTAATATTTTTTTTCAATTTATTAGCTCAAAAATTTATTTTTATTTATTTTATAAAGCATAAATAATATTTTTTTTCTTCTCAATTAAAAAACATTACAATACATTAAACATATCTATATCGCAATCGTTTTTTTATGTTAAAAATTGATTTAAAATCGAACCCACAATTTGCACTACTTATTATTGGAATAACAATCAATTTTTTGTTAGTTAGTGTTGATAAACTCCAAGGACTAAAAGGGAGTTATTTAAAGAGCAACAACGCTACTGATGAGAGTGATGGCGGGTAGCTTTTATAGCTGAGGAACCCTAATAGAGAGCATGCAGGTAGATGCTCTAAGGACTAGTTAGTTAGTGTTGATAAACTCTAAGGACTAATATATAATTAACTCTTCCTTTTTTTGGGTTTAAGAAAAAAACTCCCACCAACCAAAAAGAAAAAACATAGCAAGTGATAGGAGCAGAACTTCGAAATGAGCAAAAACTAACTGTGACTGACAGATAGACGCCATTAACGTCATATCTTTTATATTCGTTATCCTTCACCAGTCTTGATTCTTCCTTTCTCCCCCTTCTCTTTGTTTAATTTTCCTTTTGGTTTCAAAATTCAGTCAACGGAGGAGGTTTGAGAATGGCGACTCAATCATCGGAACCTTCTCCTGCAAATCCTGCCCATCAGAACCCAGGTCCCACTTCCATCTTTTATTTTCATCTCGTTTTTCCTTAGGCTTTAGGAAGGAATGATTGAAGTGGGTTGCTTTCCTAGAGTCCAGACTTGTAATATGCTGATTTCAATGTTTATTTTTTAAATGGGTGATCTTAATGGGGTATTTGAGACTTGGCATGAGATGGATAAGAGAGGTTGTGCACAGGACGTTGATACTTGTATTCTGACGATCAATGGGCTTTTCAGTTACAATAAAGTAGAGGATGCATGTTTTCAATGGGTTTTAGTTCTGAGAAGGTGGATTATACGGATGATGATTCTCCGGAGTTCAATTTAGAAAGGTTTTGCCTTGATAATGGGAATGGTGAGAAAGGAAAGATCTTCAAGTGTCTGCCTGGTTTGGCAATAAGTCAGGATGGGGAGCATTGGGCTAGAATTGAAGGGGAACATCATAGTGGAGCTCTGTTTAAGATTTTATATTTTTAAATTATTTTGCTCTAAATTAAATTAATTATTTCTAAATTAAGAGCAAAATAGTCAAGATTGCTAATTCAATTCATTTCCAGGGTATTTCAAACATAAGAATTGTAATAGGTTGAATTCAAATTTGCTTTTGAATTGAATTCAAGTTCACTTGTGATTTAATTCCAAACAGGCTGTTACGGTTACTGTTATTTTTTGAGCTTATAGGTTATTATTATAATTATTATGTGATTTGCAGCTCAATTAATTAATTCATGTCTTAACTACCATTGCAATTGATTGCAGTGTCTTTTGTTTATGGATTACTAATCAAAGATGATTGGTGTAAATGGTTATGTGCAACTTGAATGATTTGGGAGACGACCAATGGGTTATTTGTTTACAGTGTCAAATCACTTCAAATTTAGGATTATATTAAGCATATGGTAATGGTTTCTTTTTTTATGCTTTGAGCTACAGAGAATGTACAGCCATCAACTGGGGTTCAGCAGGGTGCTGGGGCTGAGGCTATCAAGCAAAGTCCTCCATCTGTCTTTGTGAACTCAGAACCTATGCGAGAGGAACAAGTGCAGAATGCTGTGAAGTTTCTTTCGCACCCAAAAGTTAGGGGCTCTCCTGTTATGTATAGAAGATCGTTTCTTGAGAAGAAGGGCCTCACTAAGGAAGAGATAGATGAAGCTTTTCGGCGTGTGCCGGTAAATAAGTTATTTTTGTTGGCTCACCTTTTTTCTTACATGCCACGCTGTTTAATCATTTTTTTCTTAAGTTTATGGATTCTCAATGTATTCGTATCTGTTCATTCTTCCCCTCTTACATTTTCTGCGAATTGCAGGACCCAACCCCAAGCACACAGGCAACCAGTTCTAGTCAAGGTACAAGATCTTAGCATGAAAGTGGGATGATTATTATCTTTTGTGATAAGCAGTTCTTGGGATTTCTAAGATTTGTATATCCTTGCATCACTGATTATATTTCGTGTTGTATTATGACAAAAGCAGAGGGTCAGGTGAAATCAACACCAAATGTTCAGCCACCAGCCCCAGCACAAACCCTGCAACCTGTAGCAGCTGCTCCTACTGGTGTCATTTCTACAATGAGGACTTTGACTCAACATCAATTTAACTGGCATCATGCTTTTGTTGCTGTAGGAGTGCTGGCAGTTTCAGGTGCTGGAACAGCTGTGTTAGTTAAGGTATCAAAAAATACTCTCCACAACCACACTGTCATGCTAGTCAACTTGTTGATGCTTAATGTTTGTTTTCTATTTCCAAAGATGGTGTAGGTTGCATCTGTAAGTTTCTTGCACCCATCGTTGTGTAAATTTATGCACCGGGTTCTTAAGGTTCTACATGTTAACTTTCATGACACAAATAGATAACTTATTTCTTGTTCAGAAAACTATTATTCCCAGGCTGAAGTCTTGGATACGCAAGGTTGTGTTGGAAGAAGAAGATGACAGCGTGATGAAAACTAATACAAAGCTAAGTTTGGCAGAAGAAGCAGCGGCAGCTGCCAAAGCAGCAGCAGCTGCAGCGGCTGATGTTGCACGAGCGAGCCAGGAAATGTTGAATTCGAAAAATGAAGGTGGGATAGTGATAGAATTATTATTTTTTCATTTCCAACACTGGTTTCTTTAAATGCTTTCTGATTATTATTATTATTATTATTATTTTGTAACCTTCTTGATTTACTCTTTCAGAGAAGATATGCTTCAAGGAATTTATGAATATGTTAGATGTGCAAGTACAGGAAATGAAGTCAATGAGTACTGCTATACATAGATTGGAAGGTAAGAAGATGTTGCTTTGACATCAGAACCATATTTCTTTCTATGTGCTGCATATGCATGGTTGTTGAGATGCTCGCTTTTGTCCTTGTCTGTAGCAGTTCCCATTAAGAATTTCGATTTGTCAATGGTGTATTTGTGGAAGAACTTTCTGTCACTAGTGCTTTCAGAGCTGCTAGGCACATAATTGCCATTTTTACGTGCATCTAGGTATTAAGGCATCAATATATGTAAATGCAATAGAGTGTGAGACTCCCTTGTAGATGTTGCTCTTTGCCAACATTATAGGTTGTGAGAAAAAATAAAACAAAGGTATCTTTTCGTTTGGTGGAAATGGATTTTGGAGTGCAGAATGCTTGATGTTGATGATCGCAGAAACTTTAAGACATTCATGGAAGATTGAGGTGCTGTTTTGACATTCTTGTTCAATGACTTTTAAGGCTGAACTAGTTCTAAATGATTCGTTCCAGAATTCTGAAAACTGTTTGTAAAGTTGGTTCTTTTTCAACTAGTTTAGTAATGTCTTCTTGGCTGATCATTTTCAATTTCAATGGTGCATGTTACCCATATTGATGCTGGAGCAAATCCTAAACAATAGTTTAAATTTGATAAGTTATTGTAGCACAGTGGTGTAGTGTACTGCAGCAACTATAGTATGAATTTGGGTTTGTCCTTTCCTAGTCTATTAATAATAGTTAAGCCCTAGATACTTGTAAGAAAAGGATTCATTAGTCTTGATCACCAAGTGAAATAACTCAAAGGAAATATTTAAAAGGTCACATGCTAATCATGTGACTCGTAATTAATTAAATTACACATATATAGTGAAAACCTGCATGCTTGGTAGATTGGAAACACAGGATCGTAATCTGCATTTGTAGGTATGTCACCTTGTAACTGTTTGTAGTTTTGAATACATGCATCTCTAATTTGGCATAAAATGTCATGTGAAAGTCATGACTCCTAAATAATGGGGCCTGTGGTCTCTTGTTGCTTATCCAGGAAAGCTAAAGTTAAACCTAGAGAGAACAAGAGGATTGTTTCTTGCATAGTTTTGTTAGTGTTTAATAAAGTATGCTTTGACTAGATTTTGCTATGCTTATATGACATTTTATTAAGTTAAAAATTGTATGAAAAATAAAAAAATGTTTATATGAACTGCATTATTTTTTATTTTTCTTGGTTGTCAGCCAGTTATGAATGAAATAAATGGCCGCAGTAGTCATAGCTCTTGTGCATGTGGCAGTTGGTTGTTGATATTGCTCAATTTTGTTGCTCTTTACATGTCTTGGAACTTGTTATTATATGCATTAAAAAGTTATCTAGCTTATTGCCTGAGTAAACTGCTTGGTTATATCCCAGATGCCTAAGGTGGTGCTTTGTTAAGTAAAATTATTGCATTGAGTGTGATTGAAATTATGTAAAGTCTTTATGCTTCAGTGTTGGTTGGGGAGTCTGGGTGCCCTATTACATGTGACGCTGGTGAGAAGGCCTTGAGAAAAATAATTGTAGCTTGTGGCCTTCCTTTTCATTTCCTATCTTTTATCTTGTAATGTTTTGAAATTTGTGGAAAACATGTCTTAACACTATTAGAAGATCTGTTCATCTATAGTGTTTTTTTTTTGTCTCATCAGGACAAACAGATTACCGTGTGAGAAACTCTCTTGCTGATCAAGAAGATTATAGAGCCTCAGTGGCAAATCCAAAGGTGAGCATAACTTAGGTGTGCACTGGACACTGAAAGCTTCATGATCTGGAATGAAAGTTTGCATTATAAATTCTGTGAGATAAGTTTTGAGCTCGGCAATTTGAGGTTCTTAATGTTTCTTTCTTTTTATCAGCAAACATTTACCAATGGCAAGGCAGAGTTTGATTTGCGATCAGGTTATTTTCCAGCGATTTCAGTTTTGGTTCTTGTTTTCTTTTTTTCTTTGGTTTTGATTTCCATGTCATGTAATCAGAGTTTTATGGACAGGGAGATCTTCATCACAGCCCATGTCTGCTCAAGCCTCTGTTGCAGCACACCCAAAGTCATATATGGAGGTATGAACTAGTGTAACAAATTTGTTCAAAGAGTATTGGAGGCTGGCATCCATAGGAATTAATCCTCCTGTAGATTGTAGTGGACCGGTGGTCAATAGTTTGCATGATGCTGGTGTTTTTGCAGAGAAACGGGGATGCATCTTTCTTTTTTTTGTAATATTTTGGTGAATAGGATCATATTTCATTAATTAAAAACAGGGATGCAAGGGCATAAATTTTCCTTCTTTTTTTTTCAGGATTGATGTAAGGTCTTTACTTTTTGGAACCCTACTTGGACATTTTTGAATGGTTTCAAAGTTTTGATATTTAACTAACTTGGTCAAACAATTAAACAGTTTCAAGTTTATTGAAGATGGGAATTATTGAAACATTTCATAACTTTGTACCCTTCTGTAGCAACTTAAGCCCCAAGTCAGCATTGCTACTTTAAAGAAAATTGGCTAAAATCTTAAACATTGAACAGAGAAATCATCTTTCTAGAGATTTCTTAACTGTACGAGTTTAATGTTTCATATTCTAACTGGAATCTGAGATGTCTGAATTTTACCACTATTCATATTGTGTGATTTTCTTCTTGTATGATAAATATGGATGCATAAGAAATAACTATTTCAGATTCAATTTGGCAATGCTGATGGATTCAGTAGCAAATGGTAGAGTTCCGCTAATTATTTTGGTAATTATGTTGCAGATCATGGACCAGAGAGGGGAGAAACCTGCCAATATCAGAGTAAGTCAAACCTATTTTTTACACTGAAATTAGCTTCCTTTGCTGTGAGTGACATGCTAATCTTGTCATCCTGGATTTATATGCAGGATATCAATGATCAACCACCCAACCCTTATCAGCAAATTTCAAATCCTCGCATAGCATCTAGAACGAAGGTGTGCTTTTTAGAAGTTTTGCATTAACATAATTACCAATTTATTGATCAATCAAATTCATGCTGCCCTTTCTAATGTTCTAATAGAGTGAATGGTCGCACCAAAGTTAGGAAAATCTAAACCTAATAGGATTAGGAAAACTAAACTAGGAAAATTTACCAAACAAGAAATATAACTAGTTTCCTTGTAAAACCATTTTAGCTACTAAGTAGAAAATTACGAAATTTAATTAAAAAGTTTTGTATTATCATAATACAGAACCAAACTTCCTATTTAGCCAAATATTAATTCCCGGGGGATGTTTTCTCATTCTACATCTCTTTCCTTCATTTTCAATGGATCCATAGGCTAATAGGGTTTTTTCTATTTAGTTGGCCATGTAAATGCAGAGCATCTACCTGTCTAGATGCGAGCATTATTACTTTCATTCTTCCAATCAAAGTACTTGCATCGTAGTAATTAACTTATTGAAAAAAAGGAACTCCTGAATGTTGTGAATATTTGACAAGGTGTTTCTTGGTTCACCATTACATTCCTTCTTTTCCAATAGAATCATATGCATTATGTGGATTATGTTTTTTGGATTCAGATGGTCATGTTAGGAATGAAAATCTGAAACTGCTACCAGTCTTCAGAGAGTTTCAATCCCCCTTACACTCTTCTGATTTAAAACTCCTGGATAGCTATAAGTGGGGCATGATATGTTATTAAATTATTCCAGAATGTTATTTATATTTGACAAAAGTAGTGCTAAAATTAGCAAAAAAGAAAAGGCCTTACAAATTGATGTGGCATCTACTTTATCCATCACTCGGTATCGCTGAATGCATCATGTCTTATTCTAGTGGATGAATCAGAAGTAGCTCTAAGTTGACACAGATTTTTGAGTTCACTCTTAAAAACAGAATCCATTCGTCCAGCTTGAGATATATAACTTGGAAAAATACATCTTCATATTTTTAGACTCATGCAAAATACATTGAATAACAAGAATCTTCTTTAGAGTTTTTGTATTCACATTAAAGCTAACTGCTCCTCTACCCTTCTGAGTAGCCGTGGGAGGTTGGTCGAGCTCAAAACAACTCAAGTCAAGTGCTTGAGTCTCAAGTGGGCAGAGAAGGTTTGAATTCCAATGTACAAGACAGTGGTGTCGATCAGTTGGATGGCGAGAGCACTGAACCCTGGTGGCAGCAGAAAAATGCCAGAATCACAGAGATAGAAAATGGAGATGAAATAAAAGCTGGACCTTTTGGTGCACCAACCAGCGAGCAACCAGTTAGGCGTGCATGGGTCCCTCCACAGCCACCCCCTGTTGTGATGCCTGAAGCAGCTGAAGCCATCAGACGACCAAAACAATCAATTCAGAAAGAACAGTCAGAAGATGATCAATCTGTGTCTCATCCAATAGACACAGCTGATGAGCTACAGAGGATAACAAAAATATCAGAATCAGGAGGTGCAGTGGAGATTAATGGTGGGGGGTCAGTGCTGAACTCAAGTGAGATACAGGAGGAGCAAGAACAAATCCATGAGAACTAGAGCAGAGTTTGATTTGCATGATCTAACCGATCCAAGGTACAGTTTTGTGTTTGAAACAACTGCCTGAGAATACTTCTGATCAACATGGGACAATCAATTTGATTCCACATGTAATTATGTGCCAAACTTTACTCTTTTAGACTGTATCTGGAGTTCATTTTCATGGGAATAAAGTTACGAATACTGGACAATGTTTTTGTATAATTGTAGTGTGCATAGTGTTTTGTACTGCACTCCCATTAAGCTCACCGAGGATACGTGAGTTTTGCTTGTTTGTTCAGTAACAAAGCTTGGCGTACCAAGTTATTAAAATCACCCTCCTATCATCATCATCATCATCATCATCATCATCATCATCATCAAGTACCAACACGTCGTGATCTAATCGTTGCTTTGTTCCTTGATGTATTCGTTTTAGTTTTCCTTTTTTCTTGTTCTCCTAGCGTTGGCCTTGGTTAAAAATGCATGGCTTTTGATTTTCTTATCTTTTTTTATATATATTATTAACAAAATCTAATTTACCTATTACTGTTAGCTCTATATTTATTGGCACTGTTAGAACAGTACAACGGTAATTTTGTTTCTTCACTTAAAAAACTTTGCAGTGACTTCTAAGAGTATTACATGACTCATTTATCATTTTAAAAATAACAAAAGAAAAATAAATATTTTTTCATATTAATTGCTTCGTGAAACAACCAGAATATCATTAGAAGTAAAAAAATTAAATATGATATCAAATGGTATTTTTATGTTTTTACTATGGTTTTTTTGTTATTGCAATTTATGCTATGGAGAAATTTGTATTTGGCCAAATAAAAAAAATAATTAAAATGCATAGTAAAACAACTAAAATACTTTTAAAACCAAAAAATTTAAGTCTAATGTCGAAGGGTATTTTTGGTTTTTTACAAAGGTTTTGTAATTAGAAAATCAGTCTAGGGGCACTTTTGTATTTAGCCAAACAAGAGAAAAATGTTCGTGTGGCACACCTGAGAGCGTGTGGGAGACACTCATGTCCATCGAGTAGCACTTACAATGCCTCCCGACATCAAAAAATAACATTCCACTATGTTTTTTGAAGTGTTGTTATATCTTTTTCTTGTTGGTGCGACGTATATTTCCGGTGGTAGTCCGATTTGTTTTCAGTGGCCTTTATTTTTTTCCCCCTACTCTATTTCCTTTCCAAGAAATTATAATTTGACCCTCTTGGTCATTGATATTTCAGCTTCAGTACTTATTCTTTTGATTTTTTATTTTTATCTTGGTCTTTTTTAAGAAGTTTTATATGTTTTTAATTTCATCTTTAAATTCCAATTTATCAAATATTATATTCTTCAAATTAGTCCTCATTATTTAGATTTATAATTTTTTGTCTTGGCCTTTTGTAAAAGTTATTTCATTCTTCAATTCAAATTGATGGTATATCTTTTTTAATTTGGTCCTCGTTGTTTTGATTTATGGTTTTTTTTCTTGCACTTTTGCAAAAGTTATTATTATTTTCAATTTCACTATTGCATTACAACATTTCTTTTATTTTTTATGTTAATTTTGAGCCCCATTCTTTTTTTAAAAAAAATTTCCTTGTACTAAATTGATTTTTTTTTAATTTCACCATTTAATTAAATATAAAATTTATTTTTTATTTTAATTTCGATCCCCATTCTTTTAATTGCTATTTTTTAAAATTCTTTTGTATAATTGAAATTTATTTTTTAATTTTATCTTTCAATATATAATTGATTAAGTGAAAATTGAATTTCATGATTTTTCTAGATTGGATGTTTCAACTCTAATTACTTGAATCAGGGGTTTAAAAAGTTAACACGATTTATTTTAAAAAAAAAATAGGTTTTATAATTTTTTTAATTTTTTATTAGGTTATTCTAATAACATAATCTAGATCGCAGATCTGACGGATATT
>Ga0307511_10005831_pt1 | contig 12452 bp, 16 predicted proteins | sample 13_EM_MG_FD_200266 | JGI IMG/M metagenome (GOLD analysis project Ga0307511, IMG submission 200266) | Populus trichocarpa ectomycorrhiza microbial communities from riparian zone in the Pacific Northwest, United States - 13_EM | ecosystem: Host-associated > Plants > Roots > Unclassified | place...
AAAACGTCCGCCTCCTTGCTAAATGTTCCCTCTGTCAAGACCTCCGGCGCAGCCCATCGCGGGGTGTGACCACCCCGATGCGTGGCGCTCTGGACGGAATCCAGGTTTTGAGCAACTGTCGCAAGGCCGAAGTCCGCGATTAGCGCATTACCAGAGTGGTCCACAAGGACGTTTGGCTGGCCGGGTGTTAACATGGTGGTAAAACGAGAAGTAGAAAAACCGCATACCCCCTTGAGGTCCCCATGGATCACGTTGCAGGAATGGAGGTGGCAGAGGCCTCTGGCGACATCGGATAACTGGTACCATGAGTGAGCGTGGGATAAGCACAACAGAAGGGACGCCTACAAGTCCAAGCCGATCAGCCTCGGGGTTCTCCTTGAGGTAACATGGCAGGTCCCCACCAGACATCCAGCTCGATATGAGCTGGAAGGGAGTGACGGTGACACCCAGGAGGGGTAAGACGTTCGGGTGTGTCAAGTGTTTCCACACTACGGCCTCTTGGCAGAAGAGCTGAATTTTGTTAGCGATGGTGGGTGAGCGAAGCGAAAGGCGGCAGAATGTACTTTTTTAGCCCTCTGCGGATCGTCACTAGTGTACGCCCGTACACGCTTGATGCACACACTTGAATCGCCAAGGGACCCCATGTACACGTCCCCATACCCTCCTGAGGCGAACGGCTCGGGACTGATACTCAGAATATCGGACGAAAGCATGTATGATGCTGGGAGTATCCCCCTGGTGCCGCATATGCTTCTGAGCTCGCGTAGACACTTCCGGGAAGTGGCGTTCGAAGGTTCGAGATCGTCGAGCACCTACACTGGCTTGAGTGGGGAGTGGGAGAGGCCTCATAGTAGCAAACCTTATCTAGATAATCAACGAGCCATAACAAATCACCGTCTCGAATGTTTGACACGCATCGTTGATACTCTTCCCCATAGAGAGTGTCGCTGAGTTGATCGCTGAATTCGGGTGAAGACCTGTCAAGGTGATGGAGATCTTGCAAAGTGGGGAGATCGGGTAAGGGCATGATGGGGATCATTCGCTAAGGTAACGCGGAGCGGGAAGACGTAGCGGATGGGAGGCGCCTGTACCACATCCGGAAAACAAACACTGCCTGGCTTCGCCAGGGCATACTGTGATTCCCACAGTCGTGCAATTGCACAAACTCGAAGAGCTATCAAGATAGATACCGTGAGGAAGAGATATATTAGTCCGGGACTACGAAAACAATCAGAAAGGCTACACGAATGCGGATAACGAAACTGGGAATAGTGACAAGCTGGGTGGAATCACGAGGAAGTGCGAGGCGAGTATCGTTAGTGGCTGACAAGGGAGAGGGAGGGGACTAGGCTGGGGTGAAAGAGTGGGGAAGACCGGAGAGTCCAGAAACCGAGTGTGTTGGGGGTCGCCAATCACCGAATCGAATACGCTGGGTTCAGCTTGGGCGAATGTGGGGGCGAATTCGACTGATTAAAGTACGATGCGCGCGTAGGCGAAGCCAACGACTCAGGAAGGAACAATGGAACCGTTGGGATCAACTCAAACACGTGTTGAGTCGTCACACCTCTCCTGCCAGGTTGGACAGCCTCCGTGTTCATAACTCCATGTACCCTGGGTTCCTGTGAAACGATCTCATCCCACGATCCTTCCGAGACGGCTTGAGAGTGATTCGTGCCTCGGCCGTCCCATATACATCGCATATCGTTTCCGGAAATGATTTGGACAAGGCGACCAGTCTCGACGTGTCGGATCTCGATGAATCTGCTGTCGAAAAGGAGGATATAGGGCGGGTGCCAGGCAACCCGCTCTGCTGTGCCTTCCCACTCGATCGTACCTATACGGCGGCTTGGATCTCCGTGCTTGTCGACGTACAGTCCGAACTCTGTGGAAGCTATTAGCTCGTTCCGCTCCCAGGCTTCACGGCAAACGTACCATCATAGCAGAGCAGGAACTCGTCCTTGTTCGACCTGAACATACCCATGGGTCTACACGACTCACACCTCTTCGCAAGCTTCTCCAATCGCGGGTCTTCCTTCTGAGGAATGGTGACACTCTTGAAACTACGTGGAGGTCAGTGAAGGCACCCCCCTTCCACGTAAATGGTGACTGACTCGGAGAGATCCATGATCTCGAAACCTTTGCTGCACAGGATCACGATCCTTGCTTTCAGGAACAGCAGATCATACGAATCCGAGGGCAAGAAGAAGTCCTGGAAAACAAAGGGCTCAGCGCTTCAGGGACGGAGGGGTAATGTAGTATGAAACCTACACGGTACACACGGAACCACTCCGAACGTTGTGACCGCAGACCGAACCTCGATCCGATCGTAGGTTGAGCTTTCGTCCTCTCGTTTATCTTCCCAATAACCGGTTCGAGAACTCGGAACACGCTGTCGAGCTGAGAAGCACCCTTGGTCAGTAGACGTGTACTCCTGGATCAGGAACCACCTACATTCTTCTTCTTCATATAGATGACCAATGTCCTACCACCAAGGTTGCCGACGGTAAAGAACTGCACATCCTTGTTCCCACTGAGCTTTTGAGGTGTCTGCGAAGCGTTTGCTGCTCCAGGTGATGAGGGAACGAGCGCTTCGATGTGGTAGGCAAAGAGCGACTACGAGGCCCGGCAGTCAGCGACACCAAAACCGTTAGATACCTAACCGCCCTACCTTGTCTGCAAGCACGAGGAAAATGCCGAAATCTTCAAGCATGGCGCACTGAGAGACCATCCGTAAGTGTAGTACTCGCCGCATCGCTAAACGAACATCAGGAGTGAGGAAGAAGGGCGACCAAAGCGGGGGAGTACGTACACCGTGAATCGTGTCTGAACCCAATCCACACTCCTTCCGCACAACCAATGGCCACAAGACCACGACCATCAGGGGTAGCTGCAGCCCCACGATGTCAGCGCCAAAATGTGCATCGGTATCGACTGCCACTTACTGAAAGGAACGGAGCAAGTGACCTTTCCCGTGAAGTTCCCATCGTTATTCCATGACGGGCCGGCGTTGGCCATTAACGTGGGAGCGAAGAACGTATCCACGCTCAGTGTCTCCACCTCGAACACCTTATTCGACTCTTGTACAACCTTCCTCAACCCGATCGCCTCCTCCAACTTGGCCTTCCACTCCAACCGCGCCTGTGAGGTCTCAGCGTACAGGGTGTACAGACCTCCCAATCGACCGTTGTGATGAATTGTACAAGGGTATACCGCTCGGGCGTCGTTGACAGCGTCGGGACTCGCAGCTGCACCTGGAGGATTGACATTCGGATTTGGACCTTCCGTAGCGTCCCTCTTATTGCCGAATGGCAAGAGCCTACCACCTCGTTGAGTTGGAGGATCCGTGAACGCCGCTAAAGTGAGAAGGTCCAGAGGGATGGGCTGACAGCAGATGTGGGAATCTGTGGTACGATGCGAAATTGGACATGACTTACTCGTCGGTACACTTGATATTTCGTGACTCCATCCTTCTCCTTGGGTTTCGTCATAACAACTACCAGGGGGGATCCGTGAGTAAGTTAGGGAAACATCCAGAATGTCGAGACCCCTACGGTAGTTATCGAACAACAAAGCGAAAAGCTCTGTCCATCCACTCCATTCGAACCCGGTATCAGGTTGTCGCAAGAACTTGCCGGTGTGGATCAACGATCGGTTTTCGTTGAGTAAGTCCATGTCCTGTTGGAGGTTAGTGTCAAATGAGTCGGCCTGGAAAAGGAGCTGAAAACATACGATGTTCTCCCCAACTTTGAAAACCAAGTTGGCGTTGTACCTCCACAGTTCGACCTTCTGCTTGGCTGAGACGACTCCAGGTTCTGTTTCCTTTCCAAGCCCTTTGATGACATCCAAAACAGCAGGGATCGTATCGAGATCATCGTGTCCGGGGGGAGTCTCCTCGAGAATATTCTTCAACAGCAACTCATAACGCAGGAGACGAGGGATGGGCCTATTGATGAAGTTTTTCATATCCAACCGGTGAGCATCAGCGTGCCGTACGCATTGCTAATAATAATATTAAGACGTTAAGATTAGTTCCCCAAAACGGAAAGACAATCAGAGGCGGGCAGGTAAACTTACCTCAACGAAAGCTTTAAACGCCGGGCTATTCTCCATCTCGTCGTCGATCCTATACGCCGCAATGGGGTAATTTGGAATATACTCCAGATACGCGTCTCTGAAGTTCAAAACCGCGTCATACATCGCGGCAGTGACACTCCTGATAATCGGATGCTCCTCTCTCTGGATCTCGAAGAACTGATCCAGGAGCCGCTTGTGGTGGGCATGCAGTTCGCCAAAGTTGTGGAAGACATCTCGAATGAACGTGTCCAGCCGGTCTCGCGGGATGATAGGCGGGTCCATGGAACGTAATGGTCGGACGTACATCTGTGGAGGACGTAAAACTCTTTTCAGTGAGAAAGACGGGTGATACGCTTCCGACGTACGTATTCGATGTTTTCCAGATCTTTGACATAAGCCATCTCTCCCTTGATAAGCTCGAAGATAACGCTGTCCAAAACAAACGATCAACCCTTGCCTTCAGCCCTAATCGGGGTAAGGAACACATACGCCTGGCGCTTCGCCACCTGTTTCGGAATTCCACTCCTCATTTCCTCGGACACCAGACTATGCCACTCGAACTTTTCTGTCGGCCCCCTACCCATGGCCATCTGGAAAGTCTTCAGTTGAGCGATGCTCTGAAGGTTCCTCATGGCCTCGGTTGCCTCCTTCAGAAAATCGATATCGGGGTTCCCCTCCGCAGTTTCTGCCCGGATAGCGTCAAAGACGACGGGGTACTTCTGCAGGTGCTCCGAAGGACGGTTGAGCCAATGCTTCAGGTCCATCTTCGCCACATTGTCCGGATGTCGTACGCATTGCTATAGGGAGGCGTGAAAGGGTCAGCTACGAATGGTCGACAGCACGTATGAGAGAATTCAGTCCATACCTCGAGAAATACCCTGAAATCACCGTTAGCCTCCATTTCCCCTTTCAATCTCTTCTCCGCCCCTGGCAGCTGTCCCATGTACGTGGGGTATGCAAACCGGAACTCAGTCGCCACATTGAGGAAGATATCCCCTATCTTTGAAATGACCTCGCCCTGTTCTCGTTGACGAACGTACATCGTCTCAAGCAGGTTTCGGTTACATTCACGCAAGTCGAGGATGTTTCCAAATACTTCCTCGATGAACTCGTGTACACCGCCTTGGATAACTGGAGGATTTGCATTTCGTAGAGGGCGAATAAAAACCTGACATAAATGTGTGAGCACCCACCAATATGCCGCGTGGTTCGTGGCTTACATCTTCGATGAAGTCCAAGTCTTTGATGTACTGTTGTTCCTTCGAGATAACTTTGCGAATAATCCTAGATATTGAAACTTAGTAAAAGCTCTTGCCGGCGCCGGGTGTCGTACGTTTGACGTTTGACTTCACTTTCGGGAAGCGACGCAAGTATTTCTGGTGGAACCCCTTGTTTCCACTCGATACTCTAGATAAAATCCGTTATTTTACGAGAATCAGGAGGGTAGTTACGAGGCGCGTACCGTTCTTGGGGCTGGTGCCTCAACGATCGGTGCCGACAATATCGACGCAGATTGTCCCTGAAAACGCGAGAGAGGCTTTCTGAAAAACCGTGGCAGCACCTGGGTTTGGAACCGTGCTTACCCGTCTTGGGCACGAAAACGCGTAACACGGCTGCCCATCCACACAACAAGGGGTATAACACTTGGTCAGATATGTCACAACCCCCGTCGGGAGTTCCTCCATCTCAATTCGAGCATCAGATCCTCCCTCCTGATCATCCAAGAACATGTACACATCCTCGACACCGTCGGTCAGAGCCCTGCCGCCCCATTCCACCTCGTAGAAGAAGAGCTGGCTTTGAAGACTGCGGGCAACTTCGAGAGCCGCTCTTCGATCGTTCGTCGAGATTCCGTGGTTGATTAGCAATTCCCGCTGTATTTGGGCTTGGATAGTTGACTGGGGGATGTCAATTGTCACGCGCCGCGCCCTTCCAACTTCAATCCATCACACTCACCACAATATCCTTTCCTGTAAAAGCTCTGGGGTATGGAATGCTGCCTTTCACGTGGGTCCCTCGAGGAACGCGATCCCTCAAACGGACAGCAAGGTGAGACAAAAGGGCAAAATTAACGAACAAGCTCTCGTCTTCCTCTGAATCAGTATAAGGTTCTCCGTCCTCGTGATACTCTTCAGGGAAGTGTTCCTGCGAATATTCCTCTTCAAGAGGAACGGGCATCTTGATGTCCATGTACTCCTGGGGCAAAGAGCTGACCCTGGAGACTGTGGAGTCGTCTCGGTACAGACTTGTAACCACAGAAGACGAGGGTCCAATGATGATGGGCTCACCGCCGGTGTTGTTTGATGTTATCGAATTGTTTCGGTCAACGTTCACGTGTGAATATCCAGATGTCGAAGCAGAAGGACCACGAGACAACGTCATGTTTTCGACGTCTGAATAACCAACCGTAAGACGATCAAACGACGCGGTCTCGGAGGAAACAAGTTTCTTACAAGAGGGGGAGTCCGTGTGGGGGTTCATCAGCTGGCCGGGTTGGTAGGTTTGGTGAGGCAGAGGCGGTAACACGTAAGAACTTGCGCTATCAGTTCTGTAGACGGGAGCGCCGGCGCCATTGGATCCGCCGGGTTCTGAGTAAGGCGAATACAAATCTTCGGTGGGCATAGAGAACTCGGGCATCTGGGATATCGGACTGGGTTGTGAGGGAATCTTGGGCGGAAGGGGGGGACGAGCGGGTTCGACTCTTGACGTTTGCTCCCTCCAGCCGTAGATTGGATCGGTGTCATCCTGCGCATACAACGACGAGTGGGGGATGTTTGGCGAGGCGGTCGATCGTGGGGATCCAGAGTGTAGAACCGACGACAAATGGGATTGTTGAGAGAATCTGGGATCGGAGGGAAAGGAATCTTTTGTTGAACCTACGCCGTTGAAGTAGCCATTCGCGCCGTTATAGGGCTTTGCGGGAGGTCTGGAGCTAAGGAGATTGATGTGGATGGGTAAACGGTTCGGGAGGATAGAACAAGCGGAACAGAAGAACTCACGAATCTTGGCTGCGGGGAGGCTCATACGGGCGGGGCTCTGGCATTCCGTGCATACTGGATGTTGGGGATGAGGAGGAATTCCCGGGGATAGGAGGGAGTCGTCTTCTTGCAGCTTGTCCCTGGGATTGAACTGATGCGGATCGTTGAGCGGAAACGGCTGATTGGAACAGAAGATGGTAAATCGAAACAGATGAGAGATACGAAATGAAACCGGGGCCGAAGTTTGCGTACGTTGAGATGCGATGGTGTAGGAGAGGTTGCGAGCCAACTTGGAGGAAGGGTCGGTCGAATCCTCGGCGTAGGAGGAGTAGAGGGACTCGAGATCAGAAGGACTGGCCTTATTCTGGACTACCGGGGTTGGGAGTTCTGGGGAAGAATCGTCGTTGAAGCCGGCGAGGACCTGTTCGTACAAATCCTGCAAGTCCACATCGACCGACGGAAGCTCTGGGGTTGGCATGACTGTGTCGGCAAGGATTAGATGGCCGGAAACGCCGTTAGGATCTATGGAGATAACACTCTGAGCCAGTGTCGCCTGAGCCTTGTCCCTCGTTCACTGGTCGTCGTCGTCGGCGAGAGTGGATGGAAAGAGATTGTGGTCACTCGGTCTGATCACGTTCACTGTCAGTCCACCCTGGGCCCGCGGGTGTTTCCCAATGGTATCCACCCTTCTTTTTTTTCATGGCCCGGTGCCGCCCCGTACCCGGTCTTGCTGGGCGCGCCGGTCATTCCTACTTGATAATTTGTTCATACCGACGGCAACCAGTAATCTCTGCTCGTCACTGAGCAACACGGCCCTTAGTTGGGGATTCTCGCTCGAGTCCATAGTGTATTGCACGCGAACCGTGCTCATCCCTTGCGGTGGTACACCCGATGTACTTCACAGGTCACACCGCTCGCAGGTGACTGCGGAGAACCACACTGCTCGTGATACCTTGGTTCTATCACCGCCTACGCGAGGGTGCGGCTATCTTTCTACGATTTGCGTCCCTCACCCACCCCTATCTCTAACGGATCCACTGCCGCAGGCGGCCGGAAAGGGTCCGCGGTGTCGCTCGGCATCTCCAAGCCCTCTTCGGCTCACCGTCCCTCATGAGTGATCCGATCGTTGTGCGTTGTGATTGCTCAAGTGCCCTGGGGCGTCCCGGGCTGGTGAGAAGTCTCCTATGCCATTCTAAGGGTCGTTTTGGAGGCCCACCTGCCTCAAAACCACACCCCACGCCTCAGGTCCAGGGTTGCATTTCTTCAGCTTCTCGTAATCATACCACACCAGCTCGCTATCAGATTCTGCAACGGCGGCTTGTTGCGAGTACGAGTAAACCGTCGCTCGGCAATTGAAATGGAACCGCGGTTGAGATATCGAAGCGGGGAGGTATGGCTTGTGTGCGATGAGGAGCTGAGCCAAGAAAAAACAAGTCAGCCTTCAGGAAAGGGATCACAGAAAAGTGGTGCACTGACTGTGTCTGGGTACGTGACGGGTCGTTTGAAGTTGATCGACAATGACTTCAAGATGAGAGATACACCTTGTCCTTTGGACATAGCCCGAGCCTTTTCAGGCCCACCCATCGCATTCCCCAGTGCCATCACCCATTCAAATCGTGCCTTTGGGTAAAGTTACGCGTAAACACCAGAAGGAGACAGCGTCACATATGCTCACGTTCTCAAGGTATCTGGCTGGGTCGTCCAAAATAAAACACGTCCACGTCCACACTGTGATCAACCTGACTCACCATAGCGGACATTGTTCACGTGTCTAATAAAATCCGCGAGCTACTCGTCAATAAACCTCCGGAGGAAGTCAAAAGACTCACTGGAACGAATCGTGGTCTCCCCACACAACCTTTTGTTCGTAGAATGCAGTCGGATCATATCCCATCCGGATAAGTTCCCGTTGGGCTTCAACAGCCGCAGAATCATGGCTCGCCTGCTCCGTCGCCGGCGAAGGGGGAACAGGATCGGGTGATTCGGGGCCCTTTTCACCTGGGGCGAGGTAGAACGGAGACAAAGGATCCTTGAACTTGTCACGTAGGTCCTGAAATTCCTTCAGGGTTTGTACGGATGGATGTAGACAACTGGAGACCCACGTGGATCGCCCTGAGCTGGCCCGCCCGTAAGTGCCGGAAGCATCGGCTGGCAAGCATGAGTTCAGGCGGAGACACGAATTGGCGCTCGCCTTGCGTTCACCCCCGATCATCAACGGAGGTCACGAGCCTTTTCGATGACATCAGTCAACGCGACCACTCAGCGACTGCATCCCTGCGAACGCTCATAATGCGCACTATGAACCCAGTGTGAGTTTTGAATCGACCCTCTGTGCCAGATCTCTTACCCGGGCACCTTTAGAATGGTTACCCTGTGGGTGATCTCGCCGGATACCCGCTCCGAGCGAAGATTCGACCCACACGTTACCATCGGTCAACTCAAGGTTTGATCCTCGATGAGCCATTTTCGCGACGATTTGACACCCTGATGTACCTCGCCGCAGAACAAACTGGAGCTGGTGACCGGGATCCCCGTCTCGAACCAAGCACTCTCCCTTTATAATGCCGAGGATGATACCCAGCCCGCTGCCGCTCTGGATGACGACGAGAAAGTTTTGGGTTACTACAGCGTCCGGGACTGGCAATTCCTCAAGGTTTGTCTTCACTCGAATGACTCGATACGCTTCACCGATTACAATGTGCATTCAGATCGCCGACACAAACCCTTCAATAACTTTTACCGGTCAACTCAGCGACGTTTCCCAAGTCGAAAAGTTCGAGCTGAGCGAAGAAGCTTATGCCCAACGCAACGGTAATTTGGTTTTTACATTCCGCCGAATGCTTTACGCTGATTTCCCAGCCTTCCTCCTGCAGATACGGTCCTCGCGCACAAACAACGTCAGAAACTCGGACGTTTCGCGGAAAAGCCAGATGAAGAATCACAGAGAACCGAAGAGGATGTCAATATCCAAGTTGGTTCTAGATGCCAAATCGAATCGACCGAACCAGGTTTCCACAAACGCGGCACGGTACGATTCGTCGGCAAGACCAAGTTTGCTTCAGGTGTGTGGGTCGGGGTCGAGTACGACGAACCGATTGGGAAGAACGACGGATCGTTAGTGCCACACTTCCCTCCCCAAAATCGCAAATCCACTGACGGATGCCCAAATCCAGAGTCCAAGGAGAGAAATATTTCGAGTGTCAGCAGGGCTACGGGGTCTTTGTTCGACCGAGCAAAGTCGAAACCGGAGATTTCCCGGTGGAAGAGATCGACTTTGACGAGGAGATGTAATGATTGGAATTGATGGCTTGTGCATGATCTATCCTCCTGAACAACGATAAACCGATATCAACAGAACGACGCACACACGTCCAAAACCAACGTCCCCAGAAAGTCTCGACACCCGGGAGGGTAGTGGGACGGGCTCTCGAGGGTTGGAGATCGCCTCGACTTCAGTTATCTACCTGCAAGCACGATCGGCCAGATCCTGCAATCTTGAACGTTCATGAATCGTTGCGTTGGGGTCGCCGGAGGAATGTCCACGGTCCTCGCAGGGTGGGCGCACCACCGGTACCAGCCCACTGTGACAGCCCCTCCAACTCCCGCAACCCATCGGGCACCTCAGTGACATAAAGCCGCCGTCCCCTGGGGCCAGGAAACGAGGGTAATCCTCCACCGTCCCGAACCAGAGAAAACCGTGAGGAGCAAAATACCGCGAGGGTGGGATTCGCTTCAAGTACCGCATCAAGAACGCTCGCCAACCTGAACGGCAAGTCAGAACGACTATCACTGGGTTGGAGCCTGATTGTAGACCAGTAAGTGACCATGAGCCTAAGGGTGATATAGGGGACGCCTCGACTTGGTGGATTCATTCGGCCTTGTGGCCGGTGCGTGGGAGTGGTTTTATGACTCATTGCATATGCTGAGGGGTTCGGACAGCGTAGCTGCGGGTTTGACCTTGAGATCGAGGTCAGGCGAACCCGCAGGAACACCTCCGGAGGGGGATGTAGGCCGGGTCCGACCCCCAGGTAAATTGTTGAACATGGGTAGGGGGAGCTCGGTGATGCTTCTCGGACCCTCCCAATTCCGCAGTATTGACTTCGCTACGATGTAGTTCCGATCCCCCATCCTGGGATACGGTTGACCGGCCGAGCCGAAGGAGGATCCGAATGCAGAGCGCGTACAACCGTGCGACGGGTCCCAACTCCGTCCTCGAACCGTCGGACGATGGGCGGCGCCTATGACTTCGAATCGGTTTTGGCTCGATCCTTCCTTGTGTTCCCGTCAGCTTGATCCAAGTAAATAACGACAAGGGTTAGCTTGTGGTTAATTGTTCACCGTCCTCGAACTGGCAGCCACCGAGACGAAGCCAGAGATGGAAGGCCTCGAAAACTGTGAACCGTTGATAAAACTCCGAAGGCGTTGTCCCACCGCGACGACCCAATGTGGGTGGTCCCCCCAATGGTGACCATTTCCAGATTCCCTCACTCTTCTATCAAACAGGCAAACCAATTGATGCCCGCGTCTGGAATTGTGACTCTTGAGTCTTAGCGACTCACGAGCGACGGCGGATCACAGATTGAAGAACACGGTGAGCCTGGGAGGCGAAGCCGATTAGACAGAGGCGACGAAGGTATTTATGGTCCACGTGTATTGGAATAGGTTGCGATTCTGCCCAGCTCCCGTCTGCTCCCGTTGGCCATCTCTAGGTTGTTCAGCATCAACCCTCCCGCGTTTCGTGGGTAATGGTTGAGCCGCCGCTTTCCAAGCATTGCAACGGATGAGCGACCTGGAACAGAGAATAAAAGCATCGATCAGTAGAAATGCCAGGCGGCGGGTCTAGGCCGAGGTACTTTTAGACGTTGTCCAGTGTCGTGCCCTGCTGCCTCCTCCCCGTACACCATATAGAAACCGAGGGGTGGGGTCACCGCTTGTGGCGCCCACCACAATCCATTCAAGACGCCCACCCGAGTCAACGGCGGTGACAAAGAGGACAATCGACGTCCCCACTGTTTCACCAGCCGTTTCGTTGCGGACAACAATGGCAGGAAATCGGGAGAGATAGAGAAGATTCAATACTCGTGATCCTCCATTACAAGATCTGTAACTCTCTGCGTAAAGTTCAAGAATGGATCGTCTGGATTAGATATGACAGCACCGGGTGACGTTAGCCCTGACGTAGCCGGTCGCACGTGATCTACTGATTACACCAGACCCCCTTCCCGAACCTCGCCCTGCGCAACTGGTATTCCACTTACCATCGGTTGTGGACCACACGGACACTAGATTCACGACTCCTGGACGGCCGTGCGAACCACAGAGGCTGTCGAACACGAAGATGCCTGAAGGACGAGCAAAGTTATCGAGGGGCGTCTCTGCCACCTCGTTGAGGGAGAAGTT
>Ga0307511_10005833_pt1 | contig 12449 bp, 10 predicted proteins | sample 13_EM_MG_FD_200266 | JGI IMG/M metagenome (GOLD analysis project Ga0307511, IMG submission 200266) | Populus trichocarpa ectomycorrhiza microbial communities from riparian zone in the Pacific Northwest, United States - 13_EM | ecosystem: Host-associated > Plants > Roots > Unclassified | place...
CACCGCGACCTGATCATCGACAGCGCCGACGGCATGCGCTGCTTCCGCTGCGTGCTTCTGGTCGGCTACCCGGAATCCCCCGCGCGGGCTACCCCCATCAGGTGAACCCAGCGGTCCAACGCGGTCGCCAGCGCACGGGCTGGGGGCCTACGTGAGTGGCTCACTTGGCTCGCAGGACCAAGTGAGCCACTCACGTACCTCACCGCCGGGGCAGCATCCGGGCCGTCACGGTCGCGATGGGATCGGGCAGGGCCCGGCCCGTCGACGCCTTGCTGGGGTCGGGCAGGGCGTGGCCGGGGCAAGTGACGTCGGCCGGAGGCATGGCGCCGGTGAGCAGGTAGGCGGTGACGTGCTCGTCCACGCAGGTGTTGTGCACCCACGGCTCGTTGTAGACGCCGTGCGAGCCGCCGCCCTGTTCGATGATCATCCGAGAGCTGGGCAGCAGCTGGTGGGTGCGCAGCGCGCCCTGGTACGGGGTGGCGGCGTCGAGGGTGCCCTGGACCATCATGACCGGCGGCAGGCCGGCGCCGTTGATGCGCGGGGCGGACGGCTGGGGCAGGGGCCAGAAGGCGCACGGCAGGTTCATCCAGGCGTTGGCCCAGGTCTCGATGGGGGCCTGCTTGGCCACGGCGATGTTGTCGTGGTTCCACACCGACCAGCTGCGCGGCCACCGGGCGTCGTTGCACTCGACGGCGGTGTAGACGGCGTTGCTGTTCTCGCCGTCGGCGGTGGCCGGGTCGTTGTTCTTGGTGTACGACACGAGCCCGGTGGCGTCGCCCTTGACCACGTAGTCGCTGAACGCCCGGGCGTTGCTGACCCAGTTGATGTCGTAGTACGCGGAGTTGACGACCACGGAGTCGAGCTCGGCCGGCCCGACCGGACCGGAGGGCTTGGCGGCCAGCAATGAACGGGCCTTGAGGTAGTTGGCGTATACGGCGTCATGACCGGCGCCGAGATGGAACACGCTGTCGTACCGGCCGATCCAGTCGAACCAGATGTCGCTGCGCACCTGGAAGGCGCGGTCCTGGTCGAGGTTGGCCTGGTACCACACCACCGACGGATCGGCGTTGATGTTGCTGTCCAACAGCATCCGCCGCACCCGCTGCGGGAACAGCTGCCCGTACACGGTGCCGAGATAGGTCCCGTACGACACGCCGAAGTAGTTGATCTGGTCCTCGCCCAGCGCCGCGCGGATGGAGTCCATGTCCCGTGCGGTGTTCAGGGTGTTGACGTACGGCAGCTCGGCCCCGGACCGGGCGACGCAACCGTCCGCATAGGACTTGGCCCGCTTGATGAACGGGACCTTCTCGGCCTCCGTCGCGGGATTGGGGTCGGCCGCCGGGGTGGCGAAGAAGGACGGGTCGACGCAGCTGATCGGGCTGCTCTTGCCGACACCGCGGGGATCGAAGCCGATGAAGTCGTACGCGGCGCGCACGCTGGCCGGCACCGCGCCGGCGGCGAACAGGCCGCTGCCGCCGGGACCGCCGGGGTTGAACAGGATCACGCCCTGCCGGGTGCCGGTGGCCTTGAACCGGGAGACGGCGATGGTGATCTTGGCGCCGGCCGGCCGCGAGTAGTCGAGGGGCACGCTGACGGCGCCGCACTCGTACCGCGGCTGCCCGTCGCAGACGTGGGTGAACACCTTGTCGGACGCGGCGGGCCGCGGCACGGAGGTCGGTGTGCCGGCCACCGCCGGCGCGGCTCCGGCCACCACGGCAACAACAGCGCAAACGGCCGCCAGGCTCGATTTCACGGTGAGGTCCCCTCGCTTTCGCACAGCCAACGGGGCAGTTCACCGCGAACCCGGCCCGCCGCCCCAGCGCGACGGGCCACGCGTTACAAAAGCGTTATCCCCGATCGGGTCGTTTTCGTGCTGGGGTGCACTCATGCTGGTGCTCCGCTGCTCGCCGACCAATCCGCGCGTGTTGTCCGTGATCGTCCTGATGGGACTGTTGTCCCTGGCCACCCTGATCGCCGGATTCACCTCGATCGGCACGCTCGACCTGGTGCAGATCGTGGTGTGGCTGCTGATCGTGGTGGTGTTCGCCCTGATCCCGGCGGTCTACCTGCGGCGCACCCGGCTCGAGCTGGACGATCGCCAGCTGCGGGTGCACGTGCTGATCGGCCCGTCCAGCAAGGTGGACCGGGACCAGGTCAGGGCGATCACGATGGCCCGCCGCGGCACGCACTTCGTGCTCGACGCGGACGGCCGCCGGCTCACCGCGTTCCGGGACCTGTGGTCCTACCGGCAGCTGGAGGCGCTGCGCGAGCAGCTTCACGCCGATCTGGTCGAGTAGCTGGGATGATCGAGCCGTGACCGACGACGGGCTCGGCTGGTACGGGGTGCGCTGCGTGTTCCGGTGGAACGACCACGGCAAACAGCCGTATGAAGAGCGGATCACCTTGTGGCGCGCGGCCTCAGCCGCCCAGGCGATCGAGCTCGCCGGCCGGGAGGCGCGCGACTACGCCCGGGACAACGGCGTCGAGCACCTGCGATTCGCCCAGGCCTACGCGCTGTCGGGCGACCGGATCACCCAGGGCACCGAGGTGTTCTCCCTGTTACGCGACAGCGACCTCAAACCCGAGCTGTACCTGGACGCTTTTTTCGACACCGGTGGCGAACATCAGGCCCACTAGTTGACGCAGGTGATGCCGTCGGCGGTGATGGCGTCGCTGCTGGGAGCCGTGGAAGTCGGAGTCGGGGCGAGCGCGTAGGCGGCCGGGCCGGTGAAGCCTTCGGCGCCGGGGCCGTCGTAGGCGGTGGACAGGAAGATCCGGACGTGGCCGGCGGGGATGCCGCTGGCGTCGTCCTGCTCGGTGTCGTAGCCGCCGCCGAGCGCGTCGGAGACCTTCTGGGCGTTGGCCGCGCCGCCGCTGGGGTAGCGGATGAGCGACTTGGCCCGCTTGGTCGCGACGTCGGTGTCACCCTCGGTGAAGCCCTTGGCCACCAGCGCGGCCATCACGCTGCTGGCCAGGCCGGACTTGCCGTTGGCGTTGCGCACCTCGACGGTGATGCCGTTGCCGGTGCCTGTGCCGCTGCCTGCTGGGCCGCCGGTGGTCGGCGCGGTGCTGCTGGGCGTGACCCCGGTCAGCTGCTGCACGAACGCCTTGACCTGCGAGGGAATCACCTCGACGGCCTGGCCGTCGTTGGGCGTGGGCAGGTCGGGGCGGCCGGTGGGAATGGTCTGGAAGTGCAGGCCCCCGCCGGTCATGCCCTTGAGCTGGCTGGCGAAGCCGAGCAGGTCCCAGCCCTGGTCGAGCACGACGGCGTTCTTGATGGCGTTGATCAGGCCGCTCAGCTTGGCCGGACTGGTCAGCGTGCCGCCGGACAGCACCGTGCTGGCCAGGCCGGCCATGAACACCTGCTGCCGCTTGATCCGGTCCAGGTCGCCGTTGGGCAGCTCGTGCCGCTGCCGCACGAACTTCAGCGCGTCCACGCCGGAGATGGTCTGCTCGCCGGCCGGGAAGTTCGCGCCGGAGAAGCTGTCCTTGGTGGCCTGCTTCAGGCACACCTTGACGCCGCCGATGGCCTGGGTGATCTCGCTGAACCCGAACAGGTTGATCTCGGCGTAGTGGTCGATGCTGGCCCCGGTGAGCTGCTCGATGGTGGCGATCAGCTCCTCGCGCCCGGCCGACTGGGACTGCTGGGTGATCTGCTTCGGGTCGGTGACACCCTTGTTGCGCAACTCCGAGGCCTTGTCGTTCATGGCCCGGGCGTAAGCCGAGTTGATCTTGTGAGTGCCGTAGCCGCCGGGGATATCGACGTAGGAGTCGCGCGGGATGGACAGCAGGGCGGCCGGCTTGCTGGTGTCGTTGGGGATGTGCACCAGGATCAGGGTGTCGGTGTTCAGCTCGCCGTCGTCCCCGCCGGCGTTCAGCTGGGCCAGCAGCTTCGGGTCCAGCGGGTTGCCGTGCGCGTCGGTCCGGCTGTCCAGGCCGACCAGCAGCACGTCGATCGCGCCGTCGGCCGGCTTCTCGGCCTTGATCACGTTGTCGGTGGCCAGGCCGGTGGTGAGGCTGTCCAGCGTCGTCCAGGCGTAGCCGGTGAGCACCAACGTGATCGTGGAGGTCAGCGCGAGCGCGGTCATGCCGACCCGCTTGGCCACGGTGTCGCGGTTGAACGCGCCCCCGGCGGACTTGCGGGCGGGCGGCTTCTCGGCGGCGGACTTCGACTGACTCGGCTTGGCCGGCGACGACTTCGGCGGCGCGGGCTTCGACTGAGCAGTCTTCGACTGGGCAGCCTTGGCTTGGACCGGTGTGGACGGTGCCGACTTCGGTTGGGCCGGTTTCGGCTGGGCCGCACCAGGCTTGGCCGAACCGGGTTGGGCCGGCCGCTGCCGAGCGGGCCTCGGCGCCGGCTGGCCCGGCTGCTGGCCGGACGGCCGCGGGGCCTGCCCGCGCGGCGGCGGCTGCTGTCCGGTCGGACGCGGTGGCGGTTGCTGCGGGCGGCCTGGACCGGGCGGACGGGGTGGCTGCCCACCCGGGGGTCCGGGGCGTCGGGGCGGCTGGTTGTCGAAGCCGTCCACGGGCGTCCACCTCCCGGCGATCGTCAGGGCTCGCCCCTGGCCGCACTACTCAGGATTTTGTCGATGCCGGCGCTCCCCCAGCCAGCTATGTCCGGCCGTACGGTAACCCAGTTCCCCCACGCGACCGGACACCAGGGGGCACGAACGGCGGTTGATGACCTAGCGTGTCGGCCCTAGCATCCTGCGTGACGACGGCTGGTCCCACCCGGGAACGCGCACCCAGCACCCGCGTCTAAGGAGTGCCGATGCGCAGATTCGCAAGTGTGTTCGTCGTCGTGCTGGCCGCTTTGTCGGTCTTCACGCTGCCGGCCGCCGCCGCGCCGGACAGCGGCTGGCACCGCAAGACCCCTCCGTTGGCGACGCAGTGGACCAGTCAGGTCGGACCGGACAACGCGCTGCCCGAGTACCCGCGGCCGCAGCTGGTCCGGCGGGACTGGCTCAGCCTCAACGGGGTCTGGCAGTTCGGCACCACGCCGCCGGACGGACATTCGCTACCCGAACGGATTCTCGTGCCGTACCCGGTGGAATCCGCCCTGTCCGGGATCATGCGGCACGAAAGCACCATGTGGTACCGGCGCACCTTCACCGTGCCGCAGGCCTGGCGCGGACAGCGTGTGGTGCTCAACTTCGGCGCGGTCGACTACCAGGCCACGGTCTCGGTCAACGGTCATCAGCTGGCCACGCACCAGGGCGGCTACGACGCGTTCAGCGTGGACGTGACCGACGCGCTGACCCGGCACGGCGACCAGGAGCTGGTGGTCGGCGTGCAGGACCCGACCGAGGACGGCGGCCAGCCGATCGGCAAGCAGCGGGCCAACCCGGTCAACAACATCGTGTACACGCCGACCTCCGGCATCTGGCAGTCGGTGTGGATGGAACCGGTCCCGACGACCCACGTGACCGCGCTGGACTCCGTTCCCGACCTGGCTGCGAACTCGCTCAAGCTGACCGTGCACACCGCCGGCACGCAGGGCCAGACCGTCGAGGTCGTCGCCAGCGATCACGGCCGGGTCGTGGCGCGGACCACCGGCAAGGCCGACACGCAGCTGACCGTGCCGATCCCGCACCCGCACCTGTGGAGCCCGGACGCCCCGTTCCTCTACGACCTGTCCGTGCGGGTGGCCGGCGGCGACCAGGTGACCAGCTACTTCGGCATGCGGTCGATCTCGATCGGCAAGGGGCCGGACGGCAAGCTGCGCACGCTGCTCAACGGCCAGTTCGTGTTCAGCCTGGGCACGCTCGACCAGGGCTTCTGGCCGGACGGGATCTACACCGCCCCAACGGATTCGGCGCTGCGCTACGACCTGGCCGAGCAGAAGGCGTTGGGCTTCAACACGGTCCGCAAGCACATCAAGGTGGAGCCGGACCGCTGGTACTACTGGGCCGACCGGCTGGGCCTGATGGTGTGGCAGGACATGCCGTCGATGAACGTGGACTTCTCCCCGACCGTGCCCAGCGCGCCACGTCCGACGCCCGCCGCCGAGCAGGAGTTCACGTCCGAGCTGCACGCCATGATCAACCAGCACGTCAGCCACCCCTCGATCGTCGAGTGGGTGCCGTTCAACGAGGGCTGGGGCGAGTTCTCCCCGGCCGCGGTCACCGACCAGGTCAAGGCCTGGGACCCGAGCCGGCTGGTGAACAACAACAGCGGCCTGAACTGCTGCTACTCCTTCGACGGCGGCAACGGCGACGTCTACGACAACCACACCTACGTCGGCCCCGGCACCCCGGTGCCGAGCGACACCCGGGCCGCGGTGGACGGCGAGTTCGGCGGCCTCGGGCTGCGGGTGAGCGGCCACGAGTGGCAGCCGGGAAAGGGCACCAGCTACGAGATGGAGCCCGACCAGGCCACGCTGACCAGCCGCTACGTGCAGATCCTCAACCAGGTCAAGGACTGCGAGGTGAAGTGCGGGCTGTCGGCGGCGATCTACACCCAGGCCACCGACGTGGAGAACGAGGTCAACGGCCTGCTCACCTATGACCGCAAGGTGGTCAAGCCGGACGCGGCCCAGGTCCGCGCGGTGAACATGGCGGTGATCGCCGCGTCCGGGCAGGCCGAGCACCCGACGCCCCCGCCGCCGGGCACGCCCGGGCTGACCGGCGTCGGCGCCTGGGAGCTGGACGGCGTGACCGACGACAGCTCCGGGCACGGACACTCGGCGGCGTTGCAGAACGGTCCGATGTGGATAGACGGCCACGTGGGCCAGGCGCTGGAGTTCAACGGGGTCAACCAGTGGGCCGACACCGGCGCGTCCATTCTGGACACGACCACCGACTACTCGGTGGCGGCCTGGGTGCGGCTGGACAAGACCGGCAGGTTCGCCACGGCGGTCAGCCAGGACCGCTCCGACGGCATCAGCGAGTTCTTCCTGCAGTACTCGGCCCAGGACAACCGGCTCGCGTTCAGCACCTCGACCGTGCGGGCGCTCGGGCCGATCCCGCAGCCCGGGGTCTGGTACCACCTGGTCGGCGTCTACGACTCGGTGAAGTCGCAGGTGAGGCTGTATGTGAACGGCCAGCTGGCCGGCGCCGCGACCTACTGCCCGGGCCAGCCGGCGGCCGGCCACACGGTGCTCGGCCGGGCCCTGTTCCGGGGCGACCAGGTCGACTTCTGGCCGGGTGCGCTGGACCAGGCGCATGTCTATGATCGCGCTCTCACGGCGGCCGAGATCGATCAGCTGTACCGGTCGGACACCTGATCGGACAAACCTTGCGTGACCGCTTGACAGCGAAACGAAGTATTCCGTTAGTTTGGTCCGAAGCGGGTAGGAGGGTGATGACGATGAAGTCTTCCCTTGGGGCGGCCGCGGCGGTAGTCGCGCTGCTGCTGGTCACCGGGTGCGCGAACCCCGAGAGCAGCGGCGGCGGCGGCGGATCCACGCCGACCAGCGGCGGCGGCCAGCAGACCGCGTCCAACGCGGGCGGGCCCACCTGCACCATCGACGCCTACGGCGCGAACAAGGTGGACTTCAGCAAGGCGGTCATCGGCTTCTCCCAGTCGGAGGCCGAGGCCAACCCGTTCCGGATCACCGAGACCCAGTCGATCACCGACGAGGCCCAGAAGCAGGGCGTGCAGCTGCTCAAGCGCAACGCGAACTCCAACCTGAGCCAGCAGATCTCCGACATCCAGGGTCTGCTGGCCCAGGGCGCGAACCTGCTCATCGTGGCCCCGCTGAACTCGGAGGGCCTGGAGCCGGCGCTGCAGGCGGCCAGAGACAAGAAGGTCCCGGTGGTGACCATCGACCGCAAGCTGTCCTCGGCCACCGCCTGCAAGGACTACCTCACGTTCATCGGCTCGGACTTCGTGACCCAGGGCAAGCGGGCCGCGACCCAGCTGGTGAAGGCCACCAACGGCTCCGCCAAGGTGGCCATCCTGCTCGGCTCCACCGGCAACAACGTGACCACCGACCGCACCAGCGGCTTCACCGACTACCTCAAGGCCAACGCCCCGAACGTGCAGGTCGTCGCCCAGCAGACCGGCGACTTCACCCGGGAGAAGGGCCAGTCGGTGACCGAGCAGCTGCTGCAGGCCCACCCGGAGATCACCGCGGTCTACGCCGAGAACGACGAGATGGCCCTGGGCGCGGTCACCGCGATCAGCGGCGCCGGCAAGAAGCCCGGCACCGACATCAAGGTGTTCTCGGTGGACGGCACCCGCAACGTGGTCCAGGGCATCGTCGCCGGCCAGGTCAACGGGGACGTCGAGTCCAACCCGCGGTTCGGCCCGCTGGCCCTGTCCACGCTGAAGGACTTCCTGGCCGGCAAGCCGATCCCGCAGACGATCACCATCCAGGACCAGGAGTACGACAGCTCCAACGCCGCCGCTCAGGTCAACAACGCCTACTGAGCTTCAAGACGCACGGCTCGACCGGCAGTGCGCGCCGGTCGAGCCGTGTTCCTTTCCCCACGGGAGGTCCGGTTGCTGCAAGCGGTCGGGGTGAACAAGCACTTCGCCGGCGTGCAGGCGCTGCGGGAGGTGGACTTCGAGCTGCGCCCCGGCCAGGTGCACACGCTGGTCGGCGAGAACGGCGCCGGCAAGTCCACCCTGATCAAGGTGCTCACCGGCGTGTACCAGCCGGACGGCGGGCGGCTGCTGCTGGACGGCGAGCCGGTGTCGTTCGGCCGGCCGCTGGACGCGCAGGCGGCCGGCATCAGCACGGTGTACCAGGAGGTCAACCTGGTGCCGTCGATGTCGGTGGCGCAGAACCTGTTCCTGGGCCACGAGCCCCGCAATCGCTTGCGGCTCATCGACTTCCCGGGCATGCGGGCCCAGGCCCGGGAACTGCTGTCGGAACTGGGCATCAGCGTCGACCCGCGGCGGCAGCTGCGCACGCTCGGCCTGGGCGTGCAGCAGATGATCGCGGTGGCCCGGTCGGTGCGGGCCCGGGCCAAGGTCGTGATCATGGACGAGCCGAGCTCGTCGCTGGAACCCCGTGAGGTGGAAACGCTTTTCGAGGTGATCCGCCGGCTGCACGAGCGGGACGTGGCCGTGCTCTACGTCAGCCACCGGCTGGAGGAGCTGTACCAGATCTGCGACACGGTCACGGTGCTGCGCGACGGCCAGGTCGTCCACAGTGGACCGCTGGCCGAGATCGGCCGGCTGGAGCTGGTGGCGACCATGCTGGGCCGCACCCTGTCCAGCGAGAGCGACCGCACCGCGTTCGCCGGCGAGCACGACAGCGCCGAGCGGACCGTGTTGCGCGGCAAGGGTTTGCGCCGGCGGACGGTGCTGGCCGGCGTCGACCTGACGGTGCATCCCGGCGAGGTCGTCGGCCTCGGCGGCCTGCTGGGCTCCGGCCGCACCGAGACGATGAAGGCCCTGGTCGGCCTGCAACCGCTGGACGAGGGCGAGATCGAGGTGGCCGGCAGGCGGATCCGCGCCGGCTCCACGCCGGCGGCCATCCGGGCCGGCCTGGTGCTGGTGCCGGAGGACCGCAAGGCCGAGGGCATCATCCCCAACCTGTCCGTGCGGGAGAACATCGTGCTGGCCGCGCTGCCCCGGCTGTCGGTCGCCGGCGTTGTCTCCAAACGCAAACAGCTCGAGATCGTGGACACGTTCATGCGCCGGCTGCGGATCAAGGCGGCCAGCCCGGAGCAGCGGGTCAGCGAGCTGTCCGGCGGCAACCAGCAGAAGGTGATGCTGGCCCGGTGGCTGGCCATGAGCCCCAAGGTGCTGCTGCTGGACGAGCCGACGCGCGGCATCGACGTCGGCGCCAAGGCCGAGGTGCAGGCGCTGGTGGACGAGCTGGCGGCGCAGGGGCTGGGCATCGTGATGGTGTCCAGCGACCTGGAGGAGCTGGTGGAGGGCGCGGACCGGGTGGTGGTGCTGCGGGAGGGGGCGTCGGTGGCCGAGCTGACCGGCGACCAGGTGACCGTGGACGGCGTGATGGCGGTGATCGCCGATGAGCACTGACAAAACGATGAGTGCCGGCCCCCTGTTGCGGCGCACCGCGATTCGCGACTACGGCGTGTACCTGGCGCTGCTGGCGCTGATCGTGGTCAACGTGGTGATCACGCCGAACTTCCTAACCGGCGACAACCTGCGCACCCAGCTGGTGCAGGTGGTGCCGACGCTGGTGGTGGCGCTGGGCATGGCCCTGGTGATCGGCACCGAGGGCATCGACCTGTCGGTCGGTTCGGTGATGGCGATCGCCGCCGCGCTGCTGCCGCTCTATCTCGGCTACGGCGTGGTGGCCTCGATCCTGGTCTGCCTGCTCGCCGGCGCCTTGGCCGGCCTGCTGAGCGGATCACTGGTCACATTCGCCGGTGTGCAGCCGATTGTCGCCACCTTGGCGCTGTTGGTGGGCGGCCGAGGACTGGCCCTGGTGATCGCCAACGGGCAGCTGAAGCAGCTGTACAACCCGGACCTGCTGGCGCTGGGCTCGTCCTCGGTGATCGGCATCCCGCTGACCGTGCTGGTCGCGCTGGCGCTGGTGATCGTGGTGGCGCTGCTGGTGGAGCGCACGACCTTCGGCCGGCAGCTGGTCGCGGTCGGCGGCAACCGCCGGGCCGCGGAGTTCGCCGGCCTGCCGGTGAAGCGCACCCTGCTGACGGTGTATGTGCTGTCCGGGGTGTTCGCGGCGATCGCCGGCGTGCTGGCCAGCGCCCGGCTCACCGCCAGCGACCCGTCCAGCCTGGGCCTGCTGATCGAGCTCTCGGCGATCACCGCGGTGGTGGTCGGCGGCACGCCGCTGACCGGCGGCCGGGTGCGGGTGATCGGCACCGTCGCCGGCGCGCTGCTGATGCAGCTGATCGCGGCCACGCTGATCAAGCACGACGTGCCCGCCTCGATCACGCAGATGTTGGAGGCGGCCCTGATCGCCGCCGCGGTCCTGCTGCAACGGGAGAGGAGGAGCGGTAAATGATCGCCCGGATCCAACGGCAGGGCGCACTTGTCGTGCTCGTCATCCTGCTGGCCGCCGGCGGCCTGATGTTCCGCACCTTCCTCACCACCTACACGCTGGGCAATCTGGCCGTGCAGGCCAGCTTCCTGGCGATGATCGCGCTCGGCATGACCCTGGTGATCATCAGCGGCGGAATCGACCTGTCCGTCGGCTCGGTGTACGCGCTGGCCGGCGTGCTGGCGGCGTACGGGTCGACGAAGTGGGGCGTGGCCGGCGCGCTGATCCTGCCGCTGGTCGGCAGCGGGCTGATCGGGCTGATCCAGGGCACGCTGATCGCGCGCTGGCGGATGGCGCCGTTCATCGTGACGCTGTGCGGGCAGCTGTTCGCCCGCGGCCTGCTGCAGCTGATCACCAGCGAAGGCTCGACGACCTACCTGGTGCCGGCCGGCTCGGCGTTCCGGTGGCTCGGCGACAGCACCGTGCTGGTGGTGATCGCGGTGCTCGCCTATCTGGTCGGAGGCGTTGTGCTGCAACGCACACCGTTCGGCATGCGGCTGTTCGCGGTGGGCGGCAACGAGGACGCGGCCTCGCTGATGGGCCTGCCGGTGGCCCGCACCAAGATCAGCGTGTACGTGCTGTCCGGGCTGCTGGCCGGCTTCGCCGGCGTGATGTCGGCCGCCCAGCTGGGTTCCGGCGTCACGGTGATCGGGATCGGGCTGGAGCTGAACGCGATCGCCGCGGTGGTGATCGGCGGCACCATGCTCACCGGCGGCAGCGGCGCGGTCAGCGGCACACTGGCCGGCGTGGCCCTGCTGTTCGTGATCCAGGAGCTGATCAACCAGGTCGGCCGGTTCAACTCGAACATGCAGGCCGTGGTCAGCGGCGCGGTGCTGGTGGTGGTTGTCGTGCTCCAGACCCTGCTGTCCCGGGCCCGGAAGTAGCAGACCGAAATTGTTTCGAGATCGGCCGGAATCAGCCGCGCAGCAGCATCAGCTCGATCGGGTCCACCCGATCGAAATTGGCGCTCGCGGAACGGCCGAGCTCATCGGCCAGCCCCTGCTCGCCACGGCCGGCCGCGCGCAGCGCCTCGGCCGCCAGGGCCAGGCCGTTGAGCAGCTCGATGCGGCTCTCGGCGGTGCCCTCGTCCTCGGGAACAACGGCGTCGAGCAGCAGGTCCACCACGAGATCAGCGGCTTCGGCAGCCTCGTGGAAGGTGGTCGCCATCACAGCACTCCCTCAGAAATGACCGGAGCCCCGCACGGGGGTGAGCGGGGCTCCGGCACTAGGCCCGCCGTTCAGGGGGGAGGGAACGGCGGGGGTCTTGGTGCGGGATCAACGATACGACCGTTCGGCCGACATGGGCCAAAACATGGACTAAATCACTGTGACACCGCTCGCGCCCGCCGGCCGGCCACATCACCGGGGCCGTCCACATTGAGAGATCGGCTGACGGGGTCCAGGCTTGCGTGATGGGGTTGTCACGCACAGTGCGCCGAAGGGAAGGGGTTGACGTGAAACACGCGTACAGCCGGCGGGGATTCCTCGGGATGGCGGGCGGCGTCACCGCGGCCGGCCTGCT
>Ga0307511_10005834_pt1 | contig 12449 bp, 15 predicted proteins | sample 13_EM_MG_FD_200266 | JGI IMG/M metagenome (GOLD analysis project Ga0307511, IMG submission 200266) | Populus trichocarpa ectomycorrhiza microbial communities from riparian zone in the Pacific Northwest, United States - 13_EM | ecosystem: Host-associated > Plants > Roots > Unclassified | place...
AAATGCGTGTTGTGGTACATGAGGACGAAGGCCTACGAAGTACTCGTCTTCCCCAGACCCGTCCAAGGTATACGCTGACTAAGCTGGCTATGACGACTCAAGTATACTCTTCGCGTCCTCATAATGGAATCTGAAGACGACCGACGACCACTCCCCCCAACGCTGGTTCCTTCTCTCAATGAACTGCTTGTGTCTCTCTCGCTCCCATTCGCCCTCGAAATCCCCACCGATCTCACGCCCTCCCTCCTTTTAGCCATCCTTGAGAGCATCATTGAAGCGAGACTTCCCATTCCGAACTCCGTGAGAGCTTCGAGAACGAGGGAGGCAAAGATAAGGGCTATGCTGATCCTACTCGGTGTGCTGGAGTGTGACGTGCTGCGTGGGGGTGTCGATGGAAGTGAGCTGCTTGATGGGGAAGATGCCGGAGGTGTGAATGTGAGTGTCGAAGGGTGGACAACCGACATTGGTCTCGGTGAGGTCGATCCAGAGAAACTGGCTGATGGCGGATGGGAAGAAACTGTCTTCGTTGGGGAGCTTCTGTGTTGGCTTGCCCGCAGGCGAGGGATTCTACCCTCGTTGTCGGCGTCGCAATCCCACTCCCATCGCATTTCCTGCTCTCAATCTTATGTAGACGATGACCCTTCGGAAGATTTCACAACCTCTCTGCTACTTCAAGCTTCTCCGACTTACCCCGCAGCGGACATCTCGGTCATGTCCCATATTACAGACGTACCTCGACACCCTCGCGTGCACTCTCCCGAACTGTCGACGGCGGGAACTACCACCACCGACTTATCTATGCGGGAAAAGAGCGTCTCTTCGCAAACTAGCATCAGTGGTTCGCATCCGCTCAACGACGCAAGCACCGTGTCGGATGACACCACTCATCCGTACTCGCACGACGACCCTCCACCCGTTTTCCGTCCTCGGTGTATCCATGAATTGGATGATCCATCCTTTATACGAGCCCTCGCTGGCCCGTCCACCCCTTCTCGGTCATTGCAACACTCCTCGGCACACCAGAACCTCCATGCAGACGACCGCTCCGACGCAGACCTTCGTTCTGAACCAGGCGATCCACTTGAACCCCCCACGCCCACTCCTCGCCGAGTGCGTCTTACTGGCTGGATAGACGAAGTAGACACCCGAGCGGAGTTAAAGCAGTTTGCGGCCTCTCGCGTCCAGCGAACCACGTCAGGTCTTGAGCCAGGACTAACATCTCGTGTAGAATCGACATTTGAATCAAGGAAGGCCTCTGGCAGTGTCAAGCCCTGCATGGCAACACCATCCTTGGCCCCTACCACGATTGTTTCCAGAACGGCAGTCCCTATGAGACCAGGGGCTGCGGTCCGCCCGCCTGATGGCTCTGACGATGACCCTGATGATCCACGCTTTAATGTCTCCTTTTCTACATCACTCAATACCAGCACCCCTGTAAAGCCCAAGTCCCGGGCTCGTGCGAAGCAACCGTTACAGATATTCCGCAAACCAAGTCCATTGCATACCCACTCAGAACACAGTACAGCATCTCAGGTACCAAGTGAACGACGTCTATCCCTTGTACCATCGCAGGGTTCACAAGTTCATATGATGAAAAGACGCGATATAGATGTAGTTTCAGCACATACATCGCATCTCCCCACTTCTTGTTCCTCTCATCGTAGCTCGAATCTGCGGAACTCTTTGGTTTCATCCGCAGGCACTGCCACAACGGCCTCTTTGCTCAATGAACGTGCGCGCCTGCTCACCGAACTTGTTGCAGTTAAGCGTGTCCGCGCGGGTAGCAGAGGCGGTACTGTGGATAGGTAATTGGTTCAACCAAGCTTTGCAGAGTTTTAAGATAAGCAGCTTGTTTAAACGCCGACACATCGTGAAATTTATGTGTGTTCATGGTCACACTTCGACTGAAATCGTCGTGGTGCGCATCTCGGGAACACTTTCTTCTCCCACCTTGGTTTTCTTTTCATCCATCCTGGGCCATTCTTGCATGGCAGATTTTTGGGCATTTCAGACGTCTTTTTCTGAAGGTTCTGTCGATTGCCTTCACGCTGTCAATCCCGGGAAACCTGGACCGCGACCAGTTCCCTACTTTCTTAAAGCAATGGTGGCTTCCACGCGGATGACTTTCTCTCGTTCATCATCGCGGCTACCTCTGCATCCCAGTTGTGGTGCTCGGTAAAGCCCGGCCGTCATGACGGAAAGTGCGGAGGTTGATAAAGAAAGGAGACGATGCGCATTTCCAACCAAGCGTACACAGTGGCACATTGATTCAGTCGACGTGTACTGCACTTGGTAAGCACTAACTTGGTGGTGATGCTGCCACTGCGCTAACCAGGACGTCCTCGACGAGCAACAAGTGTATGTACACCGTCAGGCATGTGCCAGTCGGTGGCCCTCGAGTTTCAAATGTGACTCTTCAGGTTCTTTCAGTGAAGTTCACTAACACGTGTGTTTCATGAGCTGACAGACGCGCGCATTTTCATATTCGTGAATGGTCCCGGCCACACGTGTACTCAACGAGCCTCAGCATCGCGGTTCACGCGCACGTACCTTGATTTCATAGTCAGGGTATGCAACTGTGCCGATCCGATGCTCGAGGTGACTGCCACAGACACGTGGCAAATGTTCGTCACATGAAGGGTCTGTTCCTCAAATCCCCAAGACTAAGCAGGATAAAATAACTGTGACATTGAACGAAATGAAGTTCTGCCCGCCTTTCTCGCAAGTGCAGTGGTGTACATGAACCCTCATACTTCATACTACTTGGCCACATCATGATTGATCCGAAAACCTATCGATCAAGTTGGGTTCAGGGCAAAATTCAAAGCTTCGGATCTCGTCACAGCAAAAGCAGAGTAAACTGGCACTTGGCAATGTGTTGAAGGGGGAGCGTGGATTATACTGATCGCAAGTCATCAGTCCATAGTGATGATATCAACACAAGATCCCCGCGTCGAACGCACGTCTCCCGATCGAGGTCAAGTTGCGCAGGTACAAAATCAGGATGTATACGTCCGCGTGGAACGACTTTTCTGGATTAGTATTATGTAGTAAGGATCTTTGTATGATAACTGATTATGATAGAGCGCAAATCAGCACAGCTTCGTAATAAGGACAGTTGAGGGGAAGGTCGTGAAGGAATCAGTGTTCAGGATTCCCGCCTTTGGAGTGGCACGGTGAGACGTCGAGGCCCTATGCCCTGGAAAGCCTGACGGTCACATCGGCGGTGACGTCGGACGAACTTGAGAAACGATGGTGAAGTCAAAAACATTTGACTTCCCTTCTGGTCGGAGACTAGTTGATCGATTGGCCACAGCAAAGGGTCGTTGTATGTGACGCCCTTACGGCAGGAAAAGTGTCCGCTGCCGAGACACTTTATACAAGCAATTATTCAGAGTAGCGTCAGATCTTTAGAACAATATCAAGCAGTCCACGTCACATGAAACCAACTTCTATGTGATCTCATGCAAGCAATCAATACTTCAGAGGATACCACGGCCGCAAAATTGTAGGTATTATGTAAAGACGACGAAGAATATGGGATAGATCATTCATTAGCGCCCATTCCTCAATGCAGGGAAACCACTTCACCGGTACAGCGCTTCCAAAAAAAAAACGCTTGAAACACGAGGCAAGAAATATTACCTGTGTAGTTGGAAGTTCCCCCACACAGCAGCTTTCGCGTGGATAAAAGCACAAGTCATCTATGAAACCATCCAGAACGGCCAGTCCCCCACCTCGAACTCACCAAAATGAACAAGTCTCAAGCCCGACGTTACCTCCGTCAGGTAGGACTAGGTCTGACTCGGTCATCTATTGCATGACCTATGTTCGTGATAGCAGAAACGCGAAGGGGCACAGGGATCTCACTCCTCCCAAGGCACAATTAACAATGAGCACGCTGCGGCATCAGCGACATCTCATCCTCCAGTGATGGCTAAGCACTGTGCGAGAATGCACCTCGCGGTAAGCAAGTTACGGAACATGATAAGGGCGCATCTGAATCCACGTGGTTGCAGGGTCGGCGGGATTCCTGCAGCGGTGTTCAACATCCACTTTTCGAAGAGCCTGCACCGATTTCGCCTTGGAAAATCTGGGATGATGTGAAAGGCCACTGGATAAAGGTCACCAATACAGAGCCACGTCCTGGAACAACAGAGAATTATTATCATGACCGGCGTTGAACACAGAGCCGATGCGCAATTGTACTGGAAAGTATAAGGGATTGACTTGTGAGCGAGGTTGGAGGAATCTTGTTGTACTGTATTCATCTATGTTAGTATGTATGCTGCACCAAAAAAGAAGGAAAAAACTCAGACCATCGCTGACTCTAGAATTTGTTTGCCTCCGGGTCAAGTCGAAGCAAGAGCATGTTCAGTCTCTTGCGAGCATAGTAAATCGATTTGGGCTCGAACGAACTGGTGCTGGCTCGGCTTCTTTCCTCATTGTCACGAGCTGCAACGCTCGCTGCCCAACAAGTGGGGGAATTCCTCCACCATTGAACATGGGCGTCCTAATATTGAGTGAGGTTGTGCCAATTGATCATGACTTACAGGCACCGGGTATGTGCAACTTCACAAGCAGGAAAGGACACGGAACCGTCTCCCAAGAGCGTAAGGGATCCACGGAATCCCGAAGGGATGAACAACTTGCCAGAAACCCTCAAGCACCCGCAGCTCCTGGTTGCGTATTTCAGCATTGTGATCGCAGCCACGCAGATGACACGCTTCATAACGAAAACCCTGTTCCCAAGGCCTTTGCCCATCTTCAGCTCCACCTTGTCTCTCCACTCCAATCTTGCTTGCGGACATGTCTCCAAGCACCCTGGCCTCAGACATTCGCGCAGCGAGCTTTTTTATCACCAGTGAGCGTTTCTTATCATTCATCCCGAATGTTCTAATGATCCACGCTATAGGCATCAATGTATGCTTACTTGAGAGCTCCAGACGGCAAGTCGAATATGTGGAACTTAGGATCGGAAACAGGACTTTGGCAATTCGTCATGTGTCCATCCCCAGCAAGTCTCTAAGTGAAACATTCTCCCCTGGCATGCAAGTACGCAACTCTGCATCACAGCTGTCTTCTAACCCTCCAGATCTTTAGAGAAGTATCGGATGATGAGCAGTGCTCGGTATCCGTCCACTGTTACCATCGTCTCATGGGTATTCCAAAGAAAACTGTGGTGGACCTCCCCTTTGTTTTCCAAGATATTGCGCTGAGCGCACTCAATTCAAATGGGATTAGAAGTAAGTAAATCAACCTAGGGTTTTCAACTGATTGGTCATCACCGAGGGTTATAGCATTACGTATGATGGATGGGAAGATACAAGTTGTAGTCAGCACCTCCGAAAGTCTGGTGCGCATTTTCTCTGGCTTCCTCTCCGTGTTCTGAAATAAATTTTTCCCCCAGAATCGGCCCGAGATCGGGAAGTTGGTGCCAGTCAGTGATAGCATTATACGGGTCTGCCCACGGTAAGTTCACAGCCATCTTCATCTATATAGACATCGTTGAACGCCCCGCAAGATTCCGACTGCTTGTAATGGGCAAGGTATGTTGGTTCATTTCTGCTGTCAAGGATTGGTCGTTTATATGCATTCTAGGATGGCGTTGGTAAATCCTCCTTGATCAGTCGTGCATTCAAGATCCGTAGTCTAGTTGAGTCACATCATCCCGATTGTCTCTACGCCTAGCATTAATAATGTTTCTGTCCGTAGCGATTTTACGAAGCCTGCCAGCGTCAAGCCGGCATCGATACCGAACTCATTTTCCAAGAGAACGACAAAGTCGTTCTCCATAATAGCGGTGGTCCCGAAGCTGGCACGAATAATAGCGTGGAAGCATTCCTGTCCCGGAGACGGAATATGCCCGACTTGAAAGACAGGGTGCACGCTATTTGGTGCGCTTTATGCTTCCAGCAATGAAGCCTTCCTGAATTACACGCCCCCCCTTTTTTATACTCCAGGCTATGTGTAGCGATACCTCGTGCCAACCAGCGCCTTCTTGACGATGATACAGAGAAATTCATCAGGTCCAGGAGACAGCTCCTGGGTGATAGTAAGTATATAATGGTTTTGGGAACCACTGCAGCTTACGTGATACTGCATCACAAGTTCCTTTGATCATTGTTTTCACCAAGCTTGATCTCCTCATTGAAAAGCTCGACAATGAAGCTCTAGCCAGAGGAGAGGACCCGGAACTTTCATTTTTGGAAGAACGCATGTGTGAGGAATTGGAGAGGTCTTGTATACGACCCCTTCAGGACATCTCTGGTGAAGACATTCCAAATGTTGCCATTTCCGGTAGGCTCCATTTTCCTCTAGGTTGAATTTTCATATTGACTTGTATCTAGTTCGGGAAGGCTACGAGTGCACTGTTGATCGGTTACTTGAAGTCACCGCCGGAAAGGTGGACAAGAATGTGACCAACGAGGTTGCAATAGCTGCTGTCATGGCTCAGCGAGCTTGCATAACACTCAAGATCAGAGATTCGATTGTGTACGCCAATGTTTACTGTCATTGTTCGTCTGTTCTAACCCTCACGTAGTGTCGGAAAGAAACGTCGGTACAGTATCTCTTTCGCACAACGAGACTAATGTAGTATCTTAGGGTACTGGAGGGGACTTGCGTTGAATTCAAAGTTCCTAGGGTATACCTTGAAGGAATGTTTGGATGTAATCCACATGGATATTGTCGCTTGCTGGAATTTCGAGGATCCCAATCGCGTAGGTTACACCTGCAAACAGGAGGTCTGTTTCTTACAGAATATCATAGTATTTAATCAGCGACCAGTTTAAAACACTGATGCTGAACATGGTGACAAACCTCGATACAAGAGATTTCCCCGAAGCAGACGAAGAAACCGCGTGAGTACCTCAGACGACTTGGGCAATATCATAACTGACAAAGATCTGGTAATAGTTTTGGCCTCTCTGTGGCCTCAGCGATCGCAGGCATCCGTGGCCCTGCTGTACGGGTGGTGCTACCTATCGCAGCAAATGCGATGTTGGTTGGTTGGGCGTATGACACCTATCAATACTCGTAAGAGGTGTCTTCTGTGAACAATACCACATTTCCTGACACATGTCGCTTAGCCACACGGTGTTGTCCCAGACCATCGCATATATTGTGGACCTAACCGCTGTGATGCAAATTCTCTTCCTCCTGATACCTCATGGGCACATAACGATTCCGGCCATCAAACTCGCCATTACGGCGTATAGCATGGCTGGCATCAACGATGTACATTCACCCATCAGAGACTACTATTATGACCCTTACAACGCCCTGACTTTGGGGGGCCGGGACCACGCACTGGATATGATCGTTGGGTTGATCAAAGTAACCTCGATCAAGGCAGACGAACTCACTGCGTTGAGGGCAAGAATTGGAGATCTGATGAAGCTGCAGCGCGAGGACCCCAAGTATGGCTGGGATTCCGATGACGAATGACCATTCTTTCGGCTCGATCTTCTGATCTCCAATGATCTTTCGTGTTTTTCTTCCAAACCTGTGTAGACGCAGTTTTAGTTATTAGGCTCACTACGATGTACATAATCTGTACGAGTACTACCACGTTTTTGTTTGGCTGTCTAGAGGTGTGATAAGCAACAGCAGGACGTCTTTAATCTAACCTGCATTTCCGATAGAAAACTGGAGCTGCACGTTGCTGTGCACACCAAGATCTTCGAATCACGTCGGTACATTTATATTCAGTGCCACTGACCGGAAACACATTTATGAGGAGGTAGCTCTCGGATGAAAGTTCATTAGTGAAAATCTACTGGAAAGTGCACGAAGGGCGCATATATAAAAACAATAGCCAGAAAACCAATCTCACGGACGATATTGCTATGGTACCCGAGGAAAATCCGCATTTCACCGAGGAGAGCCAAGTAGAGGGGCAAAAAAAAGTCCAATAGACCATACAACGAAGAATGCCCTTGAAATACGGAAAATCTGGGTGTATAGTTTAACGAATATTGATTAAGCCCGTTGCAAAATACTGTATTTTGAACTGGGGAGCACGTCAGCTTGGTTCGAATCTTTGATGAAGTCGGGGAAGGAAACTCACTATCCATGTTGAACGCGCGATAACGATAATTATATAAGACCAGTGACGAAACGGTATTTGACCCTAGCAGCATATGCGTTCCATTCAGAGCTCAAGTGCTTCTGGAGCTCCTGGTCTTCTGCCAACACACGACTCTTGATCACTGCCACACTCCAGACCCACCAAGTTGCCCACACGAATGTCGACCAGACGGGCCCTAGGAAGCATTCCACGAGACTGCCGGGAGTAAGTTGCGAGAAAGTGATGCCTGCGATGACAAAGAATGATCCCGTATAGGCAGGGTGTCGCACATAACTGTAGGGGCCGGAAGTGACGAGCTTGTGTTCAGGATACATGGTGAGGTCGAACGTAAACAGTTGGCCTAGCTCCTGAAAACAGCGGACGCGAATATATGAACCTATCACCACCATGACGACGCCATAGCAAAAGATGGGCGAAAGGATGTTTTCGGAGCGGGAAGCGGGAAAAAGAATCTGATCTAGATGGGCAGAGAGAGAGGGTGATACCGACGCCCCGACGTAGTGATTGAGCACAGCTACGCCCTCGAAGGCAGCGATCCACCACAGTGCAATCGAGTGGAGCTATGATGTGTGGTACATGTATGAACCAACGTCGACGACTGAGATGGGAGACAAACCTTGATGACCAACGGGGCGATTTGGAAGAAAAAGGGCTCCTCCGTGTGGTAACGAAACTTTTCCTGGGTCTTGTTTGGAGCCGTGCAAGCGGCTTGGTTAAAGACGGCCTGCAAGAGTACGAGGGAGGCACGCCAGATGAGGGACATCGCGCCACACCAGGATGGGAGGTGGGCGAAGATCTGGTGGGGTTTATCAAGGTTTTATGGTGAAACATTACCTGTAGGAAAGCCATCGCTAAACGCAGAAGGGTGTCGATCCTTGATCAATAACAACAGCACTGTCAAGAACAAGTGGTCAACCATTCTTTATCGATCCGGGTGTTCTTTGCTTTCGTCGTGCTGTTGAACCTGCCTGACCACTGTTTCATTTTCATTTCGGAAGTTGATGGACAGATGAAGGTAATTTGGTTTCACCTTCAGAGGGACTTCACCTGTCACGTTCACCTGTAGGTGATGAACTTTGTATCCGTCTATTAGTAGTACTGTTCAGTTTCAGTTTTCTCTTGTTAGGTGATCTGATGACCTGCCGTTTATTTGGCAATGATATCTTCAACAAAGAGCACGAGAACAGAAGATCGAAAGGGTTTCAAACGATCCAAACCCATCATATGCACAGAATGTTCAGAGCTTCAGGTGAAAAAATGAAGGAATGAACTCTGACAGGCTAGGTCACAGGACCTCGTCGGCACAGCAAACAAAGGATACTCGACAGAAACAAACACCAAGTTGAGAAATCAAAGGAAAAAGGAGAGATGAGCAGGTAAAATTACATAGAATCGGAGGAAGATGAGCAGTAGAGGAAAATGTAAACGACTGAGCCCTCAGACGACGCTTGAAAACATAATTTGTTTACGCGCAACTGTCATCCTTGATTTCCCAGTGCCCGTACGTTCCCAGGTTCTGTAGGAATGCACGTAGTATGCACAACGGTAAAGGACAAGCAAACGCAACATACGAGTTGGAAGCAATTATGAGCTCCAATGAACTCCATATCACGAAAGTGAGCTGGCGTGGTTGCACAGAACTCCCTCCAGTCACCACCACTGGGCAGCATTTCAAGGTAGTGTTCGATGCGCTGCAAACGAATGTTTCATCATGTACAAGCGTCCGCCTATTGGCAACTTACCCGCGTGCCGGATCCAGGAGAAACGCAGCCCTGCCGTCATAGTTTGCATTACGCTCCATAGTTTCCAAGACTGCAACTGACCTTATCTTTGTACCAGTTCCACCAAGTCCTACAGTCAGGCTCGTTTTCGTTCACTTCCCAGTAACCGATGACGGTTTGTCCCTTCTTAGGGTGAGGGTGATGAACTTGACTGAATGGACAGCACCTACATGTTCTTCACACCTCTTCGGCGTATACGATATACCATGAATCTCGAGGGGTGTCACCCTGCATGCATCTAGACGGTACTTGTAATCGGCAGGAAGATTAGTCAACTGGGCGGTGTACTCTCTCGTGGCATACGTCGTGCAGTGATGTGCCTCGACTCTGGCCCAGGCCAGATTGAGCCTTACGCGCTCCTCCTCTTCACGGCGCTGCCGCTGCCTGAGTTCTTCCTCGTGCTGGAGCCGTTGTTGCTCCCACTCGCTGAGAAGCTCAGCATGCTTCATATCTTCAAGCTCCCATTGCAGTCTCTGCTGGTCGCGCTTGGATCGCTCGTGCTCGTACTGACGCTCTTCAGTCTCCCACTCCCTGTGGATGCGGTGTCTGACACCAGGATCGACGGGATCGTCGCACCAGGTAACAGGCATGGTAGACGTGCAGAAGGCGAGGGTGGCGAGGCAGGTTATCACGATTATAGCCCAAGTGGACCACCGATTCTGTTTGGAAAATAAGGGGCATGCTTTGGAATGTCTACATTATGGTCACAATTTCGACATGGTTGGACGATGCGAGTGGCTTGCCTGCATTCATCGGGACTAGTTGTAACAGCTCAAACGTCAATCGAGGGACTGAAGCACTGTACTTTTGCCTACCTTTGTGGGGATCTTGGACCAGGGACATTGTGTGGGCTGGCGGATGCTGATCCCCAGAAGGACTGATGGTTGGGTTGTTCATTCGTGTGTGGTAAGCCCAGGGAATACTGGGGTGGAGGAGAATCGGGAGTGGTTCTGAAAAGTCAGTCAACTCTAGGTGTACCGGCACTAAAGTATTGGAATTGGGCATGGATACTACCTTGCTGTTGGCAGTGTCCCGTAGTTGGGCCTTCGGTTTGTCGACACACGACGAGTCATTCTAAGAGCTCGAACACGTTATCGGAGGTTGGTCGGACTGTAAGAAATATGGGTGTTTGAACACAGACCACCAGCTTTGCTGATGGGGGGAAGAGAAAAGCTTGCCGTGAGCGCTAAACCACTGTGCCAGGGACCAGCAACCACAGCAGTTGAAGTTGACCTCACCTACATAGGCCAGTGACTGACTAAAAGGGTCTACGCAGTTCAAATATATGCCACCACATGACTGAACACGCACTAATTATTTCTTTTCGCTCCGTGATCTTGACCTTCTGGTTCCCTACTACTACATAGTCTCGCATACAAGCAAGCCCCTGATTTATTTTCGTTGTGTTGATACGGCAAATCTCGTGGATACCGTCGTACCGACACACCTCAGGCATAACGGACACCTCCCGTCGCGCACCCATCGGTGCAGGTTGGCTCGTAGACAGGTTTTCCAGGTAGGCATTCCTATACGCAACGGTTGTTTACATTTCCCATAGCGAAACTAACGATGAGTCTGCGCACATTGATTCATCGACACCATCCAACACGAATGGGCCGGTCTCGTCTCTGTCACTCCTATCCCATCACACGCGCACACATCCCAATTTGCAATTATCTGTGCAGGACGTCTACTCAGCTCACTCGTCAGGGTAAGAAGTCACCACGTCACCAATTTTCTGGGCAAGTCTCGTTGGTACAAGAATGACTATGCTGCCAAGCTCGCACCGCATGTAGAAGTCGACGTTTGCTGATAGGTGCGCCAGACATCTGAGCCATTGAATGCAAGATCAGTGGGCGGGCCTTGAGATTGAGAGGAGCCAAGGTCCCAAGAGTCTGAGCAAGACGCGAAACAAGATGCGTGCAGTGACTCCACCAAGGGCGTCTATCAATCTTTATCGAGGGATGATTCAAACAGTGATCATATCTCTTGATGGTGATAGCTAGGTCAACCCTAGAAAAATCTGTTTTCAGTACGTGTGTCATGTCTAGCGCCTGGTCAAATTTCTTTGATCTCAAGGGTTACATCTGGTCTGGCCATATTATACCAGGAAGCCCAATTGGTTATTTGTGACTGTTTCTTGGGTTTGACAGACATTCTTGCGCCTCGGGATCTGTGACTTTATTGCAAAAGTATACCTATCTCTGGAACCTTTTTGGGGGGTCATCATCTGATACGGTGCTGCACTCTCAACGACAAATATCAGCAACATCGTCCCCCCTTCCGAGTTCCCATTTTCATGATTAATCCATGATACATATGGGCCCGATGTACGTATTTGATCTACGCTGAAGCGCTGAGGTTTTGTTCTCCTCTCAGGAGTCGGCGAGTGCACATCTGCGCCTGAGTGGACGGCGTCGACTGGGAGGTGATGCGCAGTGCACCAAGGCCAAATGGGCGAAGTAAGGAAACACAGTATATTTTGGGGGGTATGATGTGCGACCGACTGTGGCCTTGTGGGAGCATTGGCAAAGGATTGGAAGAAGCCAAAGATCATCGATATGATGTTGTATGAA
>Ga0307511_10005835_pt1 | contig 12448 bp, 9 predicted proteins | sample 13_EM_MG_FD_200266 | JGI IMG/M metagenome (GOLD analysis project Ga0307511, IMG submission 200266) | Populus trichocarpa ectomycorrhiza microbial communities from riparian zone in the Pacific Northwest, United States - 13_EM | ecosystem: Host-associated > Plants > Roots > Unclassified | place...
AAGGAGATGCTTGATCAGCGGCTAAGTCTATTGGAGTCGTTCCTGAACTTGGACTACCAAGGAGCGCAAGAACCGCTGGTGGAGGACGCCCCGGGTACGCTAACGATTGTGGACTTGTCATGTCCATTTGTGAACCAAGATATGGCATGTGTGTTGTTTAACGTTTGCGTCGAACTGTATCTCTCTTCACCGAAGGCTACGGGGAAGGTCATTGCCGTTGATGAGGCTCACAAGGTACTTTACCCCCCAAACCACTCCCTTCTATATCATATACTCGCAAGGCAGCAGAGTTTACTGCGTAACGGTCACTTTTGTTAACATGTCGACACTTGGTTTTCTAGTACATGGCTGATACGCCCGGAGCTCGAGTCCTCACACAGCAGCTCCTCGCCATCATCCGCCTGCAGCGTCACTGCAACACTCGTGTAGTTATCGCAACACAAGAACCGACAGTCTCACCCCTATTAATTGGCCTTACTTCCGTAAAAATCATCCACCACTTCAGCAGCGTTGACTGGTACAAAGCACTAGACAAACACCTCCCCCAGCGGAGTGGAGAAGACCCCGACTCTTGCAAGAGAACACACTTTGATCAGATTGCACAGTTGCAGCGAGGGGAGGCAGTGGTGTTTGATCCATCTGCAATATTGGGAGGTAGAATTGCAACAAACCGCGACCAGCTAGGATTGCAGGGGCTGATTCCTCTAGGAAACAACATTAACCATAGTACGGTGCCAACGTATACCGGGGCAAGTGTTTATGACAGATGTTTTGCAGTGAAGGTATGTTTGATCTTCTCACTATTACTATTGTATTGGGACCACGCTCACCATCTGGATATATAGATACGTAAACGGATGACGCTGGATGGGGGTCGGTCTATTGTCTGTATTGACGAGGAGCATTAGTGTACATTGTCTGAGTAGTCCATCGGAGGAAACCTAGGCCTCTAGAGCCTGGGGCACGTGAGAGAGTTGGGTCCATGGAGGGTATCTAGATGTCAATCCATGTTGAACGACGAGGTCACCCTAGGTTTTCAGCACTCGATTTTTTTTCCAACGATCATAAGAATAATGCATTCATGATCTGGCATTAGTTTGCAATATTGATATTTAGACAATATCCATAAGCTTGGGCAAGATTTGGACCCCCTGAAGTATCTCCGACCTATTTATTCAGCAATCATTTCAGTTATATTCCTGCACTGTAGTACCCTGCAACTCCTTAGATAGAAGTTTTTGTTAGATGGTTGCTCTTACCCTGAACTAGTCTTACCCTGAACTATACTTATCCTGAATTAGATTTACCCCCCATAAATGACTGTCAGCTGAATTATACTGGGCTATTGTGTTCGTGGAAATTAAGCTTGCAGGAAACCGAATACCCGCTGTTCTTGAGATTCTGACCATAGACATTCTTTTAGTCAACACAATTAGATGATTTGAGCAAAGTTGCCGCAGGAGGAGCACATGTGCAGCAGTGGGTGCCGCTCTGTGTGGATGGTGTTCTGGGACTGGGTACCAAGTAATTGGGCTTAACAACAACAGCTTTCCCTCCGGGGATGTCCTAAATATGCGATATCTTTGCCCTCCCAATCAGCCCCCGTGAGTGGCAGCACTGCCTAGCTATAAGGTAGGATCACCTCTCTGTGGCACAGAGGAGCAGGTCAGCGCTTCATGATCGGTAGCCAACATAAGATGCGCAAGGCGAGAACTTCCCAAGAAGATTCCTCTATAAATTTGTTGATACAAGAGATATGTATGCTTATAGTCACAATCCCGAGAACTAGGTACATACAGTCGCTTCAACTTTAAACTAATCGAGGTAGTAGTATAAAATATTTCAGAACTGTGGCGGGGTTCCGATCCGGGTCTATATGAGATATATTATATTATAGTATACAGCTGATTTTAAGGAATATTCAGAATTATTAGAATAATCCAGAGTGCATCAAGAACAGGGCAACTCGTGCAAGGTGTTAGTCTGACTCGGGACGTTATTTGCATATATGTATTTCACTGGGGAGGTAGGTTATAGCTATTAGCCTGCTAGACCATTGGAGAAGTACCTAGGTATGAAGGGCCATTGCAGCTCTATTAATCAGATTAACTGCCCCCTTGCGCGGGGTATTATTCACGAGCGACATTACAATCATGTACCCAACCCCGATCGATAACTAGTAGCTGCCAGCGGTATTCTAAGACCACCAAGATACGTGAAGCAAAGTATCTATATCCATATATAGTACTTCATCCCCTTTTTTATAATTTTATTTTTTTCAAATACATAGGTACTCATATTCAGCCGCATCGTGGGGCCATGATGCGGCTGAAGAGGATCCTAGTCTATAGATCGTGCGTGTGGTCTCCTCTATGGAGAGAGAATACCTTTGTAAGGCAATACTGGACAGCTGAGACGTATTGTGCACAGGTCGGATCCTGCTCCGTGCACACAATCTACACCCACGCACTGCAAATACTGTAGTTTGTATTACTTGGGCCTTGAGGTGCGACTTTATGATCTCCCACTATATCTTCATTTCTACACAGATACCCTATAAGTGTTACATGTATATTGATACGATACTTTGGCCTACCCCGGCTTTCTTTCCCAAGTAGCACATGACCAAGCATATTTGCCTCGATCAATTCAGAACAATCATTCATCAATCCCATCCTGTTGTGCACGTTCTACAGTAATTTTCCCTTAGGCTTTTTTATTACAGTAACTCAATTCTCAGGCGCACGTATGCCAGTAACAAGAGCCCCATGCCCAGTTATCCAGCCCCTGCCGGTCACTGCCCCTCACTCCCTCGGATTACCTGAAATGGTTTTTGCCTAGATACTGTAGGAAATACTCTCGCGCACAAGTGAGGACATGGGTATCACGGGATGGCTTCATATAGAAAAACATAGGAAAAGGCGTCCTAATGTGGAAAAAGAACAACGGAAAGGATATAAGCAGCGGATTTCTTCATATTATCTCTTTGTTGTCAGAGCAGTTATCCCATAGCACCGAAGTCTATAGCAAGCTTAACACAAGCTCTCAGAATACAGTCCTCTTTATTCGATCAAAATTCCTCCGTTCATAATCTCTTAGTCTTGCAGATGCTACTGCTCCTATTATTTAACCCCCAGTCACCCTATTGTTCTGAAGCACCGACTCTGTGCCACCTAAGCTATCCATAACAGTTGATCTGAGAAACGTATGACATGTACTGGTAATACTGTATGTTCCTAATTCCGAGGACGCTGGGGTGGGGGGGGTGCTTCGCCCCCCGAGTATGTCTGATAGGTCGGGCATACTCAAGGGCCAACTAACTCCTATGCTACGTTGTAGGCTCGAACTCTAACAGCTTGGAAGTGGGAGTGGCAGGAAAAGGGGTTCTAGATGCAGAGTGCTTAAGTGTAATAGGGCGTAGTGAGTGAGGTAGTGGGAGTGGGGAGGTGCCGGTAGGTGCAACTGGGGGTTGCGGCCCGGATGAAGTGTTATCCCGGGGGTGCCTCAAGGGGTATGTGGGTCCTTTGTGAGGGGTTGTAGTGGTGGGCGCGATCTTGTCCCATCACACGTATGTATACCAAGGCCAATACTATATGTGCATGTGTCTACAACTAATACGCACGTCCAAATGAAGAAACAAAAGGATGTAAACTATGGATTAAGTAGCTGCGAAGCAATGTACAGATGTTCAGATCTGGTATCCTTTTAGGTTAGATTGATATACCGTCATTTCCAAATTTAGAAGTTGGGAAAGCTATTGGACACACCCTGAAACGTACCTGCACTCTGGTCAAATTGCAGAGATCGGGATTTTGCAAGTAGATGCTTGCATGGAATGGCAACGAAATCATGCTTTCGCCCTTCGTGGGAATTTTCTGATCTTGAAGCTGCTGAAGTTTCCAAGGACATGCCGCCCTTAAGAAGTATCATGACTAGCAGGCACGATAGCCGGACCATAGATCATAAATACGGATACAGAGTTCTGCCGGATAGAGAACATACCCACACTCTAAGGAGGTATATTTGGGAATGCTGATGTATTATTGAAGATAACATTATCACTGTATATATCAAACCTATCTAATCAGTCCACTTATCCCCGAAATAAAATTAGCTTTTTTTCCATGCAACGGAATGAGCTCCTCTAAGCAACTCTACAATTAATACTCATGCCTATTAATCTCTAGCCCCAGCCGTCTCATCAACTATCAGCATCATGCGGCACACGATATAGCCCAACTACATGCTCTTTTTATAGGCTCTAACATAAATGTGCATTATATAAATGGTATCATAAGCCTATACAGGACCTGGCTATGTCTGACTAATTTACGAGATCCAAGTCCTGGTAAGCTGCTCAATCTATTCATATAATGCATCAATTAGCCTTGCCCATATCCTGCAATTAATTTTGCTCATGCAATCGGACATGTGTATGGAGTATTACCGCACAGATATAAAGTTGCATAGATACCTATTCTATGTTTGGAAATAATTGGATGACATATCAGGGGGTTGATCATTCCTTCGTAACAAGCGATGGTTCAACGATTCACTACAAGGTATCTATTTATAATTATGTACACTAGTGGTAGATTTCGCAGGAGTCCGTATGGAGTCCTTGCGCACACCCAAGTGCTTTTGTTCTCTGACAGGGAGCAAGAATACAGCACTTCTCTCATTAACACACCTACTATATGAATTCACATATTTGGATGAACATGCCTGTTACTGACTACATACAGTGCGTGGGGGAAAGTATCCGCGACCCCCTGCATAATCTGAGCGTGAGACATACAGCTGTGGTAAGAAAATGACCAGCCAATCGCTGCATAAAAGGGAGGTCGCCGTTACTTTCCCCCAGGCATTGTACATTCCGAGAGCTGAGCAGAGGCAACATTTGCTGCCCCCCACATTGGTCCCATAACATTCGCTGCGCTTAGCATGGTTGAATGTAGCATGTACCGTATCTAGGAGAGACAGTGGTGAAGGATGGATGGTGCCAGTGCCAATTGCCTATCATTGCATGTATATCCTTTTTGCTGACCTTTTTTTTACCCCTCCTCTACCCACAGTTCGCAGTCTATCTACATGCCCAGTAACAATAGAGTTGGAATAGCGTGGGTATGCACATATCAGCGATTATGTGAGTGCACATCCACTCTTTCATATCTCTTTCATAGCCAACGTTCCATATAAGATACATTCCTCCCCAGTTACATACACCACTCGGTCATTCTAGTTCGGTTCCCGCCTCCCCTCCCCCTATGTATATACAGTGTCGGGGCGGCAGATTAACTTGTCAACCCTTGAATCCACTCGGGCTTCCAGGTAGCTCGTCATACGTCCCTTACGGATGTGCATACGAGTAATGAATGGGAAAAAAAAAAAAAACGCTCACATGCACACGACTTGCGCAATGCATAGATCACTCCACTCGAACAATGGGTGTGACTTCCACATGGTAACTTGGCATGAGTCAGGACGTGAGCTATTCAATGAAATTTTGTTTTACCCGCCGTACTGCACTCTGCTGGCGTCACTTCCACGTGGCTTATAACGCCGATATGTACATATACTTGTCAACGTGTTAGACACGGCTCTCGGATAATATACTCTTTACAGATTTCTCATGTTGATGCATCGTTTGCGGTTAGAACCTAACACATAAAAGTAGTAGTATTGCCAATTGAGGGATATGGGTGCGTCGTCTTTCTAGACATAGTGACGTACGGAAAGATATCAAAAAAGCTGCACCAGAGGATGTCACAAAAGATACTGCTTGCGAAACTAAGATTACTTGCTAAGTCATATTTGATCTTTAGGTTTCCTATATCATCCCACACTCGATTGCGATGGCTCTTGCCTCTGAATTTGACATGTACAAAACAAATATCTATGGTCAACTGCAATTAGAGAGATTACAGAGATATCGAACATGCCGCTATGAACCTGAAACATGGTAGAATTAGAGTCATGAAAACCAAAAATGTTAACAAGCATGACCAAAAAGGTCTCAGCTCAGTGCCCCTCAACTCTTCTGGCATTTCAACTCTAGGCCTCCGTGTCCGCCCGAACGCTTCCGGATCACCCATGGATCCACTTCCTCTTCTATATCCTGAATACTTAACACCGCTCACCTAAACCTTGCATTCCATTGTTCTTCACAATTAAATAGTCGATCCTATTCATTCACAGGTACCCCGAGCCGTATTTCGCCGGCTGTAGGGATAAAAGACTGGTCGGTCGCTGTGTCGCCTCAGCTAATTATAACGTGACCAAGGATATCGATAACAATTGACTTGTGTTGATATTCTTGTACATGAGTAGTAATTATGTCCGAATTTTTTAGTATTTGTTTTGGTATTTTGAGTTACGTAACCCCGCGTAAAAAGGATGTGCCATGCCAGGGGAGTAAGTCCCCGAGCTGTTCCCCTGCAACGCATGCGCAGATCTAGGGTAAGGGATAGGGAAATATTCTACGAGCGGAGTACTACCCCGCGGTTGAGGCTTCTAGTGGGAATTGTGGACGATTAGGAAATTTGAAGGTTTGACTACGGACTGGATGTATTTCATTTCACGTTTCAAAGTTATATACCATATCGTTATGGGTGATGCTTGAAGCGCTCGGGTCGACATGTACGCCGTATATCGTCCCTTATGAATTGAATTCTTCATATCATGAAGGCCCTGCACTGAAGTCATGCCCTCGGCAATTTCCGCATCACGGCTACTGGATAGTTGCGAACCCCACCACAGAATTTACCTGGAACTGTTTAGCTTAGTAGGTAATTAACTTACAATATAGAGTAGCCATCACCACTACCGCCGCCCCGCCGCCACCACCACCACCACCAGCTGGAGGATATTGAAACTGCAACATATGTCTATATATTGTCGCTGCTGCAAGAAAAAGAATAAGATGATGTTTTAGAAGAGCATATTCTCAGGACCTCGAGGCCTCTTGATAATACATGACATCATCAGTTCACATCGTTATCTATATATCCCGTGATGCCAGTACAAGTCGTCATGATGGTGACTCTTTAGAGGCATATATTCGGGTGTACTGTACCTGACCTGGGTGTCGGTTGAAAGGATTCATGTCTGTAAAGGCTATACCTAGGACCTTTTCGTCCTATTATGCTGAAGACTTCCTGTACGTGCCCCACTATGGAGCTCAATGACCATTGACCTGTCACCAAAGTGTCAATTGGTGTGATACAGAAGGAGCACGTACATCATACAGATATCACTTAATCAGTTTGTGATAACCACCAATGCAGTAGTGTTAGATACAGTACGTAGGCGAAAGCTGCCACGGGAAGCTCTCCCGGTTGTGACCACGTTTGGGGGATTCAGATGCATTGAGTATACCATTAAAATTATCCAGATATTCATAGAATATCTGATCAGAGAGATACATCGATGTTAGAAGAAAGGGCACTAGTCCTAAATTGCCTGTATCGTACCACAAAGAGGCATTCTGCTAGTCTGGTTGGCACGCATTATGCCCATGTGACTGTAAGCCTGCCAAGACTGGCTGTAAATATTAGTGGAGAGAGAAATAGGACATTTTTGGCCGCCAGAATACCGGTATCGGTTTGCTTTTCTTCCTTATTACTGGTAATAGAGATACAACATTGTCGGTCCCTAGTTCGCTGTGTCGTCTTGGCTTCTTTTAAACAAGGATATCGATAACGGTTGACTTGTGACCTTGGGTGGTATAGCTGTTGATGTTCCTGTACGTGAGCAGTAATTATGTCCGATATTCTTGTATTTTGAACCACATAACCCGCATACAAAGAATGTACCATGCCAGGGGCGCAAGTTAAGTAACTCGTAACCTTTAGCTTGCGATTGGCAGTTGTCGGACAATCGCGCATTTCCGCCTCGCTGCCGCCAGACTGGTTGAGTAACGTCTCTAAGCTGCTCCCCTGCAACGCGTGCGCAGATCTAGGGTACGGGATAGGGATCCGGAAATGTGCAACAAGCAGAGAACCACACCGAGGGTACTTCTGGGGGAAGTTACGCGATTCGTATATGTATTTATGTACATACATATCTTCGGATATTAGCCGCAGGCAGACGTATCAACACGCAAGGTCAGCATGCTGTCAAGGGCACACTACATTCTTCAAGCCCTGCCCCACATTGACATGTGTACACAGGGACGTTCCGATGATGCAAGTGGGGGAAACGTTGGTATAGTTTTAATCTGTTCACATATTCACACGTGACCGGCAGCTGCAGATAATATGTATATAAACAGGCACGCTACCTCTCGTGGTCCCAACCATCAGCTACTTATAGCCACCAAGAAAGTTCCATCCCGTGATCTCAACCATCAGCTACTTATAGCCACCAAGAAAAAATCAATCCTCCTCCGAGACCATCAAAGCCATGAAATTCATGACCGTTATATCCACAATGTCCATCTATATGTTCTTTAGCATGTTTGGCATGCTCGCCATCGTCACCGGAGCTGCAATTCCCTTTCCTGCCCCCGCTGCTGTTGATGGAACTGGGGTTATTCCAGGTATGCAAAGCAGGAATCATACAGACGCTAGGCTCGTGGCTGACTCTGGTGCTTATTGTATCGTTAGCTATCCGAGTTCATGAAAGGGGGACCATTTTGGCTCGAGTAGTAGTCCTACCACCAGCACCTGAGGTGCCTGCGGTTCCCTTACCAGAGGTTCCCGTACCAGGGGTTCCCTTACCAGAGGTTCCTGTGCCAGAGGTTCCTGTGCCAGAGGTTCCTGTGCCAGAGGTTCCTGTGCCAGAGGTCCCTGCATTACCAGTGCCTGCTCGTAGTTGATGGTCAAACGCACAGGGAAAAGGGACTAATGGGAAAGCATATACGTTGGGGACTCTATAGCAGGCCTATTTTTAGGACTGTGTTGGAGCGAAGGGCTACTGGTTGAGGATCTTAGCGGGAAATCAGGGAAATCAGTAGGTATTGGCTAGGGCATTGGATGTATTTCATTTCACCTTTCAAATTTATATTTCATGTCGTTATGTTATGATTGGGAGTCAGCTGGTGCTTGAAGCGGTTGGGTCGACATGTATAACTTCTCTATATGAATTGAATTCCTCATATCATGGCGCCACGTTTTATTGAAATCATTCTTTCGCACCATTTGCCAATTTCTCCACGGCTACTAGGTAGCGTGAACCCCGCAGCTTCTGTCACAGAATTTATGTACCTTGAACTGTTTGGCTTAATAACTATCTTAGAACATGGAGTACCTGTGTGGTTACCGAATTTTATGACCTTAAGGAGTAGTCTGTGCGGTAATGTTGGGGTGATAATTGATATAGTGCGTGGGCGAAAGCCGCCACGCAACCCCCCAGCTCTGTGAAGCGCTCTCCGGTTGCGATTCGCTAGCACTGTCATGTTTAGAGGATTCAGACGCATCAAGGATTTACCGCAAAAGCTCAGAAATAAGAGCCCTTGTCGAAACTAATGCTGGTTGCTACAGTGCCTGGGGGAAAGTTACTACGCCCCTTATTTTTTTTCTTTTTTTGTCTCAGGCCAACCTGCTAGCGTGAATGATGTACAAGGCATAAGGTTGCATAAACCTCCTAAAATGAAGCTTTTGAGGGCCGCCAAATTGTGGAGAAGGGCTTCACATTAGGGGTATTATATCGGCACCCGCTGAGGGCTATTGAGCCTGAAATATAGGTTCTATGGAGCGGCATACGAAGGGCCTTTATTGCATATTCTGGGCATCGGCATGCATGTCTCATGCATGTCTGAGATGCGTAGTAACTTTCCCCCACGCACTGTATACTTTGTTTTATGGTCGCCCTAAGTGTATGTTATATGTACCTTACTGTATGTACATACCGATGAGTTATCAAGTCCTGAGGTTTGATGTACTCTCTCTATATCTAATCCCCACAATGACGGTGATGGCACTGAACGCTTGCACTAGCCCCTCGGTAGGCTAACGCCCCGGTCATTCCCGACAACCGGTGATTATTGAACCTCACAAATTAATTGAAGGTACTGTATCAAAAACTCTCTTCATACTAAATTTCAACTGCGGGGCATCGAGGTCGTGATAGGCTCAAGGTGCATAAGTCTTACCAGATAGGTAAAGGCTGAATCAAATGTATGTCAAATGTCATCGATTTTGCTTTTCCCCCAACATCTCCTTGCAAACGTTGCTAATTTGCAAGAGAGCCCCGGGAAATACTTCTATCGATATCCAAGTTTGTTTTTTTTCTTTCGTTGAGCGGGAAGCTTTAAGAAGCCGAGGTAGGGTGCACCTAACTCAAGGCGATTGTGTATAAATATCATGTGCATGCAGCACCGGAAACGCCGTACAGATGCCGATCACAGTTGTGCGTATTGTTGCTTACACAGAAATTTTGATGTTTGCAACAGTAGCCCAAAATGTAAACATATGGCACACGAACATATAAATCCAAAAACATTATTGCTAATTATGGGAGTTGGAATGCAGTTATCTGCAATGTGAAAGTAAAGAGTTCTATTCCAGGGGGTCTAATGGGACAACAACCGGCTGTCAACCCCTCTTCATCCCGGTCCCGGTATGCCGAGGAAGGGAGGGCATTTGGAGTTGACTCCATCCAAGTGCGGGGTTCAACACAGAACCAGTCGATGCTTGCTTGTATCACTATTGGATTATCCAAAATGTAAAAGAAAAAAATCAATAAATAAAATTTTGAGGAGAAAAACACCTTAGAAAGCACACAGCATGAGACATTCCACCCCCCACCATGCAAACCCAGGGACTTGGTTGAATTCGCATTCATATGAAAAAGCTTTTCATAATCCTTGGGTCTATTATGAGTATTTCAATTTCTAGGCGCTCATAATCACATCCATCCTATCCCATTGGGGAAGTCTCAGAGAAAATCTAGAAACCTGTAGAAGATACTCAGGCTCGCATCAAGCAAGAGGGATTATCCGTCCGCCTATCCGTCCGTGACCCGGCCTTTGTGTGTGTCTAGGGCTGTGGTGGCCTGGTGATTAATATTGGGTCGTGGGAGCATGGTGTTGCTGCTTTAAGGCAGAGCAGCGACATGTGTGTGTCTGTTGTTACGAATTGGGAGCTTCAACAAGAAGAGCATACAGCCGTATCTAGACATGGGGCTCAATGATCTTCAAAATGTGAACCCTAATCTCCAAAGGAGCCAGCCTAGGGGAAGTGTTGAACTTCAGATGACTGTTACATATGTATGATACATATGTATACTCTACATCCCGTTGGCCTCACGTTATACTACCAAATCGGTGAGCATCAGCAGGAATCGCCATTTATGCATTCCACTACTTCTCTCATACTCCGATTTTCAGGGGGATCCATGTGCGTACCACAAAGATTATCCATCGAGTACTACTGGGGAGGAATATATCACTCTCCACAGTAATCATGACACCTCTGTATATATGTAATATGGCACAAGTGCATGATCATAATGCATGGAACATTGATATATCTGCGATAAACACATATTCCGAGAGACATGGTTGTGTTATTGTCTTGATCCGAAACACCCAAACGGCCCGGAGACGAGTCCGCCTAGCCTCGAACCGGGGCCGCCCGAGTTGTGGGCCGATATCAAATCATACCGACGGCCGCGACCCAAATTCGGGTGTGACGGTCGCAGTGGTTATTGGATAGTCATGCACAATAGATCCTTTCTTGACAATTAATCACACTTCTCGGACATGAAACCGACCAGGCGGATTATTACCAACCAGGAATGGTGGTGGCGGGGAATTCGAAGAAGACAGAAACTAGACCAAGGAGGCTGGACCCTGCATAGTTTGATGGCAAATGTCAAACGTGAATGAAATCTGACAGCCACGATCAGACATATATACGTGGTGGTGCGAGATGGGTTGATGGCACGGCAATGCATCTTACTGGATCAATTATGCCCTAGATACACAATGGGCCGATTGCGTATATATGGGTATTCTCGAAAGAGAGACATCACAAGCCTCCATACTTCCAGAGTGAGTAGAGAGGCGAAATCCGGACCCTGAACCCTGGGGCCCATTCTCTCTACTCGTACTCGTAAATTGCATATCGCACCATAATCATACTCCTCACAATGAGGTTCGGGTTCTCATAATCTGTCTAAGTATACCCTTGTCTAGGTACTCACCACCTCCCCACCCTAACATCATGATCAACCACACATCCCAATGTCGTGACTTGACATGATAATCCCGCAATGTCATCTATACCTACCTATACGTATACATCTACGCAGTCCAGTACCCTCCGCCCAGGCTCAGCCCGGCCCTGCCGAGCCTCTCCATCCACAACACCACTCACACGTAACGTACGTCAAGATTCCAATCTACGAATTCGAATCAAACAAAAATTTTAAATCGGGCTGCAGGGCCCAACGTTCCTAACAAGAGGGTCTTGACGTAGTGCATGTTTGGATAATCCAGGGATTG
>Ga0307511_10005836_pt1 | contig 12445 bp, 8 predicted proteins | sample 13_EM_MG_FD_200266 | JGI IMG/M metagenome (GOLD analysis project Ga0307511, IMG submission 200266) | Populus trichocarpa ectomycorrhiza microbial communities from riparian zone in the Pacific Northwest, United States - 13_EM | ecosystem: Host-associated > Plants > Roots > Unclassified | place...
CGCGCTGGCCGACAGGTGGCTGGACGTATATGCACTCAGATACGTCACGTTTGCCAGCTTGCTCGTGACCGCCATCGTTCTCATCCTGCTGAATCGCGAAGCCCTGGCGCGGCGTTCGGCAAAGCGCGTTCTGCAGGAGAGCGACGCACGGTTTCGATCGACTCTCGAAAACCTGAGGGAAGGATGTCAGATCGTTGACCGCAACTGGCGCTATCTGTACCTGAACGCGGCGGCGGCGCGGCACGGACAATCGTCGGCCGCCAAGCTCATGGGACGCACGATGATGGAAGCGTACCCGGGCATTGACGACACGCCGACGTTCGCCGTGCTCCGCCGTTGTATGGAGACGCGAAGCAGAGAGGTGATTCAGAACGAGTTCGAGTTGCCCGACGGATCGTCGGCCTGCTTCGAATTGGTGATTCAGCCGGTACCGGAAGGCCTGTTCATCCTCTCCCTCGATATCAGCGAGCGCAAGCGCGCCGAGGCCGCGCTGAGTGACACCGAGTCACGCTTCAACGCTTTTATGGACGCCAACCCAGCACTCACATGGATCAAGGACGGAAACGGCCGTTATCGCTATGCGAACAAAGTGCTATGCGAGACCGTCGGGCTCGACCCTGATGACTTCGTCGGCAAGACGATGTTCGACTTCGTGCGCCCGGAAGAGGCGGACCGGCTTGCGGAGAAGGATCGTGAGGCGCTCCGCCGTAATGAGCCGATCGAGACGATCGAGCACGCGACATTGGCCGGTGGGATCTCCCGCTTCTGGAACACCATCCGATTTCCTTTTCCCTCGGCTTCGGGAGAACGATTCATCGGCGGCTTCGCCATCGATATCACCGAGCGTACCGTAGCCGAGGCAGCGCTGCGCGAGACCGAGACGGAGCTGCGCGCCGCAAAAGAAGATCTGGAGATCAGGGTCAGGGAGCGGACAGCGGAATTGCAGCTCGCCAAAGAGCGAGCCGAAGCGGCCGGAAGGGCCAAGTCCGACTTCCTCGCTTCGATGAGCCACGAGCTGCGCACGCCGCTCAACGGCATCATCGGATTCGCCGAGCTCTTGAGCGACGGCAGACCCGGTCCGCTCAATGACAAACAGAAGGAGTACATCGGCGACGTCCTCATCAGCGGGCGGCATCTATTGCAGCTCATCAACGATCTCCTCGACCTCGTCAAGATCGAAGCCGGAAAGATGCGCCTGTACGTTCAGCCTTTCCCGATCGCCATCGCCGCCAAAGAGGTCTGCGCCGTCATGGAGCCGATCGCGCAGGAGAAGGGCGTCGCAGTCTCCCTGGCCGTGTCGCCGCCGCTCGACTCGGTGACGCTCGACGAGCAGAAGTTCAAGCAGGTTCTCTACAACCTCGCTTCGAATGCCGTCAAATTCACAGGAGCGGGAGGCCGGGTGGACATTTCGCTGGCTCTCCGCGATCCGTTGCATCTCGAGCTTAGCGTCGCGGACACGGGTATCGGCATCAAGGCGGAAGATCTGGAGAGGTTGTTCACCGACTTCGAGCAGCTCGACGCGGGCGCCACCCGCAAACACGGCGGTACGGGACTCGGCCTGGCCCTGACCCGCAGGCTGGTGGAGCTTCACGGCGGTTCGATTGACGTCGAAAGCGCCTTCGGAACGGGCAGCAGGTTCAGCGTGGTCCTGCCGCTCGCCGCAGAAGGTGGAAGCACATGAACGGAGCGCGCATCCTGGTCGTCGATGACAACAACACGAATCTCAAGCTGGTCTCAGACGTCCTGGGATTCGACGGCTACCAGATCCTGAAGGCGAGCGACGCGGAGTCCGCGCAGTCGATCATCAGAGACACACCGCCGGACCTGATCCTGATGGATATCGCCTTGCCGGGCATGGACGGTCTGACGCTCACCCGCCTGCTCAAGGCTGACGAAGCGACGCGTCACATCATCGTCGTCGCGCTGACCGCGTTCGCCATGAAGGGCGATGAGGCCAAAGCGCGAGCGGCGGGTTGCGATGGCTACATCACGAAACCGATCGACACCCGCACGCTGCCTGATGCCGTAGCCGGCTACCTGCGGATGAGAGGAGAACCATGAAGATTCTGGTGGTCGAGGACGAACCGACCGAACTGAAACTGGCCGTTCTCGTGCTGAGTGCGGCCGGACACGACGTCGATGGCGTCGATACCGCCGAACAGGTGATGCCGGTCATCGAGGAAGATCGTCCCAGCCTCATCCTCCTCGACCTTTCGCTACCGGGCATGGATGGACTGGCGCTCGTGCGCAACCTCAAGGCCGAGCCAGCGACGCGCGACATCCGCGTCGTGGCCATCACTTCCTGGCCGGAGAAGTTCTCGATGGCTGAAGCGCTTGGCGCCGGCTGCGATGCCTACCTCCGGAAGCCGCTCAGCACACGCACCATTTCCAAGGTTTTGACCGATGTCGTAGCGAGCGGAGACCCATGAGCCCTCTCACCGTCCTGATCGTCGACGATCTCCCCATCAATCTCAAACTGCTGCGCGCGCAACTGGAAGCGGAGGGGCAGAAGGTCCTCGAAGCCGTCAACGGCGCGGAAGCACTGACGTTGCTCGATCGCGAGAAGGTGGACGTCATCGTCTCCGACGTCCTCATGCCGGTGATGGACGGCTACCGGCTCTGCTGGGAAGTGCGGCGCAGCGAGCGGCATCGCCACCTTCCGTTCGTCGTCTACACCTCGACCTACGTTTCGCCGTCCGACGAGAAGCTGAGTCTCGACCTCGGCGCGGACCGATACCTGCGCAAGCCGTCATCGATCGACGTGATCATGCGCACCATTCGCGAGGCGCTCGCCGCGCCACGCCGCCAGCCGGTCGCGGTGCTCGACTCCACTGACGTGCTCAAGGAATACAACGCCGGCCTGGTGACGAAGCTCGAAAAGAAAAACGACGAGCTGACCAGCGCCGTCAGCCAGCTTCTCCTGCAAACCACTGCACTCGAAACTGCCGCGGACGCGATGATGATCACCGACGCGAAAGGGGTGATTCTCTGGGTCAACCAGGCCTTCGTCACGACGACCGGGTACACGACCGAAGAAGCAATCGGAAAGACTCCGCGCATCCTCAAGTCGGGAAAACAGGATGAGGCCTTCTACCGCGACTTCTGGAAGACGATCACCAGCGGCAATACCTGGCGAGGCGAGTTTGCCAACCGCCGCAAGGACGGAAGCCTTTGCTACGACGTGCACACGGTCACTCCCGTGCGCGATGCCAACGGCTCCATTACGCATTTCGTCGGTGTCATGCACGACATCACGGAGCGCAAACGCGCGGAGCAGGAGCTACTCAAGGCACACACACGGCTTCAACAACTCCTCGAGCACAGCCCGGCCGTGATTTACGCGCTCAAGGTGAATGGGGAAACGGTCGCTCCTTATCTCGTCAGCGAGAACATCGTCCGGCTGCTGGGGTTTCAGGTGATCGAGGTCATGAGTTACGGGTGGTGGCACCGGCAGCTTCATCCAAATGATCGCGAGCTCGCCGTGTCCAGCATCGGGGAAACGTTGACGCATGACGTGAGCCGCACGGAATACCGATTGCGTCACCGCGATGGAAACTATCTGTGGATCGAAGACAACCGGCGGGTCATTCGAGATTCATTCCGGCAGCCATCGGAGCTGGTCGGCGTCTGGAGTGACATCTCAGAGCGCAAACGTGTCCAGGACGAGTTGCGCGAGAGCGAGCGCCGCTTCCGCGACATGCTCGACAACCTCGAGCTGGTCTCGGTGATGCTCGATCGCGACGCGCGCATCACCTACTGCAATGACTATTTTCTTCGGCTGACCGGCTGGCAGCGCGAGGAAGTCATGGGAGTCGACTGGTTCGAGCGATTCTCCCCACCGGAGAAGCTCCCCGAGTTACGCAAGGTGTTCGAGGCGTTGATCGCCGACCGGCAAGAGATCCTCCACTGGACGAACGAGATTCTGACGCGCTCCGGCGAACGGAAGCTCCTGCAATGGAACAACTCTCTCGTCTACTCGCCCACGGGTGACGTGATCGGCACTGCCAGCATCGCCGAAGACGTCACCGATCGGGCCCGCATGGAGAAACAACTGCTCCGTACGCAGCGGCTGGAAAGCCTCGGCACGCTGGCAGGCGGCATCGCGCACGATCTGAACAACCTGCTCCTGCCGATTCTCATGGGCGTCACCCTGCTCAAACGCTTTGATCCGGACGAACGGAGCATGCGGGCCATCGACAACATCGAGCGCAGCGTCAAACGCGGCAGCGAGCTGGTGAAACAGGTGCTGCTCTTCGCACGCGGATCGGAGACGTCGCGAGTACGAGTCCAGCTCACCGAGATCGTGCGCGAAGTCGAGGCCATCGCCCGAAGCACGTTTCCGAAGGACATCACCCTCGAAGTGGCGATCACGGGAAATCTCGCGCCGCTCGTTGGCGATGCCACGCAACTGGCTCAGGTGCTGCTGAACCTCTGCGTCAACGCACGCGACGCCATGCCCAGCGGCGGCCAGCTTGTGATCGCCGCCGCAAACACCGAGGTTACCGATCAGTTCGCGCAACTCTACGGCGGCACGCATGGCGGATCGCACGTCCTCCTGGAAGTGTCCGACACCGGCCAGGGGATGCCCAAAGGCATCATCGACCGCATCTTCGACCCCTTCTTCACCACGAAAGAAGTCGGGCACGGGACGGGACTGGGGCTGTCGACCGTGCAGGGCATCGTGACCAGCCACCACGGATTCATCTCCGTCACGAGCGTCGTCGGCGAGGGAAGTACGTTCTCGATCTACTTCCCCACCTCGGCCGCGCAACGCGAACCGATTCCGGTTGAGGAGAATGCGGACGGGGCGCCTCGCGGGAACGGGGAACTGATCCTGGTCGTCGATGACGACGCCACGGTCACCAGCATTACAAAGCAGACACTCGAATCATTCGGCTACGAAGTTGTGACCGCCGAGGATGGAGCGCAGGCCATCGGAACGTTCTCGAAGAGGCAGTCCGACATCGCACTCGTCCTGACCGACATGGCCATGCCGGTCATCGATGGTCCCGCGCTGATCCTGGCACTCACGCGCATCGATCCCAACGTCCGGATCATCGCCACCACCGGAAACCTCTCCGCCGCCTACATGACGAAGATGACCAAAGCTGGCGTTTCCCACATCCTCACAAAACCGTACACCGCCGATCACCTTCTGCGCATGCTCGCGGATGTGCTGACCGGGAAGTGACGAAGGAGCCAACCGATGGCTGCAAAACGAAAGAACACCAGCAGGAGATCCGCGACCAATAGCGAACCGCGATCGGCGATGGCCGAGGCTCGCGCCTGGCTCGGCAAAGCGCTGGCCCGCCTCGACGAGGTGTCGGTTGCCGACCGCGAGAGGCTCTCGTACCTCGAGCAGCGTTCCCTCGACAGTCAGGAAGCAACCGAAGACATGTTCCACGCTGCAAACAACGCCTTGTTTGTCATGAATGTGGAATTGCAACTCCTGACACGCCACGTGGAAGAGGAATGCAAACACCCGGAAGTGAAAAAGTGGCTCGGCGTGCTTGCGGCAAAGATCAGCGAGATCAAGACGATCAACCAGCGTCTCTTTTCGGCGAGCGCGGAAGGCCCGCTGTACCTCATCCACTCCTTTGTCAGTATCCGATCCGTCGTTCAACGCACCTTGGAAGTCTATGAAGACGTCGCACGCAAGAAGCGGATCCGAATCTCATGGACCATGCCGGACTTCCCGGCGGTGACCGTCTGGACGGATGCCGTGGCGATCGGAACGGTGCTCGATAATCTCGTTTCGAATGCGATCAAGTTTTCGAAACCTGGCAAGGCGATCAGCGTCGCCATCGCGCGCGAAGGAACGGATCTGGTCTGCGCTGTCTGCGATGAAGGTCCGGGGCTGACCAAGAAAGAGGTGGCAAAGGTCTTCCAGCGAGGAGTGCGGCTCGGACCAAAGCCGACGGACGGCGAGTCATCGAGCGGCCACGGCCTGTCCATCGCCCGCAGCCTCGTCAGGGAGCTCGGCGGCCGCATGTGGTGTGAGAGCGTCAAAGGCAAGGGCACATGCTTCGCGTTCTCACTACCCACAGGATCGCCGGAACCGCGGTGAGTTACCGGAATCTCGGCCGACGCCTCAAAACGTCTTCAATAGATTCGTCACGTCCTCGCCGATTGCATTCAGGTTTCGCTTGAGGATCTCCTCGTAGCTGCTGCCACGGCCAAAACGCTCGATCCCGGAGCGGCGCTCCTGCGTGAACCGGAGGAGCACTTCACCGGTCTTCGCATCGACGATCTCGCCTTCGATGGCGGTGCGGGCGGCACCGGCACCGTAACCGATCCACATCCGCTTGCTGCGCGAGCCGGGATCGAGAACGGTGATCTTGCCGCGCACGATCAGCACGCCGGCGCCGGCCGTTTTCTCCGTTGCCAGTGCGGCGTCCGGCAGTTTCTTCTTCATCCCTTCCAGGAACGAATCGGTTGCATGCGGAAGAACCTTCTCCACGACTTCGGCCATGTCCTTGTCGTCCAGACGCGGCGTCGACGAGACATCCAGCGGCTGCACGACGACGTTGGTGTACGACGTGAGCTTGAACGGCTTGATGATCTCGACCTCGTCGATGTCGGGACCCCACTCTTTGTATTTGCCGGGCGCAGTGGGCGCTTTCTCCGCGGCGACGGCAGTAATGGCAACGGCAGCGACGCAAACGACGAACAGGGTTCTCAAACCCGAGTGAGCAGTCATCTTGAATGTCCTCTTTGTGGTTATACAAAACGGCATTCGGATAGACGTGATCAAACGGCAAGGGTTTCGAGAATCTTTGGATGTACTCTGAATCCCGCCCTGCGGATGAATCAGTTCGAGAGGATCTCGCGAATCTTCTTCTTGGCCCGGATGTAGAGCGGGCCGACGGAGCCGAGCGGAATGCCGGTGGCTGCGCTGACTTCCTCGTACGAATAGCCTTCGATGGCGATGAGCGAGCAGAGCGTGCGGGCACGATCGTCGGTCTGATCCAGCGCCTCGCGAATGGCGATGACGTCGGTGATGCTGGCGCCGCGATAGTCGGTCATGGCCGCGACCAGCGCTTCTCCGTCCGGTGCTTCGCGCTTGCGCACGCGGCGATCGATCTGTTGTCGCGAGAGGTTGGCGACCGTCCCTGCCAGCCATGGTGCGGCCTCGCGAATGAGTCCTCGTTTTCGAAGAAAGAGCAGCCAGGCGTCATGCACGACGTCCTCGGCCACCTGCGGCGAGAGGCCGAATCGCTTCTGCGGAATGGACCGCAGCTTCGGGCGAAGCGTCAGATAGAGCTGCTCGACGTCGATCTCGCCAACGCCCGCTTCGCGCTCGATCTCTTCGAGCAGCGCGCTGATGGCATCGAGAATGACTTCGCTGGTCGACGGCTTGCGAAGAACGATCGACACGCCGCTGGCCAGCAGATCGTCTTCGACCTGCGGCGTGGCGTAGCCGGTCAGCACCATCACGCGCGACTTCGGCGTGCGCTCCCGGATGGCTTCGAGCAGGCGCCGGCCTTCCGCTTCGGAATGGAGACGAAGATCGGCGACGATGACCGGGTAGAACAGCTCGGACAGCATCGCCAGCGCGCCGTCGCAATCCCAGGCGCCGGCGGCCTCGATGTTCTCGACCTCCAGCAGCGACAGCAGACCGTCCACGATCGTCGCCTCATCGTCAACAACCAGTACTCTCTTTTCCATGGTTGAGCTGAGGAGCAACCGAACAGCCAAAACGCTGGAATGGCTAAGTCATGGAAAATCAGCGACTTCTATCTTTTGGCTAATTTGCCTGCCCGTTCGGAATGCGAACAGGTGTACGCCGTTCCGACGGTTTGCGAGCGCATTCATCGATCAATTCGGAGATGAGATCGAAGTCGAACGGCTTGGTGACCGAGGCGAAGGTGGGGAGCTCGCGGCCACGGGTGAACTTCGAATAGCCGCTCAGGACGATGACCTTGTCGAGGAGTTCCGGCCGCGTAGTGAGCCAGTAGTCGGACAGCCGTTCGCCGTCGAAGACCGGCATCTTCAGGTCGAGCAGCACCACGTCATAATCGAACTTCGGCTCGAGGGCGTGAATCCCATCGTTGACGACGTCGACTTCGAAGCCTCGCACTTCGAGCAGAGTCGTCAACACCTCGGCGATGTCGGGATCGTCGTCGATGACCAGCGCGCGGCGGTTTTCTTTCACGGCTCACTCCCATCATAAAGCGCGGCCATGGCGGCGATCAGAGCCTGAATGTCGAACGGCTTCTGGATGAACCCCGAATCGGCGCTCTGCAGCGACGCCGCTTCCGTGGCGCGATGCCCGCTGGCGAACAGGATCTTCACGCCTGGGCACTTGGCGCTGATCCGTTTGGCCACTTCGAATCCGTCGATGTCGGGAAGCTTGATGTCGACCACGGCCAGATCGGGCTGAAAGCGCAGACAGCATTGGATGGCTGCGGCTCCCGTCCCGGCGATGTGCACCTCGACGCCGCAATCGCGCAGCAGCTCGGCCAGCCCTTCGGCGATGAACGGCTCATCGTCGACGATCAGCACGCGATCGCACGGCGGCATCGCATCGAGAGCAGGCGGTGGATTCTCCGCGACATCGTCGACTTCCGCAGCGGGAAGGAAGACGTGGAACTTCGAGCCGGCGCCGAGCGTGCTCTCCGCGAAGATGTGGCCTCCATGCGCGATCACGACCTGATGCGCAACGGAGAGTCCCAGGCCGGTGCCGCCGTTCGGCTTCGTCGTGAACAGCGGCTCGAACACATGCTGCAGCACGTTCTCCGACATCCCGCGCCCCGAGTCCTCGACCGTGAAAAAGACGAATCGCTCGGGGTTGGAGACCAGACCGAATGGGAACGATTCGCCTGCGCGCCCATGCCGGGCCGAGACGCTCAACCTTCCGCCATCGGGCATGGCGTCGCGGGCGTTGTTGATCAGATTGGAGAAGATCTGCGAGAGCTGCGCCGCGTCGGCAAGAATCGTCAGCGGACTCGAAAACGAAGCATTCACGCTGACATTGTTGCCGACGCTGGCCTGCATTTCGGGAGCAAGCTGGCGCCACCACTCGGCAACGTCGACCGGCTCGAAGGAAGGAGTTGCGGGATTGGTGAAGCGGAGGATGTCGAGCGCCACGCGCTTTCCGCGCACGATCGAGCTGGTGATGTGCCGTGCGCTCTTGGCGATCGTCTCGGGTGGAACGCCGGGCCGTTTGATCAGATCGGCGAAGGGTTGAATCCCCATCAGGACGTTGTTGAATTCATGCGCCACCGTCGCGGCAAGCTTGCCGAGGCTGTTGAGACGATTGGCCTGTTCGAGCTGCGCTTCGAGCAACACCCGGTCGGTGATGTCTCTGGCGTTGATGATGATCGTCGCGGAATGTCCCGATCCGACCACAGGACTGGCCACGACGGAAAAGCAGCGCCAGGAATCGTCACGGTGTCGCACACGGAAGTCGATCGTTCGCGTCGGGGCGTCCGGGCTGGACTGCTCCTCGAAGAATTCGTTGGCGCGATCGACGTCGCCCTCGTGCACGAACTCCGAGAAACGATGTCCGCTGATCTCCTCGTTGCTGTAGCCAAGCAGCCGCTCCATCGACGGGCTATGAAACTGCAGACGCCCCGAGGCATCGACCATCCCGATGATGTCCGCGGCGTTTTCGATGATCGAACGGAGCTGGCGTTCACTGGCGCGCAGGGCACCAAGGGCTTCTTCACGTTCGGTCACGTCGCGAGCCAGTCCTCGTACGATCCGGTTCCCATCCGAATCGATGACGACGGCGTTCCGGTATTGCCAGACGCGCGTCTGTCCTCGGGCGGTGTGAACGCTGATCAACCCCTCGGCCACCCCTTCGCGACGAAGCGTTTCGAGGTACTCGTCGAACTGCGGACGCGCTTCGTCGGCCAGGATGTCGCGAAGGTTCTTCGTGCAAAGCGTTTCGAGCGGCAGTTCCAGGGAAAGGGCAGCGGCGGCGTTGGCTCTGAGGATTCTGCCGTCGAGGTCGTGCTCGCAGATCAGGTCGTGCGTTGTCTCGCTAAACGTCCCGCTCCATTCCGAGGCGTCGACGGGAGTGCTGGCGGCCACATACCGCTCGCCTGCCGGCCTCTCTCGGAAAAGCGCTTGAACCGCCATGCTCAGATCTCCTTCGGGGAGACGCCGGAAGCGCTTTCCTGCACTCCGCGGCGACTCACCGTGTCTGAGTCACACCGGCTGCTTCAAAAAATACAGGGTGGGTAAAAAAAAAGAGTGGACGCCGGCGCTGTGCCGGCGTTCCACTCGAGCTCGCTACTCGACTCCCTGAATCACCGTAAGCATTGCCGGCCGCACCAGACCATCGTATGTGGCGGTGACCAGCACATAGCGCGGATAGGAGGGCGCGTCGGTGGTGATGGTGAAGGTTGCCGACGTCTCCCCTTCCGGCACCGTGACCGATGCAGGCACGGTGGCCAGACCGGCGCGCGATCCGCCGAGGGTGACGACGATTCCGCCAGCAGGCGCTGCGCCGCTGAGGGTGACCGTTCCCGTCACGTCTCCACCGTACGGAATGATCTCGGGGGAAAGCGTCAGACTGTCGATCGATACGTTCCCTTCGTTGGCCACAACCGTCAGTCGCGCCGTGCGATTGGCACCGCTGTACGCCGCGCGAATCGTCACATCGACCGGTCCGGTGACCGCATCCGTATCGATGTCGAACGTGGCCGTGGTGTTGCCTTGCGCGACAGTGACCGACGAGGGAACCGTGGCAACGGCAAGATTGTCGCTGTCGAGCGAAACCACCGCGCCGCCAGTTCCAGCCGCTGCGTTCAACGTCACCGTGGCAGTCACGAGGTTGCCGCCGCCGGTGCGCGACGTGGCCAGCGTGAGCGATGACACGAAGTTGGCAGGAGGCACATCGACCTGAAGCGCCGCGGAACGATCGGTGACGGCGTGATGCGCACCGACGTTCGTGTTCAGCGTTTCTGCGACGACGGAAGTCTGAACCGGTACGGTGACCGAGGTCTGTCCGGCCGGCACAGTCACGAACGGAGGCAGCGAGACGCCGTTGCCCGATCCGTAGAGATCGACTTCGAGACCGCCCGCCGCAGCGGCAGCCGTCAGATTCACGGTCAGAGTCGCGGCGTTGCTGCCGACGACCTCCGAGGGCGAGAGAGAAACGGAGTCGAGCGTGATCGAAAGCGGATTGATCGTGGCCGACGCAGTCGCGCCGGGCTCCTCGATGAACGCCGTCAGAACCACGCTGTGAGCCGAGGCCACGTAGTTCGTCCGGAACGTGAACTGTGCCGTCGTCTGTCCCGTGGGGAACGTGAACGGCCCTGGACGGAGCGAGCTATGCGTCGACGTGAAGCGAACGATCGTTCCTGCAGCCGCAGTCGCGGAGAGCGTCAGATCGATCGTCACTTCCTCTCCCCCTTCGACGGTCGACGGAGAGACGCTCACGCTGCTGACAGTCGGTGGCGCGAGCTGGAGATCGAACTCCGGATTCGCTTCGTTGTTGTAGTTCGCGGTGACGGGGAAGTACGTCCGCTCCGGCACCGTGCCGGACACCGTCACGTCGAAGGTCGTTTGGGTTTCGCCCTCGGGCACAGTGACCGTGGACGGAACGACGAAGGCCGCATTGCCGCTGACGATACTGACCGCCGCACCGCCCGTTGGCGCGGGCTTGTAGAGCTCAATCGTACCGGTCACCGTCTGTCCGGTAATCAGTTCCGACGAGTCGAAGTAGAAGTTCCGGACCCCGGGTGGAATCAGGCGGATGGGTGACGTCAGATCTGTTCCGTTGTAGGAAGCGGTGATCGTGGCATCGAGCGGCGACGCGACCTCCTGCGTGTTGACGATGTCGAAGAAGGCCACATAGTCGCCCTCGGGGATGGTCACGCTGGACTGAATGGAGATGGCCGCGTTGCTGGATGAGAGCGAGACCACCGCTCCCCCTGCAGGCGCCGGTCCATTCAACTGAACCGTTCCGCCACCCTGGTCAAACCCACCGACCAAAAGGTTCGAGACATTGAAGATGTTGATGGTTACCGCCGGCTCGACAGTGAATGGGAACGAGTTGCTCCAGACACCGTTCTGAAGGAGCTGCGCGGTGCCGGTAGCCGATCCGTCGGCGACGGTGGCCAGAACGTAGTCATCGCTCCAGCTCACGACGTTCGCGTATTTGTTTCCGAGCCAGACCTTGCCGCTGCCCTGCGTGGCGCCGAATCCGGTGCCGTTGAAGAGCACGTGCCGGCCCACGGGACCGCTCTGCGGCGTAAGGATTACGACATGCGGCGTGACGACTTCGAGGCCGATGGAATTGGTCCACACACCGCCCTGCTGCACCTGCGCGGTGCCCGTGATCGAGCCCGAAGCAATCGTGGCCACAATCTGCGTGCTGCTCCAGCTCACGATGCTTGCGGCGAGTTTGCTGCCCAGCCACACGCTGCCACTGCCTTGCGACGCACCGAAGTTCGTGCCGGTGAGGGTGATCTGATCGCCCGCTCGTGCAGAC
>Ga0307511_10005837_pt1 | contig 12444 bp, 5 predicted proteins | sample 13_EM_MG_FD_200266 | JGI IMG/M metagenome (GOLD analysis project Ga0307511, IMG submission 200266) | Populus trichocarpa ectomycorrhiza microbial communities from riparian zone in the Pacific Northwest, United States - 13_EM | ecosystem: Host-associated > Plants > Roots > Unclassified | place...
GGGGATTATATACAACCCCGTAGAAAGGGCTTACCCTACGCTACGAGCCTTACGGACGAATGCCGGTCTACCAATCCCAGGGCATATGAACGCACAAGGGTGGGAGAGGTACTTTATTATTTTATGTGCCGATGGGACTTCATAGCATATAGAACGTGTGACACCCTCATACGGCCAACTCTACTGCAATTAGGATCTCCCGTGGCCGGACTGCGGAATGCTGGTAGGTTGCATCCCGTTGCGAACCCATCTGACTCTACACTAAAGATGACTTCGTGCAGTGATAGTTACTTCGAATTGTTCTAATGATGAATTAATTATCACTGTTGATCCAGGGCCTGCCAGCGATGGCCGACTTGCACTTGCTCATAAGCCGCTTAGCTTAAAAGTGGCTCCCTTTTCACGCATCCAGCACCTCCCACCCTACGAATAAGCTTGATGCCGAGCGTTCTGCGTCAAAAGCAAGCTCAGGAGCCCTAATTACTATGTAGGCCCCTACGTGCCGGGAAGGAGATCGATCAGTATCCCCCCCCGCGCCGGAATCCGTGAAATTGGGCGCCCCCGAATGACGCGAGAGCGAGGCACGTGGGGGGCTACAGCCATAGAAGAGAAGGGCAGCGATGTGGGAAACGTGCTCACAAAACCGTCGTGGTCTGAGTCACACCCAGGGCCATTTACCATATCACTCACAACTCGAGTTGGACGCAGGCAGCACGATTTCGCTCTGACCTCCCCGTAATGTCTGCTTGACAATTAAAAATAAATATCCACGAACCATTGTACAATACACGTCTGGAACGCTGACGGTTTTGGCGCGGTAGGAGCATAACTACAACGATACACGGGCATGAAAGGCTAACCACATGAGTGGACATCCATGGTACTGACGTTGTACCCGAGTCGATTGCCAATGGGCCCGGGGAAACATTCCAGTCAGAACTTCACGATAACAAGTTCGGATGAGTTTCTGAGCCGCAGGGCTGTGGCATTGTGGAGCCAGTCCACATCGTTCCGGGACGACCTCCAACGTGCGTGCAACCAGAACCGGTGCTTCCCTTCCGGATCCTTCACCCACCCCTCCCGTAAAGTGTTTTGCGAGACTGGCCAACCACATTCGACGGGTTCGTGCTGCTTGCGTAAATCGCGGTGATAGAGATCGCAATCGTCCCGATGCGGGTTATGGAAGCGGTACCAGATTTGCCCAGGATGTAGAAGTGTTTTATCCGGTTCAAGGATCTCACCGGTTCCTGTGCGGTAAATCCGGATGTCGAACCCGTTGCGGTGTCCGATGGCCGCGATTCCGGCTCCGACCGAGAACTCCAGATGTCCATCATCCGCGTTCTTGACACGCTCCCGTGGTAGTAGCCTCGCCCAAAAGCTTGGATTTTCGTCCCGCGATGAACGAGAGTTCGTGTCCCGTGAGGATGTATCCCAAAGGCTGTCATTGCGGTCCGCCCGCCTGTTGCCAAAGACCCCATCCACCGTCCCCTCTTCCGTAAGTAGCCATGCCACAATGGCACCTGTAGCCTTGACCAAGAGAACGTTGTCGGTGAGGACAATTTCCGATATCTCCAAGTCTGTGTCAATGAATTGGGAAGGAGAAGGGGCGTGAGAACGGAGGTCAGTGATGGTGACGGCACTTTCCCCGCGATGTGCAGTCGTAATGTAGGCACCCTGGGGAGAATAGGCATCCCGTGGCACACTATGGGCGGCAACGATAGGTTCGACAGCAAGAGCAGCAGGGGAATAATCCAAGTGTAATACGTGGAGGAGAGCACCGGCGCGACCTAGGATCGATGATGAAGTTGGCGAGAATTGGAGTGGGGTTGGCGACTGTCGGAATTCTCTCCATTGGGTGTAGCGACCGGAAGTGTATCTCCAGAGGGGAAGTCGGTCCCCAGCGAAAGCCGTGAAGAAGCTTCCATCGGGGGAGAAGTTGGCATGCCAGTAGGAGCCCGATTCCCGTAACAGGACCTCTGAAGTGCGAATGTCCAATACGAGAAGCTCAGGGCCACGGTTTTGGTCACCGATGACCGAAAAAGAAATCCGATAAGTGGTGGAGGAAAAGGTTTCAAAGGGAGGAGTGAGCCGGGAAGGGAATGATTCGATCTTGGTGAGAGTAGACCCGACTTCGAAGATCTCGATCGTCCAACCCTTGCGATCCCGTGCCGTCGTGACGGTTCGAAAGGATTTATCGTGGGCCCAGAGGTACGGTTTATCCATTGACTGGAGTGAGCATGGGGACAGGGTTGCGCCTGTTACGATGTTGTACGTATACACGGTGAGGGTTTCCGACACCCGCGGCGAAATTGTACCAATAGTGCTTCCGTCCAATGACCATACAAGCTCCAATCCATTCCCAGGGATTCGTTCAATTTCTTTGATAACACCACCCGTCTGGGCATCCCAGATCATGATGGCAATATCAGAGCAACCTGCCAGAGAACGTCCATCTGGTGAATAGGCGACTCCATGCCTAAATCTAGTGGCGGCCCTAGTTGACTGGAGGGTGGAGAGGAGTTCGAGGGTAAGTGCATCTCGGATCTCTACAGCTTCCTCGGCCACCGCAGCGACAAATTGACCGCACGGGGACCAGGCGGAGGATAGGTAATGGGAATGCTTGGTGGAAACAGCCGTAGGATCCCATGAGTCTGGGATTCCAAATACCACTCTTGGCAAGGGATGGGGCCTCCGGTGATAGTAAAACTTTCGGACGATTGATGACAGGGGGGATAGTTCCAGAGCAGAGTGGTAAATGTGAGCGGCGGAAATATCAATGAGTTCAAAGAAGGTGGTTGCAAAATGAAAATAGTCTCTTGCAGTGTCGAGAAGTTGACGGTCCTTAGCCACCTGATTTGGAGTGGGTGTGAGTATCATGAGACGGAGTATAGTAAGGCAAACAAACCTCTCGCAACCAGGGCATCAGGTTTTCCAACGCGATAACAGCACCCCTTGCGGCCCCAGTGACACTAAGCACTTCCAACCACGCCAAAAACCTTTCCTGCATGAACCTGCGCAGAGCAGGAACAATGGTTGTGACGTCTCCCCTAACCTCAGTGAGGTGGTTATGCCATGATCTACAGGCATACTCTAGAGCGACGCCGACACGGCCCTTGGTTCTCGCCTCTAGATCCTCAATCTCTGAGTTCAAAGCGTAGTCTGGGAGCGATAGGAGGTTCTGCTCCAAATTGTCATTCATCAGTTTGAGGCAGTCCAGAGCGAGTCTGAGGTGACCGGTGCCGGGGGAGATGTGAAACCTTTCATCGGGACAGCGGAGTGGATCGGTGATGAAGTCGGGAAACGACTTATGGAACGGGAGCACTGGGGAGTCAGGGTCCTCGGGGAGCTTGAGGAGGGACTGGATCAGTCGGAGTAGGTCCATGACTTCTCGTTTCCCCAGCTCGACAAGGGTGGCGATTGCGGAAGGCGGAAGAGGGTTCACGGCCAAAACGACCGCGCCGATAACGAAACGGACTTTTTCATCGTCTTCAGCGTCCATCCCATTGAATGCATTTTGAAAGCTCGAGAGGTAGAGAGAGTCGAGGGTCCCGCTCGATCGGACTTTTGCCTTTCCTTCATGGGTGGTGCTCCCTGGGGCCCTCGCAATGATGTCGAGTCGTTTGCTCGGGGGAGTGAACGCGTGATCCAGGAACTTCAGGGTCGCCACTGCGTACACGAAAAGACCGGCGGCTCTCTCGCACAACAGGTTGAGATGCTCGTCCGTTGGCCAAACATCTCGTTCGATGCCTGACCTTTTCGCAAGTTCGGATAACCCATGTTCCAGGAAAAGCCGGATATCTGTATTTATGACAGAAGGTTCCACCTCGTGAAGGACGAAGATGTCGGTCAATGGTCTGAGGAGTCCAAGACGGAAGCCGGATTGAATGCGAGGTTCCGGTCGACCGGTGATGAGGAATTTGACGTTTGGAATCCCTTCCACCAGTCGACCCATGACGGAGAGAATTGCAGACTGCGGGTCTTCATCCGCGCATTCGTCCAACGCGTCGATGACGATGACCGTCGAGACGTCTGGCGAGTTGAGGGGCTCAACAATCAACGCCTTCATCTGGTTGAAGAGCGACTCATGTCCAATGTCGGGGTTCGATCGGAGGAGAGGGACGAGGATGGATCGGAATTCGGGGTATCTGTGAGCGAGCTGGAAGGCGAGAGTAGGGAAGATGTAGTGGAGGTTCCTGCGGTCTTCGAAATCGCGTGAACAGAAGAAGGACGCCCCTAGTCCCCCGTCAGCGAAGAGGCGCTCGGCGATGGTCTGGGCGATCGTGGACTTGCCGGTCCCGGCCAGTCCATTCAGCCAATAGATGGGGGACATGTCAAAATCTCTAGACCACGACTCTATCTCGTCCAAGACAGCCTTCCTAGTCCCTTTTAGGCAACCCTGGCGGTCACCATGTCGGAACTCGGCCCCCCTTGCACGTCGGCAACTGTTTAATGCCGACAGCTCAGCTGTTGAGCCGTGAGTCTGTGCCAATTGAAAGTGGAACTATGTCTGACCAACGTCCTGTGAATGATAATCAAAATCCATCGTTTTCTCGGGGGGACGGGGTCTGTGACTCACAATCAGTTTACAGTTCTGCTCGTAGATTGCCTCCTGTTGCGCGAACTATGATTCACATCATGAGCGAACCGTTCTGCATGCATTTTCAGATATCCTGACCTGGTATTCGACAATGGCGTCTCTGAGGTCATCTGCGAGGTCGCACGCTGTACTCATGTCCCCCTCCCTTTCCGTCTGTTCAGGGGTACCGGACTGTTCGGATAGCAGGCGTAACTTGTCCTTGATCCCCTCGAGAGCCCTGAAAGCGGGTCAACGGACGGCCGTTCGCAGCGGATGCTGCATACTCACTCGAATAAACCCTTCCGTCGGCTAAACTCGTTGGCATTCCTCGCGGCATCCCCCTCCGCCCCAAGCCGATCCAGCCGCGCACGGATAGACTCTATCTTTTTATGAGCCGGCGATTTCTGTGAACGTGTTATTCGTCGCCTTCGGTCGTTTGCATACTCCCTGACCTTATGCAGTTTCAAAAGTACACCGAAGGATGACTTGAATCAAACAACCGTTAGCTTAGTCCGAAATTTGAGGCGGGAGATAGAAACCTACGGTCAAATGGACGACCTGGTTGTATATTGACTGTTGTTGTGATACCTGTTGCCGTTCGATGATCCCTAGTTGTGACCGTCTCCTGCTCGTCACTGACCTGATACACGAGGATAGCTTGTCGGAGTTTTTCTACAAGTGCGACAACTTCTTCCGAATCTCGCGTCTTGTCCAAGACCCGCGCAACCTTTCCCTTCTCCGATAATGCTAACGATCGCCTTCCAATGTCGTCCAACGATCTATCAGACGGTATCGGCTTTGGTGGGCGAGGGATTACAGGCACGATACAAACTTTTCCAGCTGTGATCGTCTCTCGACCTCTTCACGGTCGCAGTTTGGGTCCACCTTCGCTAATGTAACCAGCAGCTTCTCTAACCACGGGATGAGATTCTCGAGCTTATCCTTCACGTCGTTATATTGCTGGGTGATATTCGTTGGTGTAACTGGGGGGTCATTCGATAAGGACGCACATCGTAGTGCTTGATCAGCGCGTTGATCCCGCCTAAACACGACTTGAGGGGTGGAAATGCATCGGCAGATTCCTTCGCGATGTCTAATAGCATCTTGACGGCATCGACGAACCGTTGTTTCTTGGCTACGGGTCGTCAGTGGGTTCGACAATGGGCAGCAACGGCCTGGTATCTTACAAGAACTGGGTTCAGTTTGTGCCCCACCGCTTGACGGGGGTCGTTTCCGAGGGGCGCTAGACATAGTGTTGGTGCTGTCTATGAGATGAGCCAGCAAGGGAACGAAGGTGGCTCGTCGTCTTGCTAAAAATGCTTGAGACGCGAGGCAGTCGTCCACATTTGACTGTAGCTATGTCAGCGCCAGCGCCTACGGATGTGTTGGCATTGTTTTGACTCTGGGACCCACAACCACCAACTGAGCCTCTTTCGCAGAGGGCGACGGTGGTGTAATTCAGCATACACGGAAGGTGAGGATATGGTCTGGCGAGTGGTAGTCCCAGGTAGTTCGGATCTTAGTAGTCTGTCGGCACCTTCCGGTCACTCTTCTCGAAATGCGGTCGCCTGGCACTGGTTTGGTATCACTGTCCTGCGGTTTATCTACCCACCCTTGTTCACCAAGTCCGTGTGCAACCTACGCTGCTGGCCACCCGCTCTCTAGCTCGACTTCGGATTGGCCGGATTGCGCAGCACACGCGCGTTGGATATCCACTGAATGGGTAAACAAGCCTCTCGCCCATTACCCGTATACCGCCGTGGGAGAATATGCTGCCTTGCGCCAAGGTTGACGACCGTTCGGCGTTCAACGTTCAACGTTCTCAACACCTACCCGTGCCACCCAGGGACGGCTGAATTCGAGTGTTGTTCCAGAAGCCTCACATCCCGAAAACATATATTCCCGGCCAAAGGGTTGAAGAGTGAAATATGCCAGCAAGCGACAAGTATGTTTCGCCATCCTTCAGCGCTGTCGGAGTTATTAACCACGTCCCTAGGCTCGACGACACTCTGAATACGTTGCGGATCGCGGTTGAACGACTCTTAGCCTCAAATAAACCAACGGAGGTGGATCCCCGCCGACACTTCTATAAGATGTTCAACCGAGAGGCAGACGAGTACGACAGAGACTTCCACAATAAATATCATGATGATCTCAACACAACCTTAATATTTGTGAGTTGGGGTAAATCCTACCCGACCTCCGGTCTATTGACGAGAATCCAGGCCGGTCTCTTCTCCGCAGTGGCGTCGGCATTCATCATCGACATCCAGCAGGAATTACGTCCCGATTACAACGAGATGAGCTTCACTGTCCTGACAATGCTGCTCAATGCCACCTCAGGGGTTCCAAACCAAGTCGATATCCCTGCGCTCTCTGGTCCGAAGGCTTCCGTGGTTCAGGTCCAATCCATTCTATTCGGCTCCCTCGCAAGTGCACTGCTCGCCGCATTCCTGGCAATGTTGGGAAAACAATGGCTCAATCTCCACGTTGAAGGATCTCTCATCGACCGCAGTCGCCACCGGGAGCTCAGGATGAGGGGAATGATCGCCTGGCGCTTCAAGCTCATCATGCAGTGTCTTCCCCTCATCATGCAATTCTCCCTTCTTCTCCTTGGATACGCCCTTGCTCGATATGTGTGGGATCTCAGTCGGACCATCTCTGCCGTGGTTGCGGCCTTCACCGCCTTTGGTCTCCTCTTCTACCTATCAATAGTTCTCGCCGCGACAGTCTGGAAGACATGTCCATTCCAGACGCCCATATCTCTCGGATTTCGACAGATTCTTTCCTTCGCAAGACAACACCAGCATCCCTGGTTTCGGGAAGTCAGAGACCGATTATCCGAAGCGGTTCATTTCAGGAAATTGAATGAATCCTTCGTCACCGCAACCTTCGAGAGGTCCATCGACGAGGAGCTTACACCAGACCCTGGGGCCCTGCCTAGCACCTTGACGCCGGCCTCAGTGACGGTGAATCCGGGGGAAGACGAAAGCTCTCTCTCTTCGGATACCAACTGTATATCGACGATGTTTCAGTTTGCCAGCGGGTCGGACGCCATCCTAGCTGTTACGGGGTTCATTCCTGAAGTTAACTGGGCCACGAACGTTCGCAGGGTGCCTCTCTTGGAGGTATATCATTCGTTGGCGCGGTCGTTTGAATTCCTGAAGGATGGGAGAGTGCTCGTCCGACCGGGGATGAGGGAACAAGCGTACGGAAGTGCGAAGGCCCTCCTCCATCTGCGTGTACAGCGTCTATGTGTGGGCGCCAGGGACGATGCCTGTATCGCTACTCAGGAGCTTGGCTCACTCCTCGGATACCGGTCGAAGGAGGACCACGAGCTGGAGTCCACGTTGCGAGTCCTTGATGTCGTATTCAACGGCGACAAAGAGATCCCTTGGAAGGACTTCGTATTCAGTGACCCACACTGCTGTTGGCTGAGTCACATCCTCCGTTGTCGTGCTTGGGTTATCCTACGTACTCGGGATACCTTGACAGTGGACATCCTCGGATTTGTGCGATGTTTACTCTCGAGAGAACGCCCCGCTCCCCCTCAGGCGATTGCTGATTGCCTTCTGATCATTCACATGACCATTGGGAGGCTGCCAGAGTTTGACGACAGGCTGCTCATCAAAGACAAAAGGTTTGATGTTCCGCTCTTCCTTCCTAACCACATCACTAACCACGGACTAGCGCCGAAATCGAGGTCATTATTCGAAAGATCTATCGAAGTCTCAAAGGAGTTCTCACATTGCAGTTCTCCCCCACAAAGCGGCAACGTGCTGTGGAGGTATTGGAGCTCATAATGGACCTGAAGCACAAGGTGGCGTGCGTAGAGAGTCTCGAACTGTTTCGCGCGATAGCGGTGATTGTGGATTCGGACAACTGGTTCTGGCGTCCCGCGGAGTTGTCATTGGTCGGTGCTTTCAAGTGGAATGGGTTCCGACCACTCGTTGGAGACCCAACGGACCTTCTGCATTTCCTCCGGCGCTGCCTCTTGGATCAAAAGGCAGGCCTTGCACGGGATTGCCCCATCGAGCAGATTATGTTTGCCCTTGGGGGAGCCCCCGCAGACGAGATCAGTGAAGGGCTGGGGAAGTTTAACTTTACCGAACCGTTGCTTTTCAATGGGCTTTGTCACGCCCTTCGGAAAGACGCACCATACCGGCTCCGACGTGCCACTGTCGCCTTCCTCCGTCATTTGGACACACAACTCTTCGATACAGACGCAACCTTCACCGAAGAACAAGCCTCTACCCTAGTATCCCGCTGGTCCACTTCCGCGGCCGAATCGTTGGATGTGTCGGAACACTCCTTGTTGATACGGGCGTCAGTAACGACGCTGCTGGGACTCCTAGATTCACCGTTTTGGCGTAAATTTATCCCCGACGAACGCTGGGATATCCTCCAACATCTCAATGCAATCGACGACGACCTGATACCGTCATCACTCTACCGATGTCTCAAGAACTCAACGATCATACCACACTTCCTGAAGCTGGGTGAGCGTGGCGTGGGTGCGTTTACACTGTGGATAGCGCTCATGTGGGCAAAGTACCCCGACTTGTCAGACGAGGTTAAAACGCAGTTGGGGCGGACGACTCGAGGGGTAGCATATAGCCCATCCAAGGGTACCATCGCCTTTTACGCGTCGGTGATGGATGGGGAGATGGAACGAGTGCGGAGAAAGATCAACTCTCATAACTCTTGGTCATTCGAAGAAGTAGTCGTCGGGTTGAGGGCGAGACGTGATGCACTACAGTTAGCCCGTCAAGAATTGGCACAGATTCAGGGGATTATACGTTAAATGATTCGTATCACTTGTACTTTCAGGGGTAGATTTGCGCGATCGAGCCACCCCCGTCGACTTGAATCAACCAGGAAATCTCAACGATGTCACAGCCTCACCAGAGAGCGGATTGAACCAGGCTGCCACTGAGGCAGTCCTATAACGAGTGCGTTGCTGAGTGTGTTCTTTGCTATGCCGGGTCGTGGGTAGTAGTACAACACAATCCCACCATAATCTCGTCGCATGAACCTAACGACTAGATGTACATGTACTACGGGTTGTTGTACGATACATATCTGGGACAACCAACGGTTTGAAAGGACGGAATGACGAGAGATCGACCGCATGAGCTGACGATCATATACCTGAATCGGGGCCTGAGATTCCAATTAGAACTTGATGACAACAAGTTCGGATGAATTTTTGAGCCGCAGGGTCGCAACCTTGTCAAGCCAGTCTACGTCATTCCCAGCTGACCTCCAACGGGGTCGCAACCATAACCGATGCTTCCCTTCCGGATCCTTCACCCATCCCTCCCGCAAAGTGTTTTGTGAAACTGGCCAATCGCATTCGAGGGGTTCATGTCTCTTGCGTGAATCGCGGCGGTAGATATCACAATCGTCTCGGCGCGGGTTGTGGAAGCGGTACCGGGTACCCAGAGGGGCTTTGTCCGGTTCAAGAGTTTCCCCAGTTCCTGTGTGATAAACGCGAACGACATGCCCGTTGTTTCTGATGGCTGCAGTTTCACCTTCAACCGAGAACTCCAGAACATTCTCGCTATCGCCACCACCTCCATCTCGTTGCAGTAATCTCGCCCAAACGTTTGCGTGGGCCTGTGGTGATACGTCCCAAAGACTGTCGTTACGATCTGCCCTTCTGTCGTCAAGAATCCCATCCACAACACCCTCTTCCGTGAGCAGCCACGCCACAATTGTGTCCGAACCCTTCACCAAGAGAACGTTACCAGTGAGAACCATCTCCGATATTTCCAGGCCTGTGTCGATGAACTGGGAAGGGGAGACGTTTTGGGAATGGAGGTTGGTGATTGTGATAGCGCTTTCTCCGCGATGCGTAGTTGCAATGTGGGTACCATGCGGAGAAAAGGCGTCTAATGGCCGATTATGTTCCGTGCCGGGAGCAGCAGGAGAAAAATCAAAATGTAATACGTGGAGGAGAGCGCCGCCACGCCCTAGGATTGACGATGCGGTCGGCGAGAATTGGAGTGGGGTTGCAGTTTGCTGGAATTCCCTCCACCGGGTATAACGACCGGAAGCATATCTCCAGATAGGAAGACGGTCCCCAGCAAAAGCCGCGACGAGGCTTCCATCGGGGGAGAAGCTGATGTGCCAGTAGGAGCCTGTTTCGCGCAGCAAGACGTCTGAACTACGAACGTTCAGTATGAGAAGTTCAGGGTCGCGGTTACGGTCTCGAGCAACGGTGACAGAAATCCGATAAGTGGTAGGGGAGAAGACTCCGAAGGCGGGGTGAGATCTGAAGGAGAACTGTTCGACCTTGGTGAGATCGGACCCGACATCGTAGATGTTGATCGTTGAATCCTTGTGATCCTTTGCCGTTGTCATAACCCTGAAGGTTTTGTCGTGGGGCCAAAGGTGTCCGCCGCCTGTTGATTGGACTCTACCGGATGATTGCATTGCGCCTGAGGCAGTCTCGTATACGCGCACGGCGAGGGTTCCCGACACAAGCGGCGAGATGGTACCGATCGCGTTTGCATCCAACGACCACACAAGCTCCAAGCCATTGCCAGGGACTTCACATTCAAATTTCCCGACAACTCCACCCGTCTGGGTATCCCAGATAATAATCCCGGTATCGGAACAACCGGCCAGTGAGCGTCCATCTGGTGAATAGGCGAGCCCGCGCCTCAGACTGATGGAAGTGCTAGCCGACCGGAGGGTAAAAAGGAGTTTTAGGGCAAGCGCATCCCGGATCTCCACGGCTTCTTTGGAGACCGTAGCGACAAAATGGCCACATGGTGACCAAGTGGAGGATAGGTAGTAGGAATGCTTGGTGGAAACAGAGACTGTACTTGGATCCCACGAGTCCGGGGCTCCTATTACCACTTTCGGCGAGGAATTGGGCCGGCGAGAATAGTAAAACTTTCGGACGACTGACGACAGAGGGGATAATTCCAGAGCAGAGTGGTAGATATGGGTGGCTGAGATATTGATGACTTCGAAGAAGTTGGTTGCGAATTGAAAGTAGTCTCTTGCGGTGTCGAGGAGTTGATTATCTTCAGCCACCTAATATAGGGTGTGCATGAGTACCGTGGTGTCCTTATGGTGGGGCGGGCTAAACGAACCTTGTGTAGCCAAAGCATTAAATTTTCCAACGCGATCACAGCTTCCCTTGCGGCCCCAGTGACACTGAGCACCTCCAACCACGCCAAAAACCTCTCCTGCATGAAACTGCGCAGAGCAGAAACAATGGTTGTGACGTCTCCCCTGGCCTTAGCGAGGTGGCGGTGCCAAGATTTGCAGGCATACTCCAGCGCGACGCTGATGCGACCCCTGGTTCTCACCTCCAGATCCTCGACCTCTGAGTTCAATGCATGGTCAGGGAGCGATAGAAGGTTCTGCTCCAAACTATCGTTCATCAGTTTGAGGCAGTCCAGAGCGAGTCTGAGGTGACCGGTGCTGGGGGAGATGTGAAACCTTTCATCGGGACAGCGGAGTGGATCGGTGATGAAGTCGGGAAACGACTTGTGGAACGGGAGTACTGGGGAGTCAGGGTCCTCGGGGAGCTTGAGGAGGGACTGGATCAGTCGGAGTAGGTCCATGACTTCTCGTTTCCCCAGCTCGACAAGGGTGGCGATTGCGGAAGGTGGAAGAGGGTTCACGGCCAAAACGACCGCGCCGATAACGAAACGGACTTTTTCATCGTCTTCAGCGTCCATCCCATTGAATGCATTTTGAAAACTTGAGAGGTAGAGAGAGTCGAGGGTCCCGCTCGACCGGACTTTTGCCTTTCCTTCATGGGTGGTGCTCCCTGGGGCCCTCGCAATGATGTCGAGTCGTTTGCTCGGGGGAGTGAACGCGTGATCCAGGAACATCAGGGTCGCCAC
>Ga0307511_10005839_pt1 | contig 12443 bp, 10 predicted proteins | sample 13_EM_MG_FD_200266 | JGI IMG/M metagenome (GOLD analysis project Ga0307511, IMG submission 200266) | Populus trichocarpa ectomycorrhiza microbial communities from riparian zone in the Pacific Northwest, United States - 13_EM | ecosystem: Host-associated > Plants > Roots > Unclassified | place...
GTACAGCCTTACTACACCGATCACGAAGATCAAGGGCAATAAGGCGAGGCCCCATCCAATGGGGCAGTTGATCAGGAACAGCCTGAAAAAGCAGAACCCGAGGAACGGCAGGGCGAACATCAGCAGCCGATCGTACACACCGTTCGCGGCCGGCAACGCCAGCACGATGCTGAACACGGCAAAGCACAGAATCATGAACAGGTTGTTCGTGTCATCGCTCTTCAGCAGGTAGAACGCGGCGAGCAATGGCACCGCGTACAGGCCGATGATCATGTACACCCGCGTGATGTCGGCGCCATAGCCTTCGAAGTAACTCATGATCTTCCCGGCCCCGAGCGCATCGAGGTAGAAGATGGCGACCTTCGAGAGCGCCGGGATCACCGTCAGGATGACGACCAGGATGACCGAGAACTTCAGCTTGTTGTCAAATCCGTTGTGCCGTCTGATCCACCGGAAGGTAAAAAAGGACAGCACGAAGAAAATCGCCGCCATGTGCATCAGCGGACTGAGGATGATCAGCCACAGGCCCGGCCTGGATCCACGGATCATGTACAGTCCAACGCCGCCCAGAAACATCGAGAACGCCAGCTGCTGTCTCCAGACGTGGGCCATCGCATCGAGCGAGATTGGCGTAAGGAACAGATACACCAGGGCCAGCGGAGCCAGATAGCGCCGCGACAACATCGACAACGCGGCGAATTGCGCGAGGAATATGATGAGATAGTGCAGGAATACGAAGGTGTCATCGCTGCCATTGAATACGTTGAGAAATGCCCAGCAGGGAATCAGCCACAGAGGCTCGTTACCGTTGGGCGCCGTGAGCGTTCTGGCCAACAGATCGGAGAAGCTGAGCCCATAAGTCGATTGGTAGATCGATATGTAGTTGGGTACGTCATCGGTGGAAGCGGGATACCACTCGACTCCGTAATCCCGGAAATAGTAGAACAGAGTGAATGCGAGCGCGGCAGGCACGATGTAGGCGACGCTGGGTATGGGTCGAAAAAGCGCGACCAGGGCGAGTATGAAAACCGCGAGCAGAGGGTTCAGCAGCAGGAACAGGGCGACACATGTCAGCGCGATCGCCAAAGTGTTGCCACCGGCAATCGCGACAGGAGTTGCCCGCCGCGCCCGCGGATACATGGAGCCCACTGTGGCTGCGTCGGTCATGCTGATTCGATGCCCGGCTTGATTGCATCCAGGACTATCGACGTGTACGCGAGCGGTGCAACTGCGTTCCGGGTGTCGAAGCGCACCGATCGTTGGATCATGCCATCCGCCGGATCCCATTCGCGGACTTGGAATCGGCCCTGCGAGTCGAAGTACTCATAAAGGTGAACCTTGAACCCCACGCTTGCAAACAGGTCGGCAAAGGACACATGGTTGTACAGCTGCTTGTGATCGTCCGCGCCCGAACCGGTGCCGCCGGGGCGGACATCCGCAATATATGACGGATCCGGATGATAGCCGTCGGGAACCGCAACCCGCAGGTAACCGCCCGGCTTGAGGTAGCGAAAACAGTTCCGCGCCGCCCGCACGGCATGCTCGGGCGACAGATGCTCCCACACGTGCTCCGCGAGAATCGCGTCCAGCGAATCGCGGCCGAAATACTCGGCCCAGGTATCTTCGCGCAGCAGATCGACGACTTCCCGGTCTGTGGACACCCAGCCGTCGAACGCGGTACCCGACGAGCCGATGACGATTTTCCTGCTCGGCCGGCCCGACATCGCTCGCAAGTCACGTCGTTGCCCGTGGAGGCGCCGCCAATGCAAGCAATAGCGGCCCAAATTCCGGACTAGCCCTGGAAGCCAACCTAACGTTGTCACCCTCTTCGTCCTTTACGCGAGGATCGCCTTGACGCTCGCGACAACATCATCCACGTCCCGGTCACTCAGCTTTGCCGATATTGGAATGCTCACAGTCGATCTGCCGATCCGCATCGCGTTTGGATAATCCTGCGGTTGCCAGCCGAAGGTCCGCTGGTAATACGGATGCTCGGGAATACTCAGATAGTGGACGCCGACGCCGATGTTGTGAGCCGTCATTGCGTCTATGAACTGGTCGCGACTCATGCCGCTCTTCGTTTCTTCCACCTGCAGCGTGAACAGATGATATGCGTGCTTGGTCCGCGGTTCCGGCTCCAGGGGCAGGCCGACCGGCAGCCCCGCGAACTCCCGCATGTATCTTTTCCAGATCCGCTCGCGGCGCAGCCAGTACGAGTCGACTCTGCCGAGCTGATGAAGGCCGATCGCGGCCTGCATGTCCATCATGTTGTATTTGAAGCCGCACTCGACGACCTGATAGTGCTTGTAGCCGTCATCCCCGAAGCGCTTCCACGCATCCTTGCTCATGCCGTGCAGGCCCAGAATCTTGATGCGGGACGCATCGGCGTCGTTGCGCGTCAGAACCATGCCACCCTCACCGGTGACGATGTTCTTCGTCACATAGAAGCTGAAGCAGCCGAAGTCGCCGATCGTTCCCGCCTTGAGGCCGTGATATTCGGTTTCAATTGCGTGCGCACAATCCTCGATGATTTTCAATCCGTGCTCCGCTGCGATTGCCAGCAGACTGTCCATGTCGCATGGCCTGCCGGCGAAGTGGACCGGGACGATCGCCCGTGTCCTGGCGGTGATGCGCTTGCGAATTTCATCCGGATGGATATTCATGGTCATCGGATCGATGTCCGCCAGTACCGGCGTGCCGCCGGCATGCAAGATCGCATTGACGGTCGCGCAGAACGTCATCGGCGTCGTGATCACCTCGTCGCCGGCGGAAATTCCGGCAGCGAGCATGCTGAGGTGCAGCGCCGCCGTGCAAGAGTGAAGGGCGACGGCGTTCTGCACACCCTTGTACTGCCTGAACGCGCTCTCGAATTTGGCCACTTTCGGCCCGGAGCCCAGCCACCCCGACTTCATCGTCGCGACGACTTCCGCAATCTCATCGTCTTCGATGATAGGCGTCGCGAAGACGAGAAAGTCTTCCTTTTTGCGAACGGGCGTGTGCGATTTCTTCATGGTCGACATCGAATGCTCCCTGAAATTCATGAGAAGTACGCGTCGGGATAGACGTTGTAGCGGCGCCGCGCCTTGCGCTTCAGCACTTCCAAACATCGACCGAGCGTGTTGCAGTCCGCGTATTCGCGCCGATATCCGAACGTGCCGTCTGTCTGTCGTACGACCGATTCGGCCCGCCTGAGCTCGTCCACATAGGGACGATAAAAACTGTCGATGACCGCCCGCGTCAGCGGATAACTGCCGAGCTCGTGAGCGCCGTTCCGATATCTGCCGTACTGGTGAAAGTGATAGAAAACGACCGGGCGGCCGTCGACGTGCGGCACGGAATCGACGACCCCGAGCGCGTAACCGCGAACATTCCAGGGTGCCACTCCGGCACCCGGATGCGTGATGACGCAGACTTCGGGGAACCGGATGGGCCAATCATCGAGCGAAGTCTGCCCCGGGTAGACGGTTGGAGCGGACTTGTCGTACTTGAAGCATGATTCCCGCCAATAGGCGAGCAGGCTCCGGCCAGCGACGTTGTTCCTGAACGCATTGAACTGGACGCAAAACCTTCCGGCCGTCGCCTGATTGTCAAACTCCGCCGAGAAGTTGTGCGGGACCAGGGTGCCCGGGCAGTCGCCCATTTCGTCGAACAGCACTTGCGGATCCGAAAAGAACAGCGAATCCGCCTCCAGGTACGTCACCATGTCCGCGCCGGATCTATCCAGGACCCACTCACACACGAGCGGTTGACAGACCCAGCAGAACTGGCCGTGAGTGGTCCGGGCCCGCACAGCCGCCACTTCCGGGGTCAGCAACTCCTCAACGCCCACCGGAATCAGAGTATCGGATTGCATCCTTTTCAGCAGAGCGTGCGCGGTGGCGTCCATGCACAGTGCATAAAGCTTGAAGTCAGTCGCGTTGCGAAGCAACGACCGGTATAGCGCAACGGCCTGGTAAAGGTAGTTCCTGTCGAAGAGTGTGCAATACGTACGGGTCACGAAGCCCTCCACCTGCTCCAAACAATGCGCCGCAGACGATCCAGTGCGCGAGCTGAGATGCTGCGTTTCGTACTGCGGTAGTAACGAATGAGCGCTGCACGCGCCGCGCTGCATTCCTCCAGTGGAATGCGGCTCATAATGATCGGAACAGCCGCGACCTCGGTGCTGAAGGCGTCCGATTCGTAACAATGTGTGCCGCTGCCGTCGAAACCAATGTTGCGGACAAGGCTGTTGCCCGGAGACAGCTGCAGGTGCTGCGCGAGAAACATGGACGCGTGCCAGCGGATCGCCCAGGAGTCGGTCCTGCCCCGGATCTGGTACTTCAGCAGCCGCGTGTACGCGATCGCCCCATCGAGATCGAACTGGCCGGTCAATCCCCGCCGCTGCAGCTGATCGAGCAACTTGCGCCCATCCGGCTCGAACAGTCGCCAGGCACGCGACCAGGTCGCCCAGCCCCAGCAGGAGGCACCGCGCAGAAAGAAAGTTTGCGGCATGGGTCGGTCGACCGGATACCGGTATCCATGAATGCTGCCGACGACCGCATCGTTCGAATAGAGGTCCAATGCCTCGTTCATGTAGCGCAGGAACGACGGCGCCGTGACTAGGTCGTCCTCCAGCACGATCACGCGACCATATTCGCCGCAGATCGCGGTCACTCCGTCAATGATCGAATTCGCCAATCCCAGATTCGTTGCACGTTCGACGATCCGAACTGACTTGAACCCGGTGATCGACCGGACGAAATTCCGGACCTGTTGCACCTTCGCTTCCGCGGCGGCATTGCGCGCGGCATCGCAGAAGACGATGAGGTCACTTTCCGCGGCCAGTTCGTTCCGCATAAGCGCCTCAACCGTCTGTTGGGCGTGCACAGGACGGTTGTAAACGAACAGCACGATGGGCGCCAGGCTGCAGTCCAAGGACCGTCTCGCCTGCGGCGGGGCGTCGCGAAGGGGCACAGCGGTCATCGATGGCCACTGGCCGGCAACACGTTCCGCTCCGCCAGCCGCTTGAAGTCAATCACCGTGTCGACGAGCTGCGCCTGTTGTGGATCGTGGGTGATCAATACCAGTATGCCAGTCCGCATGTGATGACGGACATTGCCCAATACGGTTTTCCTAGTGGCGACGTCGAGCGCGCTGGTGGCCTCATCGAGGATCAGCACGTCCGGATTGCGGACCAGGGCCCGTGCGATCCCGATTCGTTGCCGCTGTCCGCCGGAGAAGTTTTCGCCCTGGTAGCTGAGCAGCGTGTCCAGACCATTGCGCATGTGCCTGACGCTGTCTTCCAGATCAACCAGCCGCAGCGCTTCCCACAGACGCTCGTCCGCGGCGCGGGAACCGAACAACAGGTTCTCGCGCAGAGTGGTGGAAAAGATCTTGGGCTGCTGCTCCACCAGCAGCAGCTTGTCACGAGCGGCCTGCGGAGGGTGACCGGAGTTCACCGTTACCGTGCCCCGATCGGGACTGACGAGACCGAGCATGATGTCAGCCAGCGTCGATTTGCCGGAACCCGACGGGCCGATGATGGCGTAAGTCTTGCCCTTCTCGAATTTGAGGCTGAGGTTATCGAGGATGCGGACACGGGCGCCGTAGCCGAAATCCACATCTTGGAGAACGATACTGTCAACGGACTCGATCGTCGGCAACGCCTCGTCAGGCGGCGCATCGCCAGTATTGGAGATCAAGCTGTCGATGTCACCAACGGCGCGGACGTCCGTCAACAGGAGAGTGCCTGAGGTGATGAACTGGCCCATGGACGCAAAAATCCTGATCACGATGATCGTGACGGCGAGCAGCGAAGCTTCGGACAAAGTGAGCGACGAGCCTTGCCGCATCAGGATGGCGCCGACGATCAGCAGTAGAATCGCGGGAAAGGATTTGATGCCGGCTCGGACCGCTTCGATCTTGAACAACATGTGGACGTAACTGGCGATCTGGCTTGCGTAACCGGCGCGGACGAACTGTTGCGCATGCAGCGCGCGGATCGAGCGCAGGCTGTTGAGCGCTTCGACGAAGGCCGTGTTCAGCTCGCGCGACAGCATGTTGGACTGGACGTTGAGCCGCAGAATATACCGGAACAGCAGCGCGATGGTGATGGCGCACAACCCGAGAAACACCGCCACCGAGCCGAACAGTGGAGTCGAGAACTGGTAGAGCACGGCGAGCGCCACGAGTGCGGTGCAAAGGCTGACGGCGCATTGCAGGATGCTGGAGATGATCGAGCCGCAACGAAACGTATCGTCGCCGGCCAACGTGATGTAGTGCCCGACGGAGCGAGTGTAGACCGACGTCAACGGCTCGGCGCAGACGACGTGGCTGAATATCTTGCCACTCAGCACTTTGTGGACTTTCTTTCCCAGCAGCGTGGTGGAAATGTACTGCAGATAGCCGAAAAACAACCTCGCGATCATGACGACGAAGAACAGCCACAGCCAGTTTCGGGGATCCGGCCGCTGCCCGATCCGCTCCAACACCGACTGCCAGAATCGCACCGCGCTGCTGTTCGCGCTCTGGGCGCTTGAAGAAAGAGGGATCATGAGGCTGGTGGCGGCGTATTCGAAAACCAGGACGACCAGTGTCAGCGCCACGATCGGGTAGAACGACGCGAAGTTGCGCGCCACGAAGCTCACGAACGAGGTGACCTGTCCGAGAGTGGCCTTCAAAGAAGCGGCTCGCATGCTCGTCACGCCATGCCTCGGATGAGGGCGGCGAGCGGCTCGACTGAACAGCCGCGAGCCGCGAGAAACGCCTTGACCGGCGCGTCCTCCTGGAGAACGCACAGCGCCTCCTCGAACAGCTGGTAGCTGAGATAAAACGCCAACAGACCAATCCGGCACTCCACCGACAGCCCCGCGGCCACGTCCTGCCGCACGGCGAAGACCGAGTCGCATTCGTTGAGGAAGGTCAGCCCCCGTGGGGGGTTGATTCCGAAGCGCGACGGCCCGTAGATGGGCTTGACGTGCAGCAGCTCGAATCCCAGATTCTCCAGATACTGACAGGCCTCCCAGAATTTCCCGGCACCCTGCATTACGGGCTGCGCCTGCAGGGTCGCTTCCAGCTCGATGCCAACGATGCGGTGGCTTTCCAGTAGTGCTCGAGCGCCCGATAGAATCGACAGCTCGGTTCCCTGGGTATCCAGCTTGACGAAGACGGGCGCGTCGGCGGGCGAGCCCGCCAGTACATCGGCCAGGGTCAGCGTATCGATGTCCTGCTTACGCAGTGGAAAGAAATAGTCGAGATTGCGCATCCGACGCGCCATGCTTGCCGGGATAACCGGCTCCAGCAGGCTCGATCCGCTATCGACATTCGTGACATAGAGCGTTTGACGTCCGCCTTTGCTGCTCAGGCCAGTGGTGCATTTCGACACCTGACTCGGATAAGGCCAGGCCTCGACGTAGCCGATATTCGCCTCGTTGGGCTCTACTGCAAGCCAGCGTGTCTGCGGTGACTGCAGAAACAAGGCCCATTTTACGTGGGGATAATATGACGCCCCGACGTCCACACAGGTCACGACGGGCAGAAATGGGCTCAAAGACCTTGCCAGTCTCGCCTTGCGGGTGAATCGCTTCACGGGTTTCGCAATTCTTTGCCTGATTGAGCTCAGCACGCTCACGGGAACACTCTCCTGATTCTTCTGACCGCCCGCCGCATCCAACTCGTAGGGGAGAAGACGACCTGCAGGGCAATTCTTTCACCGCGATCCGGCATCCCCCCTCGGTGCAGGAGACGGCCGCCGTCGAAAACGATGTAGGTACCCGGCGCGCCGAGCATGAAGTGCTCGTGAGCCGTCAGAAATTGTTCGGCCGTCGTGTCCGGGAGGACGTCCCAGCCAAGATGGGAATTAAAGCGGATGACAGCGGGCAGCTTCATGAAGTGGCGCCGGAAAGCCTCCGAGCTCATCGCCTGATGGTATTGCTTTGCATAGTGCGCGCGCAGTGGCGAGTCTGGCGCGCTGCCGACGTTGCCGACTACGCGCCCGATAGCCTCCTGCAACGGATTCAGCGCGAGCGCCTCGTACGCGCCGGGATAGCAGCTCGTTGGCCCCGTGGTCTGATCCACTTCAGACAAGTACACTATCGACTTCGGACTACCAATGGCCTCATCGAGGTGCGCGTACAGCGTTCGCGGGGCCCGCGGCAGGCCCTTGAATGAATTGGCCCACCATTTGGACTGCGGCACGCTCAGCTCGAGCGATACGCCTCCGGCCCATAGGCGCCGCCCCGCGTAGGCGGCCAGCACATCGAGAACGCCTTGGGTCCGGTAGTCGCGATTGAGAATATGAAGGATCGAACGGATGTTTGGGCCCTGGTACAGGCTGAGGTCCTCACGCCTCAGGCGACCCTGGCGCACGGCTTCGCGGAATTTTTCCAGATCGTCGGCACCGATCTCGAGAATCTCCCGCACCGCATCGCTCGACAGCCGACCAAAAAAGTGGCGCTCCTTCCCCAGACTCAACGCATTGGCGCGCGTGCGAGAGTCTTCGAGCGAGACTCCCCGATGCAGCCGGGTCGAGTGGAAGAGCCGTAGCTCCTCCTGCACCAGGCGTCCGCATTCCGCCTGCAACTCCTGCAGGAACAGGCGCTCATGCGGCTCCGCGGACTGCGCCTTCAGGTGGGCAAAGATTTCCGCGAGTGCACTATTGCAATCCCGCACGCACGCCTCGAACTGCCGGCCTGTCAGGCGGCTACCGTACGCGCGCACCAGTAAGTAGACATCATTGAAGGCAGCCAGGCGAACCGGATCGAGCTCGAGCTCCTGTTGCTCGAAACGGAATTGTGGATGCTGTGAATAACTGTGAGCAATCTGTCCGTCCAAGGTGTCCACGCGCGTTTCTCAGGGTAACCGCGCCGTCAGCGCCTTGAAGCCCGGTGAGTCGCACAGCTCGCGAAACTTCCGGACGACAATGGCGTCCGGAACGTCCGAACCGTTGCATGCGCGCCAGAAGTCGATGAACCGGGACCGAAGAGACAGCGTGTCGGCATCACCATGCAGATTGTGCATGTAGTAGAACTCTAGCGCCTGATGGCGCATCTGCTCCTTGGAAATCGGCAATGCTTCGGCCGTGCGCAAGTACTCAGTGTACTGCTCGAGTGTGCGCGCGGTACGGCAGAAGTCGAACGAATGATGCGGGTGCTTGGCGCAGGCTATCGTGGGGATGCCCAGATACGCCAGCTCATGACCAACAGTGCCGTAAACCGTTACGCCGCAGATCATTCCGGCAGCCGCGAGGCGCGCATTACTGACATTGGCGGACAACAGGGGCAGCGCGGGATATTTCTCCCGCAGCTGCCCGAGTACCGCATCGCTCAGCTGAATCTGGTTGGGATGCGGCTTGACGAAGAATTTCCGGCCCTGCTGCTGCAACGTATCTATCGTGAAGCATGTCCACGTCCAGAAGTCGGGAAATATCAGCTCGTCGTACACGTGCGGACTATCATAAAAATCGTGTAGAAACACGACGACCGCGCCAGTCGCGTCAGGCGGCGGCCCGCCCTCCCCTGCGTATGCGGAGGCCCTCATATAACTCGTCGCCGGATCGATGCCACCCGAGAGCCGGACGCGAAGCTGTTGTTCTGCTTCCGCACGGCGCTCATCCTGGCGGTCCAGCGTCTCGAAGACTGATTTATAGTTGGTCGTAGCCGGCGTGTGAAACCAGTCGGACGAGGACAGCTCCTTGCCAAACTGCGTGAAATTCCCGAACGACCGCACCCGCACGCCCTCCTGCAGAGCCACGCGCACAGCGATGCCGTGATCGACGTATGTTGAATATGAAGTCAGATAGAGTTTCGGCCTGCGCGTGCGAAAATACGCGCGTGCGCGGCGGATGTCGCGATGCGCCTGCCAGATCAGCCACAACACGAACGGATCGGCCATATCAAGCCGCGGCGAAGGGCGAAATCGAAGATACGAATCGATGATCAGGTCGCCCACCTGCACATTGAGGATCTGCACCTTCGAGATGTCGGGATTGAGTCGCTCATGCCGCCAGATTGCGCGGCTACGAAACCAGTCGACTATGTCTCCTGCCGGCCGTGCGAGTGACAGGCTGCGATACGCCACGCGCCGGCCTGCCTCTCGAAAAGCCCGGACCCATTGCGCTGATACGATTACACCGATTGCCGAGCGGGCCAACCGACGCAGCCAGCCACAGCCGACCGCCCCGTTGATAACCGACCGGATGACCACGAGCTCACCCGTTGCACCATTCGCGACCCGCATCTGTTGGCAGATCGCCGAGAACAGTCCGACATAAAACGGATCCTCGACGCACTGCACCGCGATGACCCTCTCCAGTGTCGATGCGCGCGGCACGGACGCGGTTCCGAGCTCGGCACGGATCGCGGTTGCCTTGGAGTTGGCGGGGTAGCGCGCGAGGAACCGCCTCAAGCGCCTGGGAAGCTTGTCGTACATCATTCGGAGCGCCACTGTTGAAGCGGGCGTAGCAGCTACTCCGGCTTGCGCAAAAGGTCCCACGATACCGGCGTACCACGCTTGACAGCGGTGGCAACCCGTCGTCCCACAAACACGTCGATATATTTTGGTGGGAGCCCGCCCCCCGGTCGGATTGCGCGCAGATTCTGCGCAGTCAAGGTATCGCCGGGTTGCAGGTCCTGCGTGACGTACAGCGTCCGGCGAAACTTCAACGACTTCTCCTCCGCGGCTGTCGGGCCATAGAAGATGCCGCCAAGTGCCTGCCATGCGCGCTCCGTTTCGACGACCAGCGCCCGCATTTCGGCCGGCTCCATTGAGAATGCCGAGTCGATGCCACCGTCCGCCCGGCGCAGTGTGAAGTGTTTCTCGATCACGGTTGCACCAACGGCCACGCTCGCGATCGAGACGCCAAGCCCCATGGTGTGATCGGACAAACCGACCTCGCAGGCAAACAGCGAACGCATATGAGGAATCGTTGCGAGGTTGGTGTTCCGCGGCGTGGCCGGGTACGTGCTCGTGCATTTGAGCAAAACGAGATCGCGACAGCCGGCTTGCCGGGCGGCGCTCACCGTTTCGTCCAGCTCGGCGATCGAGGCCATGCCGGTGGAAATGATCATCGGCCTACCGGTCGATGCGACTCGGCGAATCAGAGGCAGATCGGTATTTTCGAATGAGGCGATCTTAAAGGCGGGCACTTCCAGCGACTCGAGAAAGTCCACCGCGCTGGCATCGAACGGACTGCTGAATGCCAACATCCCGAGCTCGTTGGCGCGCTTGAACAGCGGCGCATGCCACTCCCAGGGCGTGCACGCTTCACTGTAGAGATCGAACAACGTGCGTCCGTTCCAGAGGCTTGCAGGATCCCGGATGACGAAGTCACCTTCGGCAAGATCCAGAGTCATGCCTTCGGGCGTCGCCGTCTGCAGCTTCAGCGCGTGAGCACCTGCCGCCGCGGCGGCTTCCACGATGCTCAGCGCACGTTCGAACGATTGATTGTGATTCCCCGACATCTCAGCGATTACGAATGGCGGCTCGTCGCGCCCGATCTGTCTGCTGCCAATCTTCATTGGGTCCTCCGTCCTACTCTATGACCGAACGTCCGAGGACGAACGCTTCAGCCGCCACGAATCCCGACGATGCTCCGCGCCAACGCGCCAATGCTTCGACTGCACCAATTGATCTTGGGTGCGGGAACTGTCGCAACTCGCTACCGTAGCTCTTCAGCGCCTCGAGCTTTCGCTCGAGCGTGCTTTGAATATTCACGAAGACATGCGGCGTGAATGCCGGCGCCGAGCCGGGTGTCTGCCATTCGGTACTCGACGCGACTTCGAAGTACAGCAGACTCTTGACGACCTGTTCCGGTGTCGCGCGGCAGGCTGTGATCACGGCCTCGTGAGTGCGGCGGTGATCGATGTTCAAATCGCCGGCATGATGAGTGTAAACGATGGCCGGCCGGCACGAATCAATTGCCGCCTCGATTACCTTCACGACATCGAGCAGATCCACGGAATCCATGCGATTGTCAGGGAAGTCATGCAACTTCAGGGACGAGACGCCCAGGATCCGATTTGCCTGCTCGGCTGCGGCTGCAAGGCTCGACAACTCGGACGCAGCCGCATTGCGATCGCGAACAGCGCCTCGCGACGTGGCACCTTCGGCCAGAATGATCACGGACACTGTATCACCGGCGTCGGCATGTTTTGCAATCGCTCCCCCACAGCCGAGTACTTCGTCGTCGGGGTGCGCTGCTATGACAAGCACGTTCTTCATGGCGTTCCTCAATAGACGTCGTTGTCGCCGAGCACGAGGTTGACGCCGACATCGATTGCGATGCCCTTTAGCTCCAGCGGCTTGATGAAGATCAACATGTTGCTCTCGTCGCTTGCTTCAAACCCTGCGCGCTCAAAATTCGCCCGGTGAGCCGTCGTGCTCCACAGGTTAACGTATTCGAACGGTTCGGAAATCGTGTCTATCGAAGCGATCAGCGCGTCAATCCCGGAACGTTCGTCGCCATC
>Ga0307511_10005840_pt1 | contig 12442 bp, 16 predicted proteins | sample 13_EM_MG_FD_200266 | JGI IMG/M metagenome (GOLD analysis project Ga0307511, IMG submission 200266) | Populus trichocarpa ectomycorrhiza microbial communities from riparian zone in the Pacific Northwest, United States - 13_EM | ecosystem: Host-associated > Plants > Roots > Unclassified | place...
TAGTCACCTATAATATTCTCCCACTGGCCGTAGAGGACAACGTGCTTGAGTGCAGTCAGAGACGGGCTAGCGAGCCAGTTGAAATGCGAGTCGAGATGCTCCCAAACATCGGACATCATCGCGCACGGGAAACCGTGGATGCCTATGTCTTCTACCGGAGCCTGACCCTCGATAGGGGATTGTGGGAACATGGTGAAGTGGATGAAATAATTAAGGACTTTGACAGAGGTGGGAGAGCTACGCAGTAACAGGCCGAGTTGATCGGTCAAGTGGAAGGCGACGTTGCGCCCGAACTCTACGGTGCGCAGCTGCTTGCCAAAGGTAAGCCAGAGCTGCTGGATTGCCTCGTTCTCAGGGGGGAAATCGACGATTACATGGACAAGGGAGGGAAGCATCCATTTGCACACTTGCCAAATGAACACGGCATTCACTCGCCGGAACCGAAGTGTCGTCAGTGCAGGAAGTTCAAGCACCTGCGCCGAGAGAGCTGAGGCCCAAAACTCGCCACCAAGAGTTAGATACTGCAGACCGGGTGTATCACGCAGGACGTGGATGAGGGAGTTGATCCCACCCGAACGTGCCGCTTCATCGTAATGCCACCAGTCTAGCCGGGTCAGGGATGATAGGGATACAATATCTGCAGGGAACTCGTATCGAAGCGCATCGGAAACCCCTCGCAAAAAGGGTCTAACGAGTGTTCGGAGGAATGGACAAGATTTCAAGATGTGGAGAGCATTGTTGAGATTGTTGGGTGTTCGCGTCCCCGTCTGAGTGTATGGCAGCTCGAGGCGACGGACCCATCTCCCGGGTGTATCCAGGGTCTCTTCTCCAAACTGTTCGCTCTCTAGAACCCCCCTGAGAGCAGATGCATCGTGTCTAACCCTCACATCTTCGTAAAGAAAGATGGATGCGAGTGCCCGCCAGGTACGACAGACTTGCACCAGTGACCTCCGGGTCGTGAGCACTTCTGCAGAGCCTAGATCAAAGCAACCTTGGAAAGGTTCGTACGAACCCGTTGGGTCACTGTCTTCTGACCTTGTTGCTAAGCGGAAGATGATCAGCCACAGCTCGGGGGGAAGTTTGTCCCAACGGGAGTCTAAAGCCATCTCGGAATTGTTGCCAGTCAAATGCAGGTACAAGTCGCTATTGGCACAGCCTGTTAGCTGTTGAAGCAATGGATGACATCAAAACCAGTTTACTGTCACACAGGCTACGGTACAGTAATCTAGAGACCTCGGGCCCGGGTCTGCCTTAATCCCCACTAGACGGCAAGTATGATCAACTGAAGCCCAACCTAGCCCGTGGCTGTGTGAAGCGAAGTGTAAGAGCCGCAAAGATCAACTGTTCGGCACCTACTGAATGTGCATAGAGTCGCGTGTACAAGATGTTGTTATGGAGAACATGGCATGCAGAGTAACGTCAGGAAGTGGTATCGTTGATTGCTAAGAAGATAAATAGGAAACAAGAAGTCGGATAATGTAACAGAAACGTTGTTGAAGAGCACAGTGACTTCGTCAACGTTAACGTCATGCTCGTAGACGAAACATCAAGTGTTCGTGAAGGAAATGGATGGCGAAGAGAGCAGAACAGGAAGCTTAACCAGCTATACGAGCTGGAGGTAATTTGACGGTGCAACTGAAAAGATACGAAGGTTAGACTGTTTCTATGAAAGCCCAGGAAAGACGGCTTACTTCCCATAGTTCCATCCACTTTCCTTGCTTGCCACCATTTACCTTGCTTGTCGGTGATGTCAAGTACCTCTCCCTTTGTGAATGAAATTTCAGTGGGGTCGTCTGGTGAGGCCGTGTCTGCAAAGGGTGTGAATACTGGGGAGATGATAGATAAGGGAAAGACATCACAGGCATATAGTGCTTTAGCCTTGTATGAGTATATATCTTGTTCTGGGCTTGGTTCTGGTGCGCCCTGGCTGGAGTTGCTTATTCCGCCGCCGGCACCGATACCTGCAGTACCAGGACCCATTAAGGGTGAGCCGGTAGCGGCATTGTTTTCAGGATTAGCGAGCGGGCCAGGTGGAACTACTGGGGTACTGTGGACACTACCTGCCCCGGCAGCAGGGCCAAGACTTCTTGGTGCACCGCCATCGACGCTTCCGGCCCCTACAAAGCTGTTTTGACTCCTAATGCCTACAGGCCCGATTCCTTGTGCAGTTTTTGATGCGGAATCATAGGGAACATCGTGCGAGCTGATACCACCGCCGTAATTGGAAGCGTAACCATTTGTGCCCATGTTGTGGATGGAGGCGCCACGGGTTCTGCGACGACGGGACGGAGGGGTAAGACCTCCTGATCCGAGAGAGTTCAGAAGATGCCAAGCAAGAGAATCTTCCTCCGAAGTGAAATATATCACCCAGAGAATGTCGACGATGGCAAGGATGAGCCAACCGGCAGCCATTGCATCTAGAGCGGGACGACCGGAAAAGATGCTTTCGTTTACGCTAATGACAGCGAATACAATGGCGACTGCGCCAAATACGGATATTTGGAAACGGTGCATAGCGATGGCATCGGTTGCGAGGGTATGCAGGACGCCGAGGATAAGGAAGAGTTGGAGGAATATTCCGAACCAAGCGACACCAACGGCGTAGGCTGTGGTGGGAGGGCTAAGCATGGGCAAGGAACAGCAAGATGAGACTTACACTGAGCGGTTGCTATAGCCTGGGATATGAACGCGATGAACCATGCCAGCTATTGAGACGGAGTGAGACTCTGGGCGTGTTGGGCAGTGAAAAGTAGACATACGATGGCAAGGATGGCGGTGAACAAGAAGAGGTAGTGGGTGAGGATGGGCGTGAAGTCGAGTCCTTGGCTTCCTCTGGGAGGCATTTTTGTCGAGGATGAACAGAGAAACCCCCGCAGAGACGCCTGGTCATCGGGACCACGTGGATGATTCCCACGGCCAACTGCTCCTCGTCGCCCATCTTCGAGCTCATACCAGTCCTCCAATGCCCTCGCGCACTCCAGACAGTCTCAGTCGCCCGCTCAATGTCACCGACGCGCTCACCTACCTCGACGCGGTCAAGGTCCAGTTCCAGGACAAGCCGGACGTGTACAACAACTTCTTGGACATCATGAAGGATTTCAAGAGCGAAGTGTGCGTGCACCCTCCGTTCCTCTGTCCAACTAACACCCCCACAGCATCGACACGCCAGGCGTCATCGAGCGAGTCTCCATGCTCTTCCACGGGAACCCCGCTCTCATCCAGGGTTTCAACACGTTCCTCCCCCCCGGCTACCGCATCGAAATCTCATCGGACCCAAGAGACCCAAACGTCATCACGGTAACAACCCCAATGGGCATCACCACCCAAAGCACACACAACTTCGAGGCAGCCCGCACTTTCAAGTCCGCCATACCCACGCCAAGTGCCTCAGTACCACCCTATCGTCCACTGTCACGGTCCATGACTCCCTTTCAAATGGCACAGCTACAATTCGACTTTGTGGCGCACGGTCTACCGACATCCTCGACCACCGCAGTTGCCTCCTTTCTAGGCACATTGAACAGCAAGATGGAGAACAGACCCCCAGGAGAATTTAACCACGCAATCCAATACCTCAACAAGATCAAGGCTCGCTATGCCGACGACCCAGACGTGTACAAGCAGTTCCTTGAGATCCTCCAGACATACCAAAGAGAACAGCGTCAACTGCAGGACGTAAGTCACCTCACGGCATGCCGGATAGCAACTCACCTTCATTGCTCAGTCGCAAGTCTATATGCAAGTGCAAGTGTTGTTCAAGGATGCTCCAGATCTACTCGCAGAGTTCAAAGACTTCTTACCCGAGGCGACCATCGCTCTTGCTGGCACCAGCAATATGGTAGATATCCTACCCCCCACCGCGATCGACTGATATCCCATCCATTTGCAAGGATAAGAATCCGAGGAAGGCACCACCGGCACCTCTCCCGGCGTCAAAAAAGAGACGAAAGGCCCCAGAAAAGGATGCTACACCCATACCCCCAACGAGGTCCACCGTGGGCCGGGTATGCAGTCTTCCCGTCTTCGTTATACACACTTACATACCACTAGACAAAGAAAATCAAACATGCTCACAGGGCAGGAGAACAAGATTCCCCCCATTTCACCCCTTACGGGATACCGACCTCCCCTCCTCATCCCAGTCAATCAGTGCAACATGCCATACAGCCCGCACTCCCCCACATGCCCATCCCTATCATGGCCGGCGGACTTCCCCCAGTCCAATCCGCTCCCAACGAGCTCCTCTTCTTCGAACGCGCCAAACGAACCTTGGAAAGCAAGGACATGTACGAAGAGTTTTTGAAGCTGCTAAACCTTTACTCAAAGGACGTTATCGATACCAAAACACTCGTCGATCTGGCACAGGCCTTCCTTGGTGATGGAGATCTACTCGCTCAGTTCAAGGAAATAGCTGGGTATGACGACCGCCAGGACAACGTCGAGTACGGGCCGCCCGGAAGTATCCGCACCGGCCTGCCAGAACCTGTGTTTGCGCTTCCCGCGGATGAAGGGGAAGGGCCTAGTTACCGCAGACTTCCCGATAGCGTCAGTGTGCACATCACCTGCAGATCAAGTCCTTAATATGTCTTGCATAGGAAATCCGTCTCGCATGCTCCGGGCGTGACCAGCTTTGTCGATCTGTCCTCAATGACGTGTGGGTCTCCCACCCCACGTGGGCGTCCGAAGAGGCAGGGTTTATTGCACACAAGAAGAATTCGTTTGAAGAGGCTTTACACAAGTGCGAAGAGGAACGACACGAGTACCATGTCCAGCTCGAGGCCCTTGCACGCACGATCGCGCTCTTCGAGCCACTCAATGCTCGCATCGAGGAGATGACCAATGAAGAACGATCAGCCTTCCGGCTCAAGGCTGATTTGGGGGGTCCAAGCAAGAGCATCTACCATCGGACACTGAAGAAAGTATACGGACGCGATGCAGGCTCGGAGGTTATCCATGCTTTGCAAGAGTGCCCGAGTGTTGCTGTCCCAGTCGTCCTTACGCGGTTGAAAGCCAAGGACGAAGAGTGGCGGCGCGCCCAAAGGGAGTGGAACAAGACCTGGCGCGAAGTCGACGCGAAGAACTTTTACAAGTCTCTCGACCACCAGGGCAACGCCTTCAAGGCAAATGACAAGAGGGCCATCACTGCTAAGCATTTCGTCGGAAACATCGAGGCAATCAAGTCTGAGCAACTGCGCAAACGTGGGCAACAGAGGCGACCGTCTTTCGCTGCAGGTTCACTCGGACACCAGCTCGAATTCGATTTAAGTCAGGCGTCGGTTTTGCAAGACATTTTGCGTCTGGTGTACTCGTTCTTGGATCACTCCCAGGCGCAGTACAGTGCATCAGAGCGGCGCTCGATTGCGAGTTTCCTGCGCACGTTTGTACCACTACTGTGTATGTTCCCGACTGCGGACTTTGATGCGGCATGCGGCCTTACTGATGGTCTTCGGGATGATGACATGGAACACGAGACACCGACTGGCCCACAGAGCGGCAGTAGATCCGCTGGCGGGGGTGCCACCCAGAGTTCGCCAGTTGCAGCAGGAGACTTGCGCAGACATCTGCTAAAAACAGTCCAGGAAAGAGCGCTCCGGAGTGAAGGAAAGGAGGCGTTTAATTCAGCCTCGCCCTGTCTTGCCCATGGCCCGACGGATGCGGAGACAAAAAGGATCTTGTTCGATAGCGGTCCAGAAGACATGTGGATCTACATCTCCCAGACGACTGCTCAAGTGGCTGCCAGTCCTTGGAAGCGCAAGACATTCTTTTGCAACACGACGTTCTACACAGTGTTGTGTCTATTGCAGGTATATCCCTGGATCCCGTATGTGCTGAATTTTATCTGACGGATAGTAAATATAGCTGATGTATTCTCGGGTGATCACCTGCAAGGAAGCGGCCCGACAAACAGCAAAGACGTTGAATCCGATGGATTGCAATCCCATTGCCATTGAGCTTGGCTTAGACGACCCTACAGGGCCGGCTGCGATCCTTGCTCAAGCACTGGAAGCACTGGGTGACCAGCGACTGAGCAAGGCAGGGGACGCTGTCTACCTGTATTTCTTGGACGCTTGCGAAAAGTTGTTTGAGAATGAGCTTGAACCGGGACTTTTCGAGGAACATATGCGGTGGTTTTTCGGCAATAAGGTGCCGCTGACCCTCTTTCTTGTTTCTAAAATTACAAAGGGACATTCGCACAGGCATTCTATTTCTTTACCCTTGACAAGTTGATTGCCGCATTTGTGAAACAGGTGATGTCGCTGGTGCACTGGGAGAGTTGACTGCTCACTATAGGGTACAGGTCCAGTCAGTGATATCTGACAGCAAATGCCAGGAGCTCTGGACGTTGCTCCAGGAAGTCCGTCGCGTCGACACGTCGACCAACCAGGACATGATCCGGTATCGACGAGAGTCAGAGCGACATGCAGGGTCGGATGAGCATTTATATCGTGTGGAGTGGGTAAGTTGGACTAATTCGACGTGGCCATGGCGGGCTGCTGCATCTCACTACGGCCCCGACCAGGATGCTCAGGGAAAGAAAATGTACATTCAGCTTCTGGACGGTGAGGACCCAAGTATAGAAGGGGACCGAACCGCGATTGGACGCTGGCGAGAATACCTCGACTCGTACGTACTCTCACAGCCGACGGAGTGGGTCCCTTTGCAAAAGAAGGGAAGGCGCAGTCCACTCTTCCTACGAAGGTGAGCGCGCACAGGGACGCGGTTCAAACTATCAGTGATTTATGATCTGACTACCCATCTACATAATTAGAAACATGTCGACCGATGAAACTGGACACCCGGGGGTAGAATGGGATGCTATGAGAATCAGAATCAGCCTGTGCACATACAAGCTGTTCTACGAGGCGGATGCAGAGGATGCGCTGGTGCGAGAGCGGGGAGAAGAGGAGGAGCGCGAGCTGACGGAGCGTGCTCGGCTGCGGAACGAGGAGCGCAGACGTTCACGCTGGCTTCGAGGATAAAAATAATATTTGTGTATTTATGTTTGGATGGGAATCTATTTTCTACGACGAAAAGCTAGAGCAAATTACTTAAGCGCAGGGTGCCCAAGTCTCGAGCGCGGACGACGACGCAAACGACAGCCAGAGACGGTGGATTCGAGACTCGAGTGACGGACGCGGCTGCTTTTATTTGACTCGGATAACCACGTTGGAAGTGGAATTGTCTTGGCGAACCCTTCAGCCTTTTGCATACGATGGCCAAGCCAAAACATGCCGATGGCCTGGGCAACAGAAGCATCGACAGCCAGCAGCCTCTCGTCTGCAATCTCACTTATCTCCGCCACCAAGACCCCTCGTCATCGTCGTCATCGTCGTCGTCGTGCTCGGCCTCACCGTCTCCCTCTTCGGCGGTCTTGTCCGCCCTCGCCATCATCGCTGCCTCTCCCACCGTCGCTGGCAACCCCCTGCCTCTTCAGTCCAATCCTCCTGTCTTTCTCTGTCCCTCCATCGAACGCGATCTCACCTCCGTACCCCAGAACATCGTAATCATCCCGCCCATTCCCGCACACGTCGCACCCAGCGTCCCCGTCCCCACCCCCACTTACCATCACCTGACCCGTCGTATAGCCGACAAGTACGCCCCGGGGATGGACAATCGCTGGCGAAAAGCAGACGAGTGGTCCTTGTACGGGTCTGCGGTATGTACCACCCGTCTTCCCATCTCCCTCCATTTCCTCATCCTCTGTTCAGTGCTGTTCAGGCACTCCATCGCCAAATGTCAATGACGTCCAGTCATGGCCTTCGCAAAGCTCCCCCCCAGCCCAGCCCAGCAGCGTGCCCGTTGAACTGGATGCGGCTTCCCTCCCAGCGGGCTGGCATCAATCAGCTGGCAGTGGTTCAGGCATGGACACCACGATTATCGTCATCATCTCCATTGTTCTTGCAGTCATCCTCTGTGCCTTCATGATTGCGTGTGTCTGCTGGAGGAGGACTAAAAAGAAGAGGGATATCGAACTCAAGCTCAGACACAAGCTAAAAGCCGACGATGAGTCTGAGTATGGTGACCAGGAAAAGGAGGCACAGAACAGGATGCGAGTGTGGGCCAGGGCAACCGCTCGCTGGAAGTCGCATATCCGCCAGTCCGCCCGACGACGTAGAAAGAGACAAGCCACCGTCTCACGAGGTCCCCGTCCTCAATCACCAACCCCGTCTATTCGCCCTGACGGAGCTGCCGTCTCCCTCCCTCCTCCCTCCTGCCAATCTTCCCCTTCTCCCTCTCCAGCGGAAAACACAGAATCCATTGCCATCACCACTGCCACCGACATTTCTCAACGAGCTGGGCTTCCATCAGACTCTCAGAGTCAACCAGAGGCTTCCCTTCCACCTGCCTACAATCCAGGAGTAACCCAGCGGTCTCACTCTACTATTCACTGTCATGTAAATGACCTTAACTCATCATCCCTCCTCTCACAACGAAGCTCCCCCCTCTCCGACGGAACTCCCCCATCGATCTCACACGCAGAGCCCGCGCCATATATTCCTCCAGCCGCGGGGCATGTCGCTACGGACGACAAATCACACCTCCGTAGCCTGGGAGAGCAAGCAAGCGCTCCTCCCGTTTCAGCAACGAGCACGACTTCTGAAATTCACTCTGTAGTTTTATCTGTGCCAACCTGGGACGACATTTCGGACGAATTAGAAGGATATCCGGAGTTAGAACCCTACTCACCATCCGTACACATACCTCCTAATTTCCCACCACCACCTTCCAAGGCAATGATGGCTTCAAGTTATCATGAAGATGCCGACACTCCGACGATCGGAACTGATGTCGATGGACCCCTTGCTCCCAGCGCGCCACCTGCTGACTACCTTGACGTAGAGCCATCTGCACCTTCGTTGGAGGACGAAGCTGAAAGCGAAGCAATAGGCACGATTGCAGATCATGTTTCCAATGGCCGTCCCTCTCATTCACATCCGCTCGTAGTACCCAGTTCCCTTACCTTTCGAACATCTCCATCTTCTGCATCGCATGGTATACTTCCTTCATATTTCCCTTGATAGCTGTGGGACAAAGAAACCCTTCGTTGCTCTATTCTGGTAGCATGTACTACAAATTACTTTAGTTAAAACAAACAACTTGGTAATCTCAATTGGTTAATTGTGGTCACGCATTAATGCTGCCCCGAGCCGTCCTTACCCCCAATCCACGACACGCCGTCGAGATCGTCAAACATGGGCAAGTCGCAAAAGAAGCGGTCGATGCGCAGGCATAATCCGATGCGAGTACCAGACTCGCATCTCCCAAAAGGACTGGAGTCCGCCGCTGAGGCCTCCACAAAAAAAGAGGCAATCTTGCCAATCATACAAAAGGTACGCATATAACTTTCCCAGACCCTCGACTGAGTGCGTATGTCGTAGATGGAGAGTCCTGACAGTTCTGAACGCAAGTGGGCTTGCGTTGCGGTGTCCAATCTCATCCAGAACGATCCATCGACCCGCAGGCTCCTGCAGGGTAAAAATGTCGTCGGATCACTGATCACGCGACTATCAGACAGCGAGGAAGAAGTTTGGATTGAAGCGGCCGGTGCTTTGCGGTGGGCCAGTGAGACATATGCGCGTGTGGACTATCTAATCGGTTGGACACAGGAATCTATGCATCGACGGTGGATACGATATATGCGCTGAGATGTACAACAAAAACATACTAGCACCCTTGAATACGTTTGTACCCAAAGTGAGTCCTTGATAGGCTACGCCTTATACACTCACCAACCGATTGCTGGCATTTGCAAGATATCCTCGTCTTTGTCCCAGTTTCTTCTCTCGCCAAAAGCTCTTCCCGAAAACGCAAGAAGAGTGGTATACGAATTTGCAGAAAATGTGATCACCATATTCTGGTGCCTTTCGTGAGTATCCTCGGACTTCCGAATCACCCCCTGTTCGAGCGTTATCAGTGAGACGTCAAACAAGGCTTTGAACGCGATCAATTCGATGGACCTGGTCCCTTTCCTCATGTCGTTCCTGGCGGCCAGAGACAAGCTCCCTGCCGCCACTGTCACCGCAGCAGGCAAGTTATCGGACCGGCCCAGTTTAATTGAGGAGTAACAGGCTACTTCATCTTCGACAGCACACAGTCTCTACGTTCTAACAGATGACAATCCGCCAACGATCGATGCCATACGCTCTAATGCGGAATACATGTCGTGCCTTTTAGCCATCATCCGTGATGGCGAGAATGCTTCAATCGAGAAGAATGGCGACGCATCGAATGATCGTTTTGTGATGCTCAATGTTTTGTGTTGCGGCATGTTCTTTTCTATTTTATTACAGCGGATGCCCCCTAACCTCCCTTGAAGGGATTCTTGGCAACTTATGCCCGCTACCACTACCCAATGCACTTTCATCACTGGACGTAAACAAGGACCTTGTTTTCCCTCTTCTGCAACCTGTAATTTCCTCCGTGTCACTTGACACGGCTGTACAGGAAGTGCAAGATCTTGTGACGCGGCGGGTAGTTGAAATGACTCTTTAATTGTGACTTTGATTTATTTCTTGCCACAGGCAAGCGAACCTCCGGAGATCGAAAAGCTCTCACTGAAGCATTTACCCAAATCTGATCACAAATCACCGACCGAGCTTGAGCTGGGGCATTTGGAAACCCGTCTCAGAACCGTGCAACTCGCGCTAGAAATCTTGACCAGTGCATGCGCAACATTGCCGGATCCGGTTATACAAACGGCTGGAACCGAAAATGATAATGAAGAGAATGGAGGTCAGTTATTTTTTGCCATTCAATGACGATACTCAAGGCTGAACTTTCTAAGACGAGGATGCGGATATGGATGATACCACGATGGAGGATGGTACGACCTTTGATGATATCCCACAGCAAGCAAATGGCGGCTCTCACTCACTCACTGTTCCTGCGCTCGTTCAGCCTCTTTTGTCGCTGATCCAGCCGACCCCTCTTTCATTTCCACCGTCGTCTAATCCGTCGTGTTATCCACCGATAACATCCGCTCTAAGTGCTATCCATGTCAGCGCCTTCGAGTGCTTAAATAACATGTTCCTATCACTTGCTACGCATCCGCACCCATCAAACACGGCCGATGAATCAACGGGTCTAACCATCTGGGGTGAGATTTGGGCCTCATTATCCGAAGTTGGTCTGGACATTTCGCCTGGCCAGGAACGTAAACGGGAAATTTGGGAGATTGCCGTGGGCGTGCTCTGGGCTGTCGGCAAGATTTGGAAGGGAAAACTTGTGCGTTTCAAATACCTTCTTTCAATGAGTGTTGTGAACGGTACTGAAATACACGAACGTAGGTTCCCGATGAGGGGCACGTACGGATCTTGATGAACATGTGTGATTCCAGTGCAGACCCACAGGTGCAGGTCAAGTGCATTGGTGCACTGGAATGCCTTGCGCAACACGCCACCAGTGTAGTTGCCAACAGGGTACGTTATTTTAGCGACCTCAGATGCCAAATGCTCAACCCTGAAAAGGTTATTTCGTCATACCTCCTCAACATCCTCCCCACAGCCTCGGCGTCATCGAAAGGCACTGAGCCTCTTCTCCAGGCCGTGTCTGCGCTGATCGACATTTATTCGGATGAAACACTTCCGTACGACGTCAACTTCCGAGAAGGAAGGTTTGAGGAGAGACTGGCACAAAGCGTGGAGGGAGTTAGAAAGACAGTGAGGGCGATAGATCGGCGAAGAGAACCCGATTTAAGGCTAAGAGGAGAGGAAGTGAGAGATAATTTGACGGCTTTCATAAGATACCGGAGGGGGCTCTAGTTCTGATCGTTGAAACGAATGTCACTTTCAGCGTCGCTCGCCGCTTAGTTTTGGATAAGGGTGATGTGATTTAATTCATGTGAAATCGTACAATTGATGGGACCAAGCACAGTAACCATCATTCATGTTGCGCGAATGAAGGGCCATCGCCGTCTTGTGGGACTTTTCATCCCTGGCCTTCTCAATGCATTACTTGCTATCGGATCAGATATGAATTGGACAGCCAGGCGATCGTTGAACGTCCAACCATCATACGACTGTCCAACAATAAAAACAGAGAGTGTAATCATCGTGAATGGTCGAATGCTAACTCGCCTGGAGGTGTGATAGTTGACCTAAATCCAGACGCTAAACGAAGGAAGATAAGTCGTTGCTCTAGATTAGAATGAAAGCATAGCCTGGCACAGCATTGTACATCGTTCCCTAGGGTCCTATGGCCTAATAATTCCATGAAAAAGGAGATATGGCGACGGATCATTCACTGTGGGGATTTCAGACATTCTGGAAGGATCTGATAAATCTGATTACATAAGACAGTTAGCACACATGAGTGAGACGGTGATAGTGTTGCCGCCGAACCAGACTAAATTCGAAGTGAGTTCGAATCTGGTTCGAAAGTGATGGAGTTCGGTGGAGTTCGGTAAAACTAACCACAACGAGTTGACATACAAACTAAAACA
>Ga0307511_10005841_pt1 | contig 12441 bp, 13 predicted proteins | sample 13_EM_MG_FD_200266 | JGI IMG/M metagenome (GOLD analysis project Ga0307511, IMG submission 200266) | Populus trichocarpa ectomycorrhiza microbial communities from riparian zone in the Pacific Northwest, United States - 13_EM | ecosystem: Host-associated > Plants > Roots > Unclassified | place...
CAAAGGTCTCATACCAAGTGTACTTTGCGGAGAAGGTCCATCTCACCGGGATTCTCATCGCCTCGATTCTCTATGGTAAGTGCAAGAAATCCTCGCTTGGCGTCCGCCTATATGTGCCCATCCCGGTTTTTTTTGCTTATTCTAGGAATTCTCACCGTGCTTTTTTTCAAATGCATGATCGCATTGCTCGACCCTATCAATCGCAGAGGGGAGCGTGTCAAGTGGGGTCTCGTGTCCTACACTGTTGTCATGTTCTCGTTGGCGACCGTATACACCACGACAAATCTGCACATTCTATCCATTTCCTACGTCGACAACCGCGAGTTCCCCGGTATCGAGGGCGAGCTAGATCCTGGACCCATTGGATACCTGCAGTTTATATACTTCAAGACGATCACCATTGTTCCCAATGTTACATTTGTCTCGAGCAATTGGTTAGCTGATGGCCTTTTGGTTAGTATTTGTGTAACGCTATGGTCACTCACCCATTTGACTAACGCTGACTCCCCTAGCTCTATCGTTGTTATGTAGTCTACTCCATGAACCATTGGGTCATCGCCTTCCCATGCCTCATGTACCTTGGTTCTATCGGTACGTATCTGAGCTCTAGAATGGCGAGGATGCTCGAGGCTCACCTCGACAGTATAGCAACTGGTACCCTATTCCTCTTCCAGAATAGGGGAGGAGCGCTCAGTAACCTCTGTTCCGGTCTTGTATACTTTTCAATCTCACTTTCCCTCAACGTCACCCTCACACTCGCAACCGTCGTCCGACTCGTTCTGCATGGCAAGAACGTCCGCGCCACCACGGGGACCCCAGCTGGACTCAGTGGACCGTACAAGATCATCGCCACCACGCTCGTTGAGTCCTCTGCCCTTTTCACTGCGAGCTCGTTGTTGGTCATTGGACCGTTGGCTGCCAAAAGCACAGTCACGGACTTGTTCTTTCCTATCCTCGCCGAGACTCAGGTTCGTGCTCTCCCGTGCCCGCGGTCATTGGGCGGGTTGTCTAATGTGACGACGGATCGGGTAGGTCATTGCTTCACTGCTTATCATTCAACGAATTGCCAGCAAGAGGGGGTTGACGAGCAACGCTATCGTCTCGGGAAATATCAGTTCGTTCAAACCTGGGGGCCTAGGGGGGTTCACGGGTGGCAGCGGTACCATACTCGGTGGGTACTCCATGAGTTCGGAGGGTAAGCGTGGGACAAACTCCTCTTGCGAGCTTGCGGTTATGGTCGAGACTACGATCGATTTCCATCGGGATAGGGTCTGAGGTTCTTCAAAATTTGACGCCTCCTTCCCCTTCCCTGGGAATACACGTGAGTTCAAGAGGGACTGGGGGGAAATGGGTGGGCGGCGTCGGGGAAGGCCTTCGCAACCGGGCGACTCTAGGAGAACCCTGGTCGTAACTACGAGCCTAGAGCCTTTATAATCAACATTAGGTATATTTGAGAAGAGGACCAGTTTTACAAAACACGGAGGCTACGGACACAAACGGAGTACGCGTTAGCAGTTGAAAAGACCGCCGTGTATACCGCCATTAGGTACAGCGACCACGCACGCTCGCCAGCCATCAATAACCTTCGCATCCTCTTCGCCATCTCGAGCACAAACTGGTTGCAAAAACCAGGTCCTATTCGTTCCCTCCCAGTCAGTACCTGCAAGCCGTAACACACCCCTCACCGCCCGTTTTGGCCAAGGATACGAATGTTTTCCAGATGGGATTTTGGTGTCTTTTGATTAAAACGCGTTAGCGGGAGAGTCCAGAGCCTCAAAGGAATTGACACGGAGGAAAGAAGGCGCTATCCAAATCGTGATACGGGCTGTCTCGACATTCCCGCCAAACCTCGATTCTGGGGAGGGGAACGAAAGCCAGTGAGGATGATGTTGGAATCCACAACGTGTGCATAACCGGCACGAAAACATCTCGGCCTCACGGAATGCGGCCCGGTAGGCGTGTCATCCTTTCAGCCGCAAGGTGTTCACGAATTGAGGACCGCATCGCTACTAACGCATCAGCACCACGCGAGTATGGGGTTCCATCGGTTCTTTTCTTAGTATCCAGAGGGGGATCCTTAGTGAGTATTAAAAGGCTCTTGCAACAGTAGTAATGAGGGAACCGTTTCCTTCGCCGCAGTGGCCGAGGTGAACGGGTTATACGGACCAGGTTGTCAATCACAGACTCTTTCCCCGTTCGAACGCTGCCCCTTGTTGCTATTCGTGATGCCTGATACAGTCCGCTCCAAACACCGTCTCGATTTGCTTTGGGTGTATAATGTAGAGGTATGGCGAGTGCTGTTTTCTTTTTTTCTTCTAAAGGAGTCCCCCCGTTCACGTGAGGAAAGGCGCCCGTCGATCAGTGTTGATGGAACCGCTTCCACCGTCGGCATAACCGTGGAAGCGCTTTCGTTGTCTGATGCTTTCGCAGATGCGTTTCTCATATTGGGCAGAACGCATGGTGATTCCACCGAAGCGTGTTGATACGTTGATGGCCCACAATCGCGTAGGATTCGGAACACATTTTCTGATGTTTCTTAAACCCGGAGCCTCCTCCTCTCCACCTCGATCCTGCGCTGCGCCGAAATTCTCCCTCTTTCGTATGCGTCTGAACCATGCCTGGTCATCAGGAACAACCATGGTCTAATAGTCCCAATGCTCCAAAGATCACACCTGAGGTGTACTTGAGGGAGAAGAACTGGTTTGCTGGAAGTCTCATCGGCTCGATGCTCTATGGTACGCCATGGGAATCACAAACCACACGCTCAACCATCCGTGCTGACTGCCTCGTTTGTTCGCTTCATTCCAGGAGCACTCACCGTGCTGTTCTTCAAATGTATGATCGCATTGTTTAACCCTGCATATCGTAGAGGCGAGGGTGTCAAGTGGGGCCTCGTACTTTTCACCCTGGTCATGTTCTCGTTGGTGACCGTGCATACCGCGATGGACCTTGACCTTCTATCGGTTTCCTTCATCGACAACCGCAATTTTCCTGGTGTCCAAGGCCTGTTATATCCTGGACCGGCTGGATACCGGGAGGTCGTTTACTTCAAAGCGATTAATGTTATTCCCAATGCTACGTTCCCTCTGAATAATTGGTTAGCGGATGGGCTTTTGGTTAGTCCCTCGTTTGGCGCTGGGTTGACTCACCTGTGTGTCTAATGCCGACTCCTCCAGCTCCATCGTTGCTACGTATTCTACTCCATGAACCGCTGGGTCATGGCCTTTCCCTTCCTCATGTATCTCGGCTCTGTGGGTACGTATCTGGGCTCTACGCAAACAGCAGTGATGTTTAAGGCTAACGTCGATAATATAGCGACGGGTATTCTGACAATCTTCTACACGATCGTTGAGGAACGGGATCTCAGCAACGCCCAGTCCACTCTTCCATACCTCGCAATCTCACTTTCGCTCAACATCATCCTCACCCTCATGATCGTCGTCCGTCTGTTCCTGCTCGATCGGAGCGTCCGTGCCACCACGCAGTCTCCAGGTGGAATCAGTGGATTGTACAAGACAATCTCCACCATGCTAATCGAGTCTTCCGCTCTCTTCGCCGTGAGCTCGTTGTTGGTAATCGTCCCATTGGCTGCTGGGAACTTGGTCGCGAAAACGTTCTATGCTATCCTCGCTCAGACTCAGGTTTGTCCTCCTTCGCAATTCCGGGGTTGGTTATCTGACGTGATGACGGATTGGTCAGGTCATCGCCCCACTGCTCATCATACAACGAGTCGCCAGCAAGAGCGCGTTGGCGGCCAACGCCACCGTCTCCGGAACCCTCGATCTGATGGAAACTGAAGGCCGAGGGGAGTTTACGGGTGGCGGTTATGCCCTTCCGAGTGGAAAATCCATGAGATCCGCGGATGAGCGTGGGATGAACCCCCCTGGCGAGCTTGGGGTTTGGGTTAAGACTACGATTGATTTACATCAAGATAGGGCTTGATGGTCTTCAAGTATAGGCTAGCGCCTTCTGCGAATAGCGTCCCCTGCTGACCATTGCTACACTCTTTCGTCGGCCGTTGCTTGTATTTATTTCACACGACCTCGCGCCCTGCATTCCTTTCTCATTCGGATGTATTCCATGCATTCACGCGAGGTTATCGGCGGGTTATAATTACATCCCACAATCGTACGACGATACAAGACCCCACCCTGCACGCAAATGTCCAACGACCCCAAATTCGACTTCCCTCCACTCTTCGCCAACGAAAGCAAAGGTATCGATGGATCGAAACGAAACCTCCAACATGAAGGACCCCCGCCAGTTTGGGTTTGTAACCCTGACCCTGTTAGAGAAAGGGAGGGGCCTGTACGGTTCCGGCGTGCATTTTGGCCAAGGACTTGCGTTAGTAAGAGGCAGGAAGGTGAATTGTTTGAGAGAGAGCATCTGGGGATGACTGTAATAGTCGAGCGAATGCGATATGGGTAGGAATATGTTGGGCCCCGAGAACAATGTGAATGCCGGGGATATGTATGTTGAATGATGGGTCGAGGTGACCTGGGAACGGAAAGGTGTACTCGGGAAAAGTGAAAATTTCACGTTTCCGTACAGAACTGGGGGAGATCGTGATTCCGGGACGCTGTTGGTTGTTGACAAGTCGGAAGGATTTCCTTGGGGTAGAATCGCATTCGGGTGGGAGGGGAGTCAGTGAATTTCGAAATATGTGGGGAACCGGGATCGAAGTCCTAAGGGCTTGGGGTCAACTCCGGTACCAGGAGACGAAAGCCTCAAATATCTTGTTCCGCAGCCCCTCCCAACGAAGTTACGTGCAGCGTTTGAATGTCTCAGGCCCCTTTCGATTACGTCTCATTCCCACAGAAGCCTGACGGGTGAACATGCCACAGCGATCAGACTCATTGGGGGACCCTGTTAGCGAATCTGAGGTCTGAGCGCCCAACGCGTGCATATATGTGGTGATAACACTTCAAGTTTCAGCCTTCACGGAACGCGGCCCAAGAGGTGGCGCCGCGCCCACATCTCCGATGAATCCACGAATCGAAGACAGCATCGCTATTAACGCGTCAACACCACGCGAGGATGAGCTTCTGTTCTAGATCTTTTGGGTGGCGTGTGGTAGCCGGGGAACCACGAGAATGGGAACGAAACCCCCGGATAATGGTGCTGACGTACAGAATGATACCGCTCGACCGTCTGCCAACCGACCAACCCCAAGCGCCACAAGATCTCCTCCGGATCGGCGGTTGCTCCTTCAAGGTCCCGGGAAATCAAGAAAGGCTGGGAATCTTGATATAGGAGGGTGGCCCTTCGTGAGCGAGAGACATTCTGGGGGCAGTGGCAACACAGAGAGTCGTTTCTTCGTCCCCATGACCATGGGTGCCGTTCGTAAGAGTAGCTGCTGGTGGTTTTGAGGGAACATCCTCACGGCCACGATACCGCTAGATGGGAGGACCTGTTCTTGCTGTAGAGTTGTCACGTGGTCGCCGATCGCGTACTCCTTGTTCAGGCACAACTTCTTGTTGCTATTCGCAACCCTGAGATGGAGTGTTCCTGAACGCGTCTCGACCCGCTCTGCGTGCACCGTGCGAAGGTGCAACGAGCGCCGGTATTTTTCTTCGGGGTCCCCGAGTCCTCCTGCCGTCGATCCGTGCGAGTAGAGTAATGAGGGTAGTTGAGCGCTGACCGGGACCGTTGAGCAAACAGGCACAAAGATGGGACGTATGTTTCGTATGGCGGGGCGGGGTAGCCGAGGGCTGAATTCAGCTGAATCAACAGATACGGAGATCCTCGCTGCCGCCATACGAACGAACTCTATTGCGCACTGGTTTTCCTCGATCTCAAAGGGTTCCAAGATCTCAAGTTCGTGGCACTGAGCGCGGTCGATCCGAGGTTCTGTCCGATCAGGGATGATAATGATTACGTATCGTGTTCATCGAGTGAGCCCGCAGATTATGGCGAGCAACACGGGGAATCTAGTTTTTGCTGCAGGAAAGTGAGGAAGTCGTGGTGAATATCACAGAGATGGTCCACCCATCTAGTGGTACGCCTCACAACAGATGGCGGATCGCCACTGGGATTGCGGTACCATCCACTTCCGGTACCTCGCGTCACTCCGATGGTGATTGTCGAGGACCACTGATTTCGACCCGTCGCCAGCAACGTTACCGTTCAATTGGTCTTTCCCGAGCTTTTATAACCCCGGTTGCGTCCTTCCCAATGGATCCAATGGTCTTTTCTTCATCTCCCCACCTCCAATCCTGTCCCCCGCAGAAATCCGTCCACCGTACACTGAACCATGTCCGGCTCCCTGGAACAACCGTGGTCCAATAATCCCAATGCTCCAGAGATACCACACCCACTGTATCTTTTGGAAAAGTCATGGTTCGCCGGAACCCTCATCAGCTCAATTCTTTATGGTATACGCGAAATGACCCTGCCTTCACTCCCGTTTACCCGTGCTCACTGCATATTCTTCCGTTTTTTCTAGGGTCACTCATCGTGTTGTTCTTCAATTGCATGGCCGCGTTGTTTAGCCCCGCCTATCGCAGAGGTGAGGGAGTTAAATGGGGACTTGTGATCTACACCGTGGTCATGTTCTCGTTGGTGACCGTGTACACCGCGACGAAGGGCCACATTCTCTCCATCTGTTACATCGATAACCGCGGCTTCCCTGATGACGGACCCTGGGGGTACCATGAAGCCAACGCCTACTCGGCAATCTGGATCATTGCCAGGGCTGCGTTCAACTTGAACAATTGGATGGCTGATGGACTTTTGGTTAGTTCTTCGTTTGACGCAGCGACCGCTCATCCAGATGCTTAACTCCGGTTCCCCCAGCTCTACCGCTGCTATCTAATCTACTCCGCGAACATCTGGGTCATCGTCCCCACGGTTCTGGGTCATCGTCCCCACGGTTCTCGTGTATTTCGGTTCTATCGGTACGTATTTGAGTTCTCCACGAATGACGATGGCGCTCAAGGCTCATGACGGCGATAAAGCGACGGGCATCCTGGCGAACTTTTCAGGGAATTCAGTTGTCGGCAGAAACCAGTTCTATACTGTGAACATCTCGGTCTCGCTCGCCCTCAACGTCATCCTCACCTCCATGATCGTCATCCGGCTCATCCTGTACAGTAGGAGCGTCCGTGCCGCCATAGGGTCTTCAGCTAGCATCAGCCGACTGTTCAATTCCATCGCCACAGTCTTCATCGAGTCTTCTGCGCTTTTCACCGTGAGCTCGGTGTTGGTACTTGGATTGTGGGCTGCAAACAGCCCGATCGGAAATGTCTTCGCACGTGTCCTTGCTGGGACTCAGGTTCGTGCTTTTTCGTGACCCAGATTTCTGGATGGGTTGTCTCATGCGACGACGGAATTGGCAGGTCATCGCCTCACTGCTCATCATTCAACGAGTCGCTAACAAGAGCGCGTTTTCGGCCGATACCGTCGCCCATGAAAGCATCTGCACGATAAATGCCGGGGACAAGGGGGAGTTGACTGACGACAGCGGTGGGTACCACACAAGTTCTCTGGGCAAGTATGAGAAAACCTCTAGCGAGGTTGGGTTTGGGTCTGTGATCGATATCTGCCGGGAGAAAGCCTGAGGGCCACAAATCTGCCGTTCTCTACGGTCATCGTTCCCCGCTCTGACTGAGCCCTCCTTACCTCCTCTGAGTAGACAGCCAAACTCTTCATTGCCATTTAGTTGCATTTATTTTCGCCTCACCTCTTCCCCTTGTATTTTACTTTGTTGGCGTGTATTTGTATGTGTCCTTTCCAGCGATGCTTTGCGGAAGTCTACCGTCCCTCTTCCTGGATTACGCGTGGGCCCGCCCGAAGGAAATGCGAACACTGGTTGCGTCAGAGCCCCTCTACGACGACTATGCAACGCTACGCACCCAATGGACATTGTGGCCCAGTGTTTGGAAGTTGCCTCCGCGATCGGCGGATGTCAAATTGCCTCAGCTCGAGCACCCGTTCAACAACACGGGACGCCAAGTAAGTCGCGAGTGTCACGCCAGTCGTGAGAAATCTGTCAGGGTTCCGCATCTCTGAACCCGGAAAGGGGACGGGAAAGGGCAAGCACGAGGACGGAGTGCACGCGGATAAACCAGCAATCCGACCCTAATTGAATTGCATTTCTACTCTCCGAAGGATATGACGTCCGGTTGGGCTACGGAGGGAGTTGGGGCCCGACCAGAGAAGGTAGAGATACTTTAATCTCCCTACCACGGACCATCGGGGGAGCGACCAATCACTTCCCAAGTGACTGAAAGCGCGAAGTTATCATAAGTGCACTTATGTGCTTTTACGAAAGCAAGGTCTCCAGTTCCGAGAAGCAGGGTGCAGTTAGGCGCCCGAAGTCGGAAAAAAATCGTCAGGAGAAACCCGTTGTTCAAGAGTGATTGACCGGTTTCCTGATGCCAGCATACTTGACAGCAATTACACCGTCAGCCTTGCTCCCGTAAAACTCGAGATGGAGTCCAGGGACACAGTAAAGCGCAGGGCGTGAATAAAATTCGAAACACCGCGCTCTCGGGTGATCCAAACGATCTATATATTTGACACCACGGAACCAAAATCGAAGCTCCTAAGGGCTTGGGGTCAAATTTTGATACCAAGAGATGAAATTATCGAATGCCCGAACTCATGGTCCCTTCCAACGAGGTTGGACATAACATTCGACTGTCTCAAGTGCTCTTCGGTTTGCTGTTCGTTCCTCGTGTCCCATTCCTATAAAACCCGAACAAGTGAGCATCATGATGTCACAGCGATCAGACTTGTTGAGAGGCTCTTGAAATTGAAGTCAGTGAACGTGCCAAGGTCTGAGCTCCCGACACTGTGTATCGCTAGCCAAGGGGCGTCGCACCTTCGGCTACAATAAATTCGCAAATTGAGGACTACATTGCTGTTAGCGCGTCGGCATGCGAGTATGAGCTCCCGCCTCTCGTTTGGGTGGGGTTTGATAGCCATGGAACCGCAAAATAAGGGCGAAACCGCGGATAAGGGTGCGCACGTAGGTGGTTCGACCGTTCCCAACCGACCGGCCCGGGTGTCACGGGATCTCCTCCGGATTGACGGTCTCTCCATCCAGGTCGAGGAATCTGGGAGTGCTCGGAATCTTAGCACCGGGGGCTATTAATATATTGATGAACGAGATATGTTCTGGCGGCAGTGGTAAAGCAGAAAGTCGCTTCGTCGCTGTCGTGACGATAGGTGTTGTTTGTGAGAGTAGGTGATTTTGGATTTGCGGTACATCGCCGGGGGCCGGCGGCGGGGGCGCGTGCCGGGGTCGATCGCATAATTTCAATTCCCTCGTTCGGACACCACTTTCCCGTTGCTATTCGCGATTCCTGAGGCCTGAGGGGCCCCGAACCGCGTCTCAGCTTGCTTTGTGTGTATCGTGTAGGGGTCCTGTACAGTAATGAGACGAGCGCTAGGATTTTCTTCCAGGTTCCCTGCTGATGTGAGAAGAGGCGCCCTGTTGTCGATCAATCCCTTGGTAAAATTTCGACCTGTTTCACCTTCTATGATGATCTCGAAACGTGTTGTGTACTCTGCTTCCCCCAAATACCCCTGCTCAGTATCTGGGGGGGGGGAACGTTGGTGAACTCACAGTATATGGTCCACGCGTACTTCGATCCTCTCGTGTCAATGGGGTATTGTCCCTCCGGAACTCCGGAGCCTTCCAATCTGTTGTAGACCAACAACGGTAGACTTCGTGACAGGTGATCGGCGGCCGACCTCCTGATCTGTCGTGTCGACGGCAAACTTTCAAACGTCCGAATGATGATCAGGAGCCCTGATTCCTGAGGACCCTATCGAGAGCATGAATCGAGACCGCTGCGATAACGACGCTACAATACCCGTTCAAGCCTAGGACCCTATTTGAAGCTTCTCAGTATCCGCCGATCTCTGTGAACTTACTATAAGTTGGTACGAGGAACTTTGTATGACCCTCAATCTCCAGACCCTTCCGGAGAAGGAGATCCGCAAGTGGCTGTTAATACCTTACCCCACACAGTGTATGTGCGTAAGGACCACGCTCAGATACAGCGGTTCACCATTTTGAACGTTTCCTGACAGCTGAGCGCCGGCGGGGTTCCTCGCTGCTATTACGTGAACGAACTCTATTGCGGAGTTTTTCTCAAAGAGTTTCAAGACAAGCTTGCGGTACTCCGCTATGGGCGCGGTCGATCGGTTCACCGGATTGGGGGTGATGATTATTATGTTTGTTGAGTGAGTCTACAGATCGCGCGGCGAGCAACACGTAAATTTTACTTTTTGCTGTAGAAGAGCTGGGAAGTGGTGGTGGATGCCAGAGATGGTCCACTCATCCGATGGTATGCTTCACAATGGACGGCTGCGGGCGACCGCTGGCATCGCGGGACGGGATCCACTTCCAGCCGCGGGAGCATGGGATTGGCGCCTTACGCCGTTGTGATAGGGCATGTCAACGAGCGCTCTCGCTCAGGCACGTTTGACCCTGGGTCCTAACACGGTTTGGTCCCGCTTTGAATCAAGACGGGCCGGAATGCCCCTGGTGACTTTCCCAACTCGCACCACTGGTTTCCCACTCGTCGTCTGTAACGTCACCATTCCATTGACTTTTCCCTCTTATAACCCCAGTTATGTCTCTTCCAATGAACCCATGGTCTTTGCTTCACTTCAGGGTCCTTCCTTCCCACCTCCGATCCTGTCCCCCACCTGAATCCCTCCCCCTCGTGCGCACTGAACCATGTCCGACTCCCAGGAACAACCATGGTCCGACAATCCCAACGCTCCGAAGATACCATATGGGCTGTACCGCTTGGAGAAGACCTGGTTCGCCGGAACTCTCATCAGCTCGATTCTCTACGGTGCATACAAGATGTTCCTGCCTTCACTCCCACCTCTCCGTGCTCACTGCATGTTTGTTCGGTTTACTCTAGGAGTGCTTATCGTGCTGTTCTTCAATTGCATGGCCGCACTGTTTAACCCCACCTTTCGTAGGGGCGAGGGTATCAAGTGGGGGCTTGTGGCCTATACCGTGATCATGTTCTCGTTGGTGACCGTGTACACCGCGACGAAGGATCACATTCTCTCCATTTGCTACATCGATAACCGCGACTTCCCTGACGGCGGACCGTGGGGATACCATGAATCCAACGCCTACTCGGCGCTTTTCATCATTGCCAGGGCCGCGTTTAACTTGAACAATTGGATGGCTGACGGTCTTTTGGTTAGTTCTTTGTTTACCGCCGTGACCGCTCGTCCAGGCGCCTAACTTCGGCTCACCCAGCTCTACCGTTGTTACCTATTCTACTCCGCGAACCTCTGGGTCATTGCCTTCCCTGTCCTCATATACCTTGGTTCTATCGGTATGTATTCAAGTTCTCCACGAACGGTGGTGACGCACAAGTCTCACGTCGAGGATGTAGCGACGGGTATCCTGGCGAACTTCTCAGGGAATTCAGTTGTCGGCAGATACCAGTTCTATACTGTGTATATCTCGCTCTCACTTGCCCTCAACGTTATCCTCACCTCCATGATCGTCATTCGGCTCATCCTGTACAGCAGGAGCGTCCGCGCTGCCATGGGGTCATCGGCGAGAATCGGTGGACTGTACAAGTCCATCGCCACCATGCTCGTTGAGTCTTCTGCCCTTTTCACCGTGAGCTCGGTGTTGGTTATTGGACCGTGGGCTGCCGTCGATGCGGTCGCGAACGTCTTTGTGCGTATCCTTGCTGAGACTCAGGTTCGTGCTTGCCCTCGATTCGATGCTTGGACGGGTTGTTTTATGTGACGGCGGAATTGGCAGGTCATCGCTTCACTGCTTATCGTTCAACGAGTCGCTGACAAGAGCGCATTTACGAGTGATACCCTCGTACACGGAAGTACCACCCCCTTAAAAGCTAGGGCCCAAAGGGAGTTGACTGATGACAGTGGTGGGTACCACACGAGCTCTACGGGCAAGTATGGGACGACCTCCGGTGAAGCCGGGGTTGGGGGCGAGACCATGATCGATATTCATCAGGAGAAAGTCTGAGGGTTTTCAAGACCTGATGTTTTCTACAGCTCATGCTCCCCGCTCTGACCGAGCCTTTCTCACCTGCTTTGGGCCCCCAGCCACGCTCATCCGTCGCTAGCATTTGTTTGTATTTATTTTCACGTCGTTTCTTGTCCTTACGTTTCACTCCCGTTCGTGCCTATTGTGTGTAACATTTCCGGCGATGCCTCGCGGTGTTCCACCGCATCCTTTACGACTAGGTGACGCTGGGCGAGTCCCAATCGGAACTATGAGCTTATGGTCACTAGCTACGACATAGAACTCCTCCGAGACAATTATTATTGAATAGTGATTCCATGGCGGTGCAGTAATCCTCTTCGTACTCATTGTCTGAATATTGATAGTCTCGGCGAAGGGAGGAACGATCGAAGTAAAGAGACTTATGTCTTTGTGACATGAGGGTGATCCGGCGCTCATTCCTCTTCGGAGGAAACCTC
>Ga0307511_10005843_pt1 | contig 12440 bp, 11 predicted proteins | sample 13_EM_MG_FD_200266 | JGI IMG/M metagenome (GOLD analysis project Ga0307511, IMG submission 200266) | Populus trichocarpa ectomycorrhiza microbial communities from riparian zone in the Pacific Northwest, United States - 13_EM | ecosystem: Host-associated > Plants > Roots > Unclassified | place...
ATCCGACAAATTCTGGGGGTTTTTTTTGGGGGTATCCGGACACCCCAGTTCATCGATACTCCCAATGCCTCTTACCGATACCACGGTCCGCAATGCAAAAGCCACGGTAGATCCACGGAAGCTCGCTGACGAGAAGGGTCTGTACTTGCTCGTCAGTCCTAGCGGCTCCAAACTTTGGCGCATGAAGTACCGCTTCGCCAAAAAAGAAAACGTGCTGTCTTTTGGCGGCTACCCGGAAGTCAGGCTTAAGGATGCGCGTGAAGCAAGGGACGAAGTGGACTGCCCCGGGAACAGTAGACACTTCCCTGCCTCACGCCGCGGCCTGTTCGAAGGCCTCGGGGCTAACGCCGCCAAGGTGGCTGTGGCGGCGGGTTTTATTGTAGAAGACTTCGATGTAGTCGAAGACGTCAGCACGTGCCAGGTCCCGGGTTTTGTAGATTCGCTTTCGGACCCGCTCCTTCTTCAGGCTGCTGAAGAAGGACTCCGCCACAGCGTTATCCCAGCAATTGCCGCGACGACTCATGCTTGGTTGGAGTTGGTGCGAATGGCAGAACCGGCGCCATTCGTCACTGCCATACTGTGAGCCCTGATCGGAGTGAACAATAACCGGCTGTGAGGGCTTGCGCCGCCACATCGCCATCAGAAGCGCCCAGGACCAGCTCGCGCGCCAGGGTCGGCTTCATCGACCAGCCGACCACCATGCGCGAATGCAGATCGATCACGACAGCCAGGTACAACCAGCCTTGCCAGGTTCTCAGATACGTGATGTCCGTGACCCAGGCACGATCAGGGGTGTCGACCGTGAATTCACGGTTCAGCCGGTTGGGGGCGATGATCGAAGGGCGACCAACGATCCTGCGGGGCGTCTTGTAACCTCGCACCGCCTTGATGCTGCTGGCTCGCATGATCTTGGCCACGCGATGCTTGCCGCAGATCTCGCCAGCTTCCCGCAGGTCGCCCAGGACCCGCAAGGCGCCGTAGACACCACCACTGGCTGCGTAGGAATCGCGGATGAGTCCCAGCAGGCGCTGGTCTTCAACGGCGCGGTCGGAGATCGGCTTGTAAAGCCATTGGTAGAAGCCGGCCCTCGCCACGCACAGCACACGGCACATGGTCGCGATCCGGAACTCGCGCCGGTGCTCGTTGATGAAGCGGTACTTCACTCGGGCTCCCTTGCAAAGTACCGCGCGGCTTTTTTTAGGATGTCGCGCTCCTCTTCGACGCGACGCATCGCGGCGCGCAGACGAAGAATCTCGCTTTTGGCCTCCAGGAGTTCGGCGGCCTGCTTGTCCGTCTTGTCAGGCTTGATCGCCTTGACCCATTTGTACAGGCTGTGCGTGGAGACGCCCACACGGGCTGCTACTTCGGCTACCGAGTATCCACGTTCGGTGACTTGCCTAACGGCTTCTTGCTTGAATTCCGGGGTAAATCGTTCTGGACCCATACACTTCTCCTATGCTCAAATCATAGGCCGAAAGTGTCTAAGGTAGCCAGGGCAGTCCACAATACTTGCGGAGGTATCAAACGGGTAAGCAGATGGAGAAAGTCCAGACCAACCCGGGACGCAAACGGACCAGCACCCCAAAGAGTTCACCTTGAAGCGATCAGGTCGCTGAAACTGGGGCAGAAATCGGCCACTGATCTGGCGCTGGCGGTTTCCGTTCCCAGCGCCATCGTGGATACGGCGTGCTTGCAGGCCAATTGCCGGCTTCCCCCGCCATACAGGATGAGGGTATAGCGATCCGCGGACGAATGCGACCTGAATTTCTCCCTCTCCCGGTGCCCCCCTTTGCGTGGCACCCACATTCTTATCCTACATGGCGTCTTTCCCTTGCCTTTTGTTCTTTCCATACGCCCTATCGTCTCGCAAAAGAGAGTGCGCGGCAGTCTTGAGACCGGGGTCATGACGGTTGCGGCACCTTTGTCCAGCGAAGAAGCTTTTGCCGGAGAGCCTCCACGCCATAGGGCTTGGTCAAGTGATCGTCCATGCCTGCTTCCAAACATCTTTGCAGATCGTCGCCAGAGGCGCCGGCGGTCAGCGCCACGATGGGCAAGCGCGGGCGGCTCAGTTCCACTTCGCGCAGGCGCAGGCGCCGCGTTGCCTCGTAGCCGTCCATCTCCGGCATCATGCAATCCATCAGGACGATGTCGTAGTCGGCATGCCGCTCCAGCATGCGCAGTGCCTCGGCGCCGTTTCCAACCGAATCCACTGCGCAGCCAAACTTTTTCAACACCGCTTCGGCAAACTTGAGGTTGATCTCGGTGTCTTCGACCAGAAGCACCCGGCAATCCCGCAACAGCCGTGCGCCATCCGTAAAAGTGCTTGCCGGGCCGTTGGATTTGGCATATCCGTCGGGAGCGGCAAGAGGCAGTTCCAGTTCAAACCAGAATTCTGTTCCTTCCCCCGGCTTGCTGCGTACCTGGATCGAACCGCCCATGAGTGCCACCAGCCGCTTGCAAATCGCCAAGCCCAGTCCGGTGCCGCCGTACTGCCGGGTAATCGACGTATCGGCCTGGGTGAACGGCTGGAACAGGCGGCTGAGAGTCGCCTCGTCCATGCCGATGCCCGTGTCACGGACCGAAAAACGCGCCCGGCACGCCGCCTCGTCGCGGGATGCGGTGACCGAAATCAGCACCGAGCCCTCCTTGGTGAACTTGATCGCGTTGCTCACAAGGTTGGCGAGAACCTGCCGCAGCCGCGTCGGGTCGCCGACCAAGGCGGCCGGCACTTCGTTGGCCACGAACACATCCAGCTCGATGCCCGCTTTCTTCGCGGCGTCGGCATAGAGGATCGCCGTGTCCCGCACGGCGTCGTGCGGGCTGAACGGGACGGATTCGAGATCCATGCGCCCGGCCTCGATCTTGGAGAAGTCCAGGATGTCGTTGATCACGGTCAGCAGCATGTGGCTGGACAGGTGCACGGTCTGGGCGTATTCGCGCTGCTCCGCGTCCAGGCGCGTGCCGAGCAGCAATTCCGACATGCCGATCACGCCGTTCATCGGCGTCCTGATCTCGTGGCTCATGACGGCCAGGAACTCGGACTTGGCCCGGTTGGCGGCCTCGGCCTGACGCTTGAGCGCCTGGCTCAATTCGAAATCGGCTTCGTGGCGCTTGAGCAGCCGGGTCGACAAGATCATCGCGACGATCACGACCAGCGCGCTGGCCAGTCCCAATCCGGTGATGACCCAGACCGTGCTGCGCCACTCTGACAGGAAGACCCGGTCCGGAACCGACAGGAAGACGGTCAAGGGATAGCTGCGGACCGGGCGATGGGCGGCGAGCACCGTCGTTTCCGCGCCGCCGCCGAGTTCCTGCGTGTCGCGTTGCCTCGTGACAATCTGCGTCTGATCTGGCTTGGCACCGTTGTCCTGGTGTGTCGCCTGCCTGCCCAACAGGGCATCATTCTCGGGCGACATAGCCAGGCGGACGCGGTCCCGGCGCGCCAGAACGATGGTGGCCCGCTTGTCCAGGTTGACATCGTCATAGAACGAGCTGATGAAGGAGCAGGGGATGCCTACCAGTACCGTGCCGATGAACCGGCCCTGCGTATCCGATAGCCGGCGGCTGAGGAAGAACGTCCACTGGTTAGCGCCCCTGCTTTTTACCGGCACGCTGATATAAAGGCCGGCGGAGGGGGTGTCGCGGTGCACGATGAAATGATCGCGGTCGGCGAAGTTCAGCGGCGGGGGCGGATAGGAGCGGGCAAAGTTGATCAGATCGCCGTTCTCCGCCACGATGGCGGCCGTCTGGATCTGCGGCGCGCCGCTTACGCTGTTCCGCAGCGTCTGATGTACCTCCATCGAGGCCATTTTGCTGCGCAAATCCTGCGCATTCGTGATCTTGGCCGCCTGGATGCTGTCAACCAAGTCGTTGAGCACCAGTTCCGCGGAGGTCATGGTCTGCCCGGCGTGAGCCGCGAGGATCAGCGAGATGCTGTCGAGCGTATCGCTCCATCGATCGATCGCCTGGCGCTTGAGCGCGAGGATCGATACCGCGCAGGCGATGGCGATCGCGGCCAGCAGCAGCGCACCAAACAGCGTCGGGAGGCGGCTGATTGAAGAGCGCTTCATTGGCATGCTGTCTCCCTGCACCGGCGTCAATCCCGTCGGGATGTTCGGCTGGAGCGCGATCCATGCTGCGTGACGGGCATGGAAGATTCGGTAATTATCCGCGAAGAAGGATCGTATACAGATTTCTCGCAGGACGCATTGTCATATGGTGAGGCGGGGACCTATTTCTCCATGATGAGACCGGCAAGGGGCGTCGAGGTGGCAGTGCGCCGGCGACAACGGTCTTGTCCCGGGCCGCGCGTGAAAGCCTTCGTCGTAATCTCGCGTTTTCTCGGAAACCCGGACGCAAAATGCGCCTTCATCAACCCTGAGGCAGCCGTGTTGATCAGCCTTTCGCTTCAACGCCTTTGCCGTTTTGGCGTCCCGGACGCCAGTTTTAGCAGTTCCGCTGGGGGCGATGTTGTTAATCGCGCTGCAGTCTGGGCTCCACTCCGCAAATTCGCTGCCTACCTCCTTGGCAAGTCATAAGAACATCTTATCGAAACTTGAACCAACGACCAAAAGATTATCAGCTTCAATTGAGTCAATAGCTTAATCCGTATTGACCCGCCCTCGCCCGCGTGTGCTCGCCAAAAGCGCGGGACAATTGTGACGCCATCGTATCCGGGTCAGCCGTCACTCCTGCCGCTGGTCAAAATCCTTCAGGACCTGCTGGCTGATTGCCTCATACCATTCCTGCCGCCGACGCGTCATGCAACCACGGCTCCGTTACATTGCGCGCTCCTTTAACGTCGGATGGGCGTTCTCCAGTCGAAGTGCTGCCTGATGCAGGCAATCGCGCAGCACTTCCACCAGCCCGCCCCGCTCGGGGTGGGCGTGGCTCACCAGGCCGATTTCGCGGTAGAAAGTGGCATCCCCCAAAGAGACTGCGCGGACATTGGGCGGTGCAAAGTCCGGCCGGGTAACGGGCACAAGGGCAATGCCCAGGCCGCGGGAGACCAGGTGCACCATCGCATCCACATCCTCCGCATTGATGCTGGCCTCGCAGCGCAGCCCGTGCTTCTTCAGGAATTGGTCGACGACGCGCCCGCCGAACGATGATTTGTCGTAGCGTATAAAGGGGTATTCGCCGAGCAGGGCACGCCAGTCGTGTCTGGCCGCCGTGCTCGGCACGGCGAGCACAAAGGGCTCGCGCAGCAAGGGTTGCCAGAGCAGTTCATGCGGCAGCGAGAAAGGCGGCGCGACCATCAGGGCCGCGTCGATCTCGCCGCTATCGACTTGGCCGATCAGCGGCAATGAGGAGCCCTGCGCCAGGCGCACCGACACCTTCGGGTGCAGTTCATGCAGCAGTTTGAGGGCGTCAGGCAAAAGAGCAATCTGCGCGGTCTGTACCGCGCCCAGACGCAAAGCGCCGCTCAGTTCGCCACTCGCAACGCGCGCCCCCATCTCGCCGAACAGTTCGACTATTTGCCGTGCCAGCGGCACGGCTTCATGGCCGCTCGCATTCAAGATGGCTGAGTGACGGGTCCGCGTGAACAACGACGCCCCCAGGACCTCCTCCAAGCGCTGCATTTGCGCGCTCACCGCCGATTGCGTCAATCCGATATTCGCGCCCGCGGCGCCGAAGGTGCCATAGCGCACGACGGCAAGAAACGTCTTCAGTTCTTTGATCATGTCGAGATACCTGAACCAGCAAAGGGCATTTGAGGGCCTTCATGGTGCGCAAATGAGGCGATGGGTACGAAAATAATTGATTCTGAGAGCGAAAATTTACCGCTTTTCACCGAAAGAATTTGTTCCTAAAATTTTCTCATAACGGGTCGGCTTGCGAAGGCTTCTTTCTCGCACTCAACGTCGAGTCTGGCCACCCTCAACAGTCCCAAACCACGAAGTAGAGCCCTGACGGTCCGGATCGGACGGCAGTGACCAAGCTCGCCCATACGCTAAATACTTTTATCATCGCTTTATTTTATTTATTTTCTTTTAATTCCTTTTAATTTATCGGCACGTCTTTTGCGGATCAGAGTTTCGTCAGGCTAGGTTCGGCTTCCTTACCAATCGATTCGCAAAGGTTCTTATGCACCCACCAACCCGCTCCTTATTAATCACCTCAGCGACAAGATCTGATCTCTTACGGTCCGGCTTGGTCGCCGTGGTGGCGCTGATGTGCGCCACACTTGGCGCCCCGGCATTTGCGGCGTTCCCGGAGCGCCCCATCACCATCGTGGTGCCGTTCTCCGCCGGTGGCGGCACGGATATCACCGCCCGTCTTCTCGCGCGCGCCATGGAAAAACATGGCGGCCAAAGCGTCGTGGTCGTCAACCGTGCCGGCGCGGGTGGCGAGATTGGCATGGCATCAGTGGCCAACGCCCCAGCCGACGGCTACACCCTAGGCGTGATCAATACACCCAACACGCTGACCATCCCGATCGAGCGCAGTGCCAAATTCACCCTGGCCAGCTTTGAGTTGCTGGCCAATGTGATCGACGATCCGGCAACCATCAACGTCGGCGCGGCCGGCGGCATCCAAAGTCTTCAAGAGCTGATCGCCCGCGCCAGAAAAGCGCCGGACACGCTCACCTACGGCACCTCGGGCATCGGCTCGGCGGGGCATATCTCGATGCTGCTGTTCCAGAAAGCTGCCGGGATCAAGCTGCGCCACATTCCGTACAAGGGGACCTCGGAAGTGGCCGCCGCGCTGCTGGGTGGGCATATTGATATTGCGACCGCCAATCTCGGCGAGGCCCTGACCTTCGCCAAGGACAAGGAGTGGCGGATTCTCGGACAGATGGCGGCGCGGCGGTCTCCCCATGCCAAGGAACTGCCCACATTCGCCGAATCCGGCTACCCATTGGAAAGCGGCTCGCTGCGTGGCCTGGGCGCCCCCAAGGGATTGCCACCGGAGACATCCCGCCCCCTCCTCGCCCTGATCGACAAGGCCATCACCGACCCCGAATTCCAGGTCGCCGCGCTCAAGGCCGAACAGGATATCCGCTATCTCAAACAGGACGACTATCGCAAGTTGATGCTGGAGATGAACCGGCGTTTCGAGACGCTATGGAGCACCACGCCATGGAACCAATGAAAGCAGCGGCCAGCCCCCCTTCTCCATTCCTCCATCCATCCGTGCGCATCGAAATGAACTCTTTCTCCCGCCTGCGTTTCCCCAGCCATCCTACGTTCCGCCACATCCCGTTTCCACGCACGCATGCCTCGCGCACTCTGCCGTGCACCCTCGCTGCATGCGCAATGTTTGTCGCCGGCGGCGCGCTGGCCGCTTACCCGGACCGCCCCATCACCATGATCGTGCCGTTTCCAGCCGGCGCCGGTACCGACATAACCGCCCGCAACTTCGGCAAGTGCATGGAGCAACAGATGAGTGCATCTGTGGTGGTCATGAACCGCCCCGGTGCAAGCGGCGACATTGGATTGGCCGCGCTCGCGCAGTCCGCGCCCGATGGCTATACCCTGGGCATCGTCAACACTCCCGGCGTGGTGAGCATCCCGATCGAGCGCAGCACCAAATACACGTACAAGAGTTTCGACTTTCTCGGCAACGTCGCGGAGGCGCCGGGCACGATCAGCGTGCACGCGGACAGCCCGATCCACACCATTCAGGACCTGGTCGCCGCCGCCAGGGCCAAGCCTGACATCGTGACTGTCGGCACCCAGGGTGTCGGTTCGGCAGGCCACATCAGCCTTCTGCTACTGGAACGAGCGGCAAACATCCGGTTCAACATGGTGCCTTTCCAGGGCGCCTCCCCCGCGCGAGCGGCGCTTCTGGGCAAGGTGATTGACGGCACGATGGCCAACGTCGACGAGGCTGTTTCCTTCCGCGTCGGAGCCCCCTGGCGCATCTTGGGCGTGATGAGCGACTCACGCTCGCCCATATCCAATGAATTGCCGACTTTCAAGGAAGCCGGCTACGACATCCAGGCCGGATCCATGCGCGGCTTCGCCGGCCCCAAGGGAATGCCGCCTGAGGTGGTCGGCAAACTCACTTCAGTCATCAAAACGTGCGTGGAAGACCCCGAATTCCGCGAACGGGCCAAGAAGGCCTACTTGCCGGTGCGCTACCTGCCGCCCACCGAGTACGTGCAAAGCCTGCAAAAACTCGACGCCAACCTGCACGAGCTCTGGAAGGTCAAACCCTGGAATCAATAGATTCAATCGCATTTTCAACCACCCACAAGACAGCGAACCCATTCATGAGAACGGACCACAGCACGTATTCGGATATCAAGCAATACCTCGCGCGGCACGACACCGTCCTAATCCCGGTCGGTGCCACGGAGCAGTACGGGGCGCATCTGGCCACCGGGACCGAACTGCGCATCTGCGAAATGATCGCAACCGAGATCGGTGCGCAAACCGGTTTGGCGGTCACGCCCATCGTTCCGGTCAACTATTCGGCGATGTTCCTCGATTTTCCCGGCACCCTCTCGGTCTCCATGCCGACGCTCGAAGCCTATCTCGGTGAGATGTGCGACGCGCTCGCCGGCCAGGGTTTCCGGCATTTCTTCTTCATCAACATCCACGCCGGATCTTTGGGTCCGATCGAAAGCGTTTGCCGTACCCTGCGCCGCAAATATGAGGCGGTCGGCGGCACCATCGACGTCTTTACCATCATGCGGGAGGTTGGCGGTGCCAAGTTCGCAACAACGAACGCGCCCTCCGGCCACGCCTCGGAGATGGTGACCTCCGTCGCGCTGGCCAAGTGTCCGGACCTGGTGTTCATGGACCGCGTCAAAGCCACGCCTTCCTTGCGCCCTTTTGTGGATGGCGTGAAGACGCTTTCCAGCGGCAAGGTCAGCCTGGGCAAATCCAGCTTCGCAGTCTTCAGCGACATCAGCGACTACGCGCCCATCGGCACGCAAGGGGATCCCACCGGCGCCACGGCCGCGCTCGGCCACCAGATTTGGGATGCGGCAGTCTCCTATATGAGCGAAGCCGCGCTCAAGTTCAGCCAGATGTCTTTCAAGGCCTAAGGGGGAACGCGATGCGCAAGAATCCCCTCAAGACTCTATGGGCCGACCGCAAGCCGGCTTTCGGCACCTGGGCCACCTTGGTGCATCACCCGCGCTTCATGAAGCTGCTGGCAGTGGCCGGCCTCGATTTCGTGCTGATTGAAATGGAGCACAGCGACTTCACAATCGCGGAAGTCGGCAACTTGTGCCTGATCGCGCGCGAAGCCGGCATTGTGCCAATCGTGCGCCCCGCAGGCCTGCAGCCACACGACTACACACGCCCCCTGGATGCCGGCGCGATGGGCCTGCTGTTGCCCAATATCGATACTGCGGAACAACTCGAGTCGATCCTCAAGGCCACCAAGTTCTACCCGCGCGGCACCCGCATCCTCAACATGCGCGGCCCGCACACCGACTATGTGCGACTGACCAAGCCGATGGAGCAGATCGCCGAACTGAACGCGCAAACCCTGACGGTTGCGATGATCGAAACACGCCGTGGCCTGGACAACCTGGATGCCATATGTGATGTGGAAGGCCTGGACGCCGTAATGGTCGGCCCCGACGACCTCTCGCAAGACCTCGGCGTGCCCGGCCAGTTGCAACATCCAAAAGTGTCCGAGGCAATCGAGCACGTGATCGCGATATGCGATCGCCACAACATACCTTGGGGATTCAGCGCCCAGGACCAGGCGTCCGCGGCCAAATGGATCGCGCGCGGAATCCGCTGGATGCCCTACCAGAACGATGCCGCCGCGCTGTTCAACACCTTCAGCGGCGCCGCCGCGGATCTGAAAAAAGCCGCCGGCCGCTGATTTTGTCCACTCACGCATTTTCTAGGAGAGACGCATGAAAGCAGTTTCCATGTACAGCCCTTATGGCTGGAAGGCCAAGATCGGCCTGATCGTCCCGTCGACAAACACGGTGAACGAGCCCGAGTTCTGGCGCCTGGCCCCGGCCGGCGTCACGATCCACACCGCGCGCGCCCTGCTGCTGGGGCCGGCGACCGAAGAGTCCTACTTCAAGATGGCGGCGGCGGTGGACGGCGCCGCCGAGGAACTGGCGACCGCCGAAGTCGATGTGATCGCATACGGCTGCACCTCGGGCTCGATCATCTGCCCGCTGCCCGAATTGATTCGCAGCATGAATGAGAAGACCGGCGTGCCGGCGATCGCCACCGCCGGGGCCGTGGTCGCCGCGCTGCGCGCCCTGGGCATCAGCCGCGTCGCGGTGGGCACCCCTTACGTCGAATTCGTCAACGATAGCGAGAAGAAATTCCTTGAAGACTATGGATTCAGCGTAACCTCGATGCACGGCCTGCAGCTCGGTGTTACCCAGGAGGAGCGCCGTGGCATCGGCCGCGTGCCGCCGGAAGTTGTATTCCGCATGGCGCGCGCGATCGACCGCCCCAACGCGCAGGCAATTTTCATCTCCTGTACCAATCTCGCCACACTGGACGTAATTGCCGAGATCGAACGTGAACTCGGCAAGCCGGTGGTCACCAGCAACCAGGCCTGCTTCTGGGCCTGCCTGCGCCTGCTCGGCATCCGCTCCTCCATCAGCGGCTACGGTCGCCTGCTGGAAGAGTGCCTGGACCCGATCGACGCTTCCAGCTACGAGATGAATCCTCAACGCCTGCAGAGCGCATGAGCAACGCACGGGTGACTCCGAAGCCCGACATCGCTCTGGCCGGGTCGCTGTTTCGCCGGCTGGAACGTGACAGCCACGACGGCATCGGCATCACGCGAGACGCCTACGGCCGCGGCGAGCAACTGGCTCACGAGCTTATGGTGAACGTCGCGCGCGACCTTGACCTGGAAGTCGCGCGCGATGCCGCAGCCAACCTTTACATCACGATGCCGGGCCGGAACCGCGCGGCGCCGGCCCTGCTTACCGGCTCGCACCTGGACTCGGTGCCGCAGGGTGGAAATTTCGACGGAGCAGCCGGCGTGGTGGCGGGCCTTGCGGTACTGGCGGGATGGCGCCATGCCGGGTTTACGCCCCCCGCCGATGTGACGGTGATGGCGGTGCGCGCCGAAGAGAGCACCTGGTTTCCCTACTCCTACCTCGGAAGCAAGGCTGCGTTCGGCAAGGTGGGGCGCGAAACCCTGCAACTTCCGCGCAGCGACACGGGCCGCGCGCTGGCCGAGCATCTGGCCGAATGCGGCGGCGATCCACAAACCTTCGGAGCGGCATATCTCAACCCCGCTCGCATCGGCCGTTTTGTCGAATTGCACATCGAGCAAGGTCCGGTGCTGGTCGATGACGGGCTTCCGGTGGGCATTGTCACCGGCATCCGTGGCAGCCTGCGCTACCGCGATGCCCGCGCTCTCGGAACCTACGCCCACTCCGGCGCCGCGCCGCGCTGGAACCGCCATGACGCGGTGCGCGCCACCGCCTTGCTGGTGGCAGCGATCGATGCCGACTGGGAAGCGCTGGAGGCAGCCGGCAACGATCTGGTAGTCACATTCGGGAAGTTCTACACCGACCCGACCCGGCACGCCTTCAGCAAGGTGGCGGGCGAGGTCGATTTTTGCATCGATGTTCGAAGCCTGCATACCGCCACTCTCGATGCGCTTGATTCACTGCTTGCCGACCGCGTCGCGCAATTGGCAGCAAGTACGCATGTACGCTTTGTGCTGGGTGCGCGCTCCGGTTCCGACCCGGCGGTGATGGATGCCGGCATCCGGGCCGAGATGCGTGCCGCTGCCGCGCGCCAGGGCATCACTGTGCGCGAAATGGCCAGCGGCGCCGGGCACGATGCTGCCGTGTTCGCGCAAATGGGCGTGCCCACCGCGATGATTTTTGTGCGCAACGACCGTGGTTCGCACAACCCCGACGAAAAAATGGACATGGGCGATTTCGAGCTTGCCGCTTGCCTGCTGGCCGAGGCGCTGAACCCGGCCGCCCCCTAATCCGCCCTTTGACTTGCCTTCACTTGCAACCCCGAGAACCCTATGCCTGTCTGCTTGATCCTCCAACCTATTCACCCAGCCGGTATCGCCATGCTCAAGGCGGCCGGTATCGAAGCGCGCCAGGCCTCTTCCGCCGATATGGCTGTGGTCGCGCGCGAAATCGCCGGCTGCGCGGCGGTGATCACCCGTAACGCAGGGCTCAACGGCACCGCCATCGACGCTGCCACCCGGTTGCAGGTAATCGCGAATCATGGCGTAGGCACCAACAAGATCGACGTAGCACGCGCCGACGCGCTTGCGATCCCCATCGTGTTCACGCCCTATGCGAACGCGCGCTCGGTGGCCGAGCATGCCATCATGTTGATGCTCGCCGTCGGCAAGCGCCTGGCCGCCTGCGATCACGCGGTGCGCAGCGGCGACTGGGACTATCGCTACAAGCCCGGTCTGCAAGAGCTGCACGGCAAGACCCTGGGCGTGGTCGGATTCGGCACGATCGGCCGCATGACAGCCGAGATTGCCGCGCGCGGCTTCGGCATGCGCGTGCTGGT
>Ga0307511_10005844_pt1 | contig 12440 bp, 6 predicted proteins | sample 13_EM_MG_FD_200266 | JGI IMG/M metagenome (GOLD analysis project Ga0307511, IMG submission 200266) | Populus trichocarpa ectomycorrhiza microbial communities from riparian zone in the Pacific Northwest, United States - 13_EM | ecosystem: Host-associated > Plants > Roots > Unclassified | place...
GGAATTGACGGCTTGAGTAGGCCTTGGCATGTCTCGGGCCCGAGCCTGTCTTACCTTGGGCTCGAGTCGGCTCGGGCTCGTGGCTCGAGCTTTCGGCTCGAGCTCGGTCGGCTCGTGCCCAGGCCTACCCCCCAGGTGAAGATTGGTGGTATCATGCCGGTGTAGAGGGCTCTGGTGGCTGCGGGTGACATTCCTCCGTTGCTGTTCCCTAGGCGCTGCATGATTCGAATGAGCCGTTCCGCCTTGTCGGTCCGGGTGTCTACGTGCTCTTGGAAAGAGAGCCTAGAGTTAATATTGATTCCTAGAGTTGTCGTAGAGGCGAGGGGGCTTTCGTTGAATTCGATGCAGGTGTCCTTCTGGGGGTCCCATGAAAGGTGTTTCTCCCGTGCGATCCTTTCCAGGCCGAGGTCTACCTCCCTGGTGATGCGTTAGTGTTCTCTGCGGGAAGTCCCCTTGGTGATGACGAGTGGGTTGACGTCATCTGCATAGCTGTAGAGGTCTACCTGGATAGTGGGGAGGTTGGTTGTGCGGTGTGTGTTTCTCTGTGGGTCTGCACAGCTGGGCTCGAATGATCAGCTTCCGCCATCAAGAGGCCGTTGGCTCTGGACAACTCTGATTGCGGCCGGCGCCGAAGGCTAAATGAGGAACGGAGGCCTCGGGGCCGAGAGCTACCAAGATCCGATGTCGACTTTGGGAGGGGGTTGGGTTTCCCCATGCTGTAATAGGTTTGAACCCTATATAATAAGTTCAGGTTCCGAGTTGATGTTTGTGAGCAACCGAAACTGAATAAGTTGTCACAGGGGCTAATGAAATAGTCCCCGGGGACGTGAGCAAATTCGAACCGGTTCAAGACGCGATGTCTTATTAGTCGAAAGTTCAAGCTAGCTTCGCTTTGAGGATTGACCGCACGCCGGTAGTATGTACAGACAGGTTCGCGAAGTACAGATCGATGTATGCATATGCAGAGACGTCGATCTATGGCTGCGGCGAGGGATTTACTTGTTAATTCTAAGGAGGCTCGTTGCTCTAAGTGCACATGTTAATTTTTAGTCAATGGGGAATAGAATAGTCGAGCGCGACATATGTAATGGAAGATAGTTGTTGTCTAGCGGGCACTGGCCCGCCGCGCCGAAAAAAATCTTGGTGTGCCTGCGCCTTGGCCTTGAGCCGCGGAGTTGTTGGACTGCGCTCACATGACCGGCACAGTTATGGGGCTCTACCTCCGCGCCTCATTAAATTATCGAATTCGCAATTCGCGCCCTGCCAGATCTAGAGCGCACCTTTAAAGTTAATTAAACAGGCAGTCAGGGCCCAAGCCTTGCCTCGATAAATACAGTACATAGCGTCCCCCTGGGATTAACTACTCTCTCCTAGATAACACTCGAGGTCGTGCGCCTGCCTGAATAGCACTGCCACTTATAAGTGAGTGGCTCCCTCATCTAACTAAGCCTTGCTGCACTTGTTTTCATGCGTCATTTGTATTCGGTAGACCTCACATCATCCAAGTCGGATACCTTAACTGACTCAGCCAACAGGGGGAAGCCTTAACTCCTGTTCCTTGCTTGGCGTTTCTGTAATCTCATGACGTTTGTGACCTGGGTTTTTTTCTGGGAGGAGTTTCTTGGACTGTGCGTGGCTCCGTTAGGTACAGCGTACTAATTAATGGCCAAAGCCAATTATCATCTCTGATACTGCAGGGACCCAATCATCGGAAAAGGTCTGTAATGCACGTCTGTGCACAGAAACTCTAAGGTAACTGCTAACCCAAACCCCTTGGCTTTGTGATCCATCCTCCCAGACTCCCCTACACGCTCCCCGTTGGTTGCAGTTCCCTACCCCATGGACCTTTCAAGCGCTCTATAACTCCAATTGGCCCTTCTCTCCATTTGCTGCACGCACTGCCATTTGCACTAGTTTGGCTCTGGTCCAAGCGCTCCCATAGCTATATATATACAGTAGACTTGCTCTGATCACGCTTCAGGGTAAACTCTAGCTTTACTCCTAGTTATCCCTTGGCCCCCTCAGATACCCATCATGCATGGGTGGTGTTTATCCTACCCAGCCAAAGGGTATCGGGAAAGGAGATTGCTAATGAAATATGCCTGGGCACGAGCTTTTACACATATTTTTGCCTGGCGAGCCTTTCCCCTATGAGACTAGAGCCGGCTCGGCTCGTGCCCAGGATGTACTATGAAATAGCGCCATGACCAAAATGAGCTACGCTTAAGCTAGCAATATGACAGTTACATTATCCCATGATGTTATAGGGTACTAAGAGCTCGTCTGATAAACTATAGGATAATACCAATATACGGAAAATTCAGACGTTCGAGTAGAACAGTAGATATCATGGCAGAAAATCAGACATCACAGCCAAACGTCAGACATTAGAGGGGAATACCAGACCAGAGCAGCCTGAGAACGAGATCTGTTTTCTAAAGTAATAATGAAAGTAAGTATATAAAAATACACAAATAGATCAATAGCTCTCCATATACAACCAATGCCTGCAAAAGCCAGACAATATACAGTATAGACAACGCCAGCAACCCCCTCTCCTTGGACCGGTGCCTGATACCGAGAAAATGTTTAAATTACCACTGGAATAAAACGGACGCTTCAATATGCCGCTCGATAACATGTTCAAGATATAGCATTATACCACTTTACTAGACGTGACTATCTCTCTGCAGCAAAACTTCCGCTTTATACATTGGAGCTACATAAGAAGTCGCTGCCAACCCGGCTCCCCTCTCCTAGGCTTACGCTTGCTAGACTTTGTCAGCCTTGTTTTCTAGTCCAGCCTCTCTCACTAACAGGTCCTAATGCCGCAATTCAAATTGACTATATTGTATTCTCCACCCTCCTCCCTCCTCAGCTGTTGATATTCAGGCCTTCCACCAACTGCCTTGGGCTCTACCGCCTGCTCTCAGACATCCAGTAGCCACTCCCAGTACTCTGGGGTGAAATATATTGACGTGATGGATAATTCCATTCCATACGTTTTTTTGAGGTTATTGAATTTTGATAAAGCAATGCAGCCAGCAAGACCGCGGCAGCATCTTCAACGTCCGCTAAGGCCACTGTCTTGTGCTTCACTTTCTTGCTACTTACACATGTGACATTATTTGATTATGAGCGATAATGATTCGGGCAGTAAACCGCGCTAAGTCTTTAGTAAAGATAAGGAAACGCAAGTATATTATAGAAGAGCAGACTGTCTCAAGATCCTGAGCTCGATGAACAGGATGATCTTGATGATTGTTGTGGTGAGGAAGACGAAGACAGGATGCCCCACGCAGATAACATTCCCGATAACCCTAGAACTATCGCATGTCCCCTCTCTCACGCAACTAGTAGTTCCCAGCGCACAGGTCAGACTAGCTAATATAGGATGCAAGCTTGAGAACCCCTAGTATTCCAGCCCAAGGAATATTCGAACATTACATACATACATACAGTGCCTGGGAGAAAGTTATAACGCACTCATTTTTTTCTTTTTTTGTCTCAGGCCAAGCTTCTAGCGTGAATGATGTACAAGGCATAGGATTGCATAAACCCACCAAAATAAAGCTCCTGAGGGCTACTAAATTGCGGAGGAGGGCTCCACATTACGGAGACTATATCGGAACCCATTGAGGGCTACTAAACCTGAAATATAGCTGCTATGCGGAGGTATACGAAGGGCCCTTATTGCATATCTGAGCCTGGGCATGCATGTCCCATGCATGTCTGAGGTGCGTTATAACTTTCTACAGGGCGCTGCGGTAAGCAGAATTTGTCGATCGGCTTAAGTAAGCCCACATATCATATTTCAAACCGATAGTATTGCTACAGCTATGCATTAACGGAGGTTATACGGTATAAGAGGAAATGAGAAAAATAGCGTATATTCAACTAGATATAGGATACCCCGAGTCCTTCACGGCCCAATCTCACTCCACTCCAATCCGCTTCTCAGTGGCATCAGCATAATATACTCCGTCTCCGGACCCGTACAACATCTAGGGGTCCTTCCCACCTTTATGCTACAACTACCTACAATGTCCCAAGATTCAACTTGCTCACTACAAATATCTAACACCGTATAACCTTACCATGCCTCCACTGAGCAGGCCTAGGCCCAGCGTAGCTAACAAAATATTCCTGATTTTAGCCTAATCGCACACACTAGTTAAGCGTTATTAGAGTGCCTGGGCATACTAGACCTGTGCTTTGGGAATGAGGCTGATGCATGCAATTAAAGAGGTATGCAGACGTTCCTTACACAGGCTTCATTCTCGCCCTCATAAAGAACTCAACCTCTGCGTCCTGACGTCATGAGGTCGCATTTCGAACAAGAGGGCCTGGGCGTCGGCACTGCCCCATGGCTACGGCATTCTAAGCCAACAGAAGCGACCACACAAGTGCGGCCTCCGCCTGCATGCGGGCACTAGCTATGGACCAGGACGTAGGTGTGATGCCGCTTTTGATAGGCATCATATAATCAATGGCCTGGACTGCCTGTTCTCAGGCTGTCGAAATGTCATCGGGTTTGGCTTCCAGCAGTTCGACGCCTGTGCTCCACCCTGGTCGCTCAAGGCTGCCCCCATCATAAGTAAGCCCCTTTGATCTTCTTCAGACATCAGTATTCAACTCGCTTTATATCAACCATCCAGCTAGTCTGATGTCCCAGACCTAGTGAAGAACCAGTAATCATGCCTGTGTATAGGTGTACATTGAATTTCACCGTGCTACAACTAGACCTTCGCTATAGCACTTTGACTAATTAAATACCAAACTCTTAAGGGCGAAGAGCCGCTGAGAATCACGCTTTTTTAAACTTGCACTGTAGGACATTGTTTCGGACAGTATTATAGAATGGCTACCGGAGAATAGCGGCCACCGGGACTAGGAGAGTATAGTAATTATAGTTATAGTTGCCCTCCAATTGGCCAAAGCTTACCGTCGAATGTTAGCAAGTGTTTTCGCAGGGTATCCGATTCTTTCAGTAAGGGAATTAGGCAAGCTTCGGGGGGTCAAGTGTCCCTCTTCAATATGGGTAGAGGACGAGGATAGAGAAGATTGGGACCTGCAATAAATATTTTAATACTCTGAAGGTTTTTGCCAAGACTAAGAAATTTGTATAAGCCCTCCACCGAGTTCAATAATTTATATTTCATGCTCGAGGCGTAAAATAGCCTTAAGATTATACCTCTAGATATGATCTTCCGCTATATTGGGAGTTGGATAATAATACGCCTCTGGGTCGACTATAGGCTTGTGGCATAGAACAGCAACAGTATTATACAAGAATCTCATACAGCACCAGAAACTTCCCGTGGGGGGCCTGTATCAATTCTCTGCTGCGCTGTACGTATTGTAGTAATAACCTTGTCAAAAACTTGACTGTACGCCATAGATATAGGCTGATAGTCCCTTTGCCGATATTCAAATTATTCCACTGCCCCAAGAGCGGATAAGGTAACTGCAATCTGATGATAGGTGGCCTTCCCCCAGCTGCCTCACCCACTTGCTCTCGGCCATCCCCGTATCCTCTCCCACCAGCATCCTTCAATACATGACCAGTTGTCGATGCATACGGAACTTAGCCAAAACCGATTCCGAGAACTAGCTCATAGATGATGTTATCTATGATGTCGCCATCATGCCGCCCTGCACCATACGTGAGAGGTATCGATGCTCTTCAATGATATCATGCACATTAAGGAGCATCTGCAGGCTCTTCCACATGGATTTTGCTCTTTCATGAGACTGTTGTAGAATATGCAGCTAGCAATGATCTGGGTCCAGCCTTCAATATCATTTAGAGCCACTGACTTGTTGCTTATGCACGGCATTGTGGTGGTGATATCGTGGTGGTGAGGTAAGGATGATTCAGCAGCTACTTATCGGCGTCACGTACTTATGCTACTAGGGTTGTTCAAGAACCTTGATTAATGGGCCACTGCACTAGGAACACTATCGACATCAACTTCCAAGGACTGAGCGATTACGAGAACTCAACAACCAGGACCACCCCGACGTCGGCTTCAGTTTTATTTTACTCGGCGTGCTCTCACGAGCACTTTGATCTAATTTATTTATCTCCATTTGCGAAACTACAAAATCCCCCCGAGGGTAAAGTTTCTGAACTTTTCCGCTCAAAAGTGGGCGATTTTCCACTAGCGAACCTATGTGGCAACCGCCCCAATTGACATTGGTCCGGTCCACCCACACCAATTCCTTGTGCTTCCATCACTTTCTACGGCACAGCCGCACTCGTGTTTGTTTAGTTTCAACAAGCCTCTGCCCACTACATAGTAACCGTTGCTACGTAACCCAGAACCTTGCACTTATCCCTGTTCTAATCTACCAATCACCAGCTCTCACTCTCTTAGAATAAATTTATTCTGAGATTGAGTCTCGTTGGTGAATTTCAACATGGCACTGCACCCTAGGGGTGTTCTCTTTGGCCCAGTTAAAGACTGGGGCCAGGCTAGTACTAAACTACTACTTGAATCGGATAGAGAAGGAGATCTTAAGGTGAGACGCCAGCTCACTCTAGAGAATGTTACGAACTGGCTGGCGATACCCAAATTTCAAGAGCTTGGAGGTGAGGTCGCTCTTGCGACAGCAGTGTCTACTTCCGTCAGACAATGCAAGGAATTCTCAGGTGAAGGCTCCTTCGAGTTAGCAGTCACCAGTATCGACAGGAATGGAAGAGGAGACGAAGAAACCTTTGAGGTCATAGATGACACTACGACAGAAAGGGCAATTGAACTCCTCAGTAGAGGGTTGGTGATCTAGGACGAAGCTGTGAATGGATCGATGGAGGGATTAGATGTTCAACACCAAACGATGGAAACGTTGGACAAGGTCTTGGAATCTATTGTGATTAGACCACTAAAACCCTCGGGAAAGCCGGTAGACGACATGGGGTATCAACTCAATTTGTCTACTCCGAAGAGAGTGACGAGAAAGGAGACAGGTACTCCAGCAGTCCAGTTAGCAAGGATTGAGGAAGCCTTGGAGAAGGATGACAAGATGGAGTCAGAGAACGAGGTGATGAGAAAAAAGTCCGCGAAGAAAGGAAAAGGGAAATTGACCAAGGGAGGGGTCACCCTTGATACGTTACAGAAGGAGATGGAAATTTTCGAGGAAGCTACTGAAACCCGAAAATTTGATGAGGTGAGGTCCAATTTGTTCGCGACCCACCTGCCTAGCTGGAAGTTGGAGGACAGCCAAAGGGGTTGGAGTCAGGAAACAACACAACAGTCAATCGGGACTGCAGCAGAAGTTGTTATACTAGATTCCGATAATGACATGGATTCAGACGATGAGTCTATCCCAGACGGCTCCCTCACGAGGGATCAACTACTCGACAGGTATCGGAAAAAGCCTCTCCTGGTCTCGGGTACCAAGCGTAGTGGACCAATGGCGACAGTGGATGTGGTACCCGCAGTACCAGTCGTCAAGATGGAAGTGGATCGAGGCGAAGGTAAGGCTCCAGAGGGACTAAACGTCAGCAAACATGTGGTAAAAAAGCTGTCGTATGAGGAAGTTAAAAAGGTTGCGAAGGAGATGAGGACAGGCAATGCAGGATGTGAGGAAGACAGAGAGGAGAACGAAGATATGAAAGGAGAGGAAGAGGAGGAGAAGGAAATCACATTGAACCGCCCCTGCGACAACAGAACCCTTACAGATTTAATCATCTGTATTATGTTAAACGGAATGGTGATGACAGCGATGAGCGAGCTGGAAAAGGGAAAGAAGTGGTGGAAGTCGGCACAAGACTACAAGACAGCCAAAGGTCAAGTTCTGGCAGCTAGGTGGATGATTGAGGCAGAACTATATGCTAGTGGGCTCGGGGAAGGCAAGGAGTGGAAGAAATTGAAGGAAGAAGTCAGGACCGGTAGGAGTGAAGTAGAGGCTATCGACATGGCAGAGGCAGCCATGACCTTCCACAAGGCTGCAAAGGTCAACACGGGGGATCTCTCAAGGATTAAATCCCAACTCGAGAAACTAACCAAGCAAGTCTTTATACTAGCATGCCTCAGTGGAGAAGGGTCAATGGAGGACCAGGCCCAGGCAAAGAGACAGGCGGCGCAGAGGAAGGTGGAAGCGGAGAAGAACGCGGAAAAGGCCAAACAGATCAAAAAGATTGAACTGGATAAGAAGGCACAGGCGGAGAAGTTGAAGAAGGACCAAGAGGAAGAAAAAAAGGCACGAGAGGTGCCAGCTCAAGTGGATGCAGTTTGGAAGGGAAGACTAGCTGCCTGGGAGAGTATCAATAATACGGTCGAGGTGCTGACAGCAAAGGCGAAGCAAGCTGTAACACCGGTGGAGATCGTGTCAGTTGGGGAAAAGCTGAAAGAGGCGATGACAATGAGAGACAAACTGGAAGTTGAGGGGAAGGTCATTCCGGAGAGCAAGGTGGGGGAGAAGAGAGTGGTGGTAGGAAATAAGGTGCTGAAAGTAGCCAAAATTATTTTGGTACACATGCAGCCAATCGATGGAAGAGGAAAGGCGGAGTTGGAAGATGGGGTTAACAAGGTCAATGCCTTACTTCGGGAAAAGGCAATCACCAATAACACCATCTTATGGCACACCACGATGGAAATCGGAAAAGGGACCCAAGATGATGAGTCAAGATGGACGGCTAGCAAAATTGGGGAGGAATGCACCAAGCAAGAAGTCTTTACTACAATGACCGAATGCTTGACAGCCATCTTTGGAGCCAAGGGGGACATGCTGAATGCATGAAGAGAGGACGAGAAGGTAGTCAAGATGTTGATGCCAGCAGCACCATCAAAGGTGGCAAGAGGAAGAAGAGATATTGGGAAGAAGTTGAGGGAGGAAAATAAGGATATGAAGACAGGACATCAATTCCCGAAACTGTGGGGGGGTGCCAGGACCACTGGCCTAACCTTCCATGCAGCAGACCACACTGAGGCGAAGAAGTTGGTCGAAAAGGGGGTAATGTGGGAAGGGACACGAAGACAGGTCCAGATGATGGACACAAACAAGATGGGAGAATTCAAACACTCTCCACCACCACAAAAGAAGGAGGAGAAGAAGGAAAAGACGGGTGAGAAAAAGACCTCCGCGCAGGTCAACACCAACACCAACGGCATCAACAACAACAACAACAAGGGCCAACAAGGAAAGCAGCAGATCCCACAATACTGGTCCAACATTATCTGTTACAACTGTAACGGCAAGGTACACAAGAGGGAAAGTTGCTCCTCAGCTAGCCGAGCAGCGTCTGCATGTATCTTGGGAGGACAGAAAAGGAATTCGGAGGTGGTCGGAGCGAACGAAAACGGTCAGCAGACCCAGAAGAGGAAGGTGGAGGAAGTCAAGACAGACAAAGATGGATTTGAAAAGGTTGAGAGGAAGAAGGGATGAAACGTCTGGAAGAAGCCAGCTCTGAAGACTGCCGGAGGAGCCACTCCAGGACCCTCCAATGCAAGAATCACGAAGGTATTGGATGATAGTGTTGAGGAATGGACCCCAGATCGCTTCGGTCTAAATGCACAGAAGCCGGAAGAAAAGTCAGACTAGTCTCCGGACGAACAACCAGGATTAGGGAAACACCTATTCTAAGGGCCTTCGGGTGGCTTACCAGAACGTAGTAGGGCAATGCGAGGGTACTCATACGTTTCTGGAATGGTGTAAAAAGAGGAGGATTGATATTGTTTTTGTTGGGGAAGTGTGGGTGGACAAGAAAGGGACTGGGACACAATCTCACCCCTCATATACATTAGGGTCGAAGGTGAAGAAGGGAAAGAGAACAATGGTATACTGGAGGAAGAAAATGGATGGTGTGGTAAAGGTTATCAGGGAAGACAAGAGACTAGCCTTGGTGGAAGTGTGGGCCCACAAGCTAGGAGGTATTTACGTAGACGGAAAGTTGTCGGGGGGGGAGTAGAGGGAGTGGCTTGAAAGTCTGAATGAAGCTGACAGCCTAGTGGGAGACTGGAATGCGCACAACCAAGCATGGGACCCCCTCAATGAAGATGACACACAAGGAAAAGATATGGAAGAATGAATGATAGAGAAAGGTTTTGAGATCGGGGGAGAGTATGATGGACCAACCTGGGAGAGAATAGTCAATGGACGAAGACAACAAAGCCAGATCGACCTCTTCATTAGTAGAGGACCCAAGAACTGGCAGAAAGTTAAGTCGGACAAATTCCTCTCAGACCACTGGGCTCTCATGGCAGAAATTGATTGGAACGGGAAGCTAGAGGAAGTAGTAAGGGAAAAGATCGATTGGGATATTCTTGGAGTTGAGCTCGAAATGGCGGAAGAGGAGGAAAAAAAAGGAGACTTCCACTGGTACAAAGAACTAGAGGGAAACACCCCATACGAAAAACTAAAACTGATCCAACAAGCTTGCTGTAGCACCATGCAGATCACCGAAAAATCCAAGAGGTGGTGGGATGAGGAACTATTAGAACAGCTGAAGATCACATGGGATGCCAGGAGAGGGAAAGGGTCGAACCGGAGTTTGGACCAAGCGGCAAGGATCAAAAGGTGGAAGACGGAGAAGGACAAGATGAGGACGTTAGTGAGGGAAAAAAAGAAAGAATGTTGGCAGGCTTTCGGTGAAGAAAATGGAGAAAAAGATCCGTGGGAAATCGTCAAGTGGGCCAAGGACCCGTGGTACCTCAAGGCTACAATGGGAGACTTAACAGACATGACAGGCGCATCCCTTAAAACGGACAACGAAAAGAAAAACGGCCTAATTAGAGACCACTTTGGGTGGAGAAATGAAGGCAGGAAAGTGGATGAGGAGGAGGAAGAAAGGGAAAGATACTCAGGGCTGACTGGTATCAATCAAGAAAAGATGGAGGAGTTGGTGAGGAAAGCCCTAGTTGGAACGTCTAACAGGTCAGCACCAGGATCAGACGGAATCAGGTACAAATTGATCAAGCGAGTACTCGACCTCGAGCTAGGAAGGCAGCTTATCAGAGAGGTGGCGGAGAACCTGGTGAACAGGAATATACCGAAAGAGTGGCAACACTTTAAGGTAGTCATGATCCCAAAACCAGGAAAGGACCATAGCAAAACTAAAGGCTGGAGACCCATCAACCTAATCAATTGCATCGGCAAATTAGGCAAAAAGGTAGTAGCAGATAGACTCCAAGAGTTAGGTCTCCTATACAGACACCAATTCGGATCAGTCAAAGGCAGGTCAGCTACGGAAGTAGCCTTAAGGGTGGTGACGAGGGCCCAGAGATGCATGGCGGCGGAGGGAGCTGTAGGATGGAACTTCTGGGATATGAAGGGAGGTTTCCAGAATGTCAGGGAGGAGGATGTGGTTAGAGAATTGGAAAAGTCAGAAGAAGGAAAGAAGTGGATACCTTGGATCAAAGAGTTCTTCCGAGCAAGGGAGTTTGAGTTAGAATGGGATGGGAAGGTACGAGGAAAAGGGAAAACGAATATTGGGGCACCACTAGGATCACCTCTGTCACCGGTGATCTTCCTCATTTGGATGGCCCCGATCATCACCAAAAGGGAGAAAGCACTAAAAAACTGATGGCCGACATTCGACCTTGAACTCTCTTCGTACATAGATGACCTACACCTGGGAGTATCAATATGGGAAAGAATCATGGCACAAGGCATAAAAATGGATGAGGTACTTGATGAGGTGTACCAAATAGTAAATAGGATAGCTGCGGAGTCTCATCTTCCCCTTGAAGACTCAAAACATGAACGGCTAATGCTACAAGAAAAGAGAAGGAGAAAGAACAAGGATGTGAAGTGGGTGAAGTGGTTGGGGATAATTATGGACAAGAGTCTGACGTTCAAGAAATATTGGAAAGCCCGAATCAAGAAGGCACGAGCTATGCTTGCACAATTCAACGGGTTTGGAAATTCTCAGTGGGGGATCAGCGCCTCCAGTTGGAGGCAGATTTACACTGGGATGATCCGAGCAATAGCCTTATGGGGGTCAGAATTAGGATGGAGAGGACAGAGGGACTGGGAGAAAGACTTCGAACAACTGCAGTACCAGGCTCTAAAGAAGTGCGTTAATGCGATACACGAATCCAAAATAGAGTTGGTCAGCCAGATCGCGGGGGTGGAGTCTCCGAGAATGGCCTTGGACGCAGCACAAGCCAGACTCATGGGAAAAATAATGCGAGACACCACTGCATTAGGAGACTTGATGTTCGATGATGGGACAGGGCGGAATGAGGAAGCAGGAAGAGAGTGGGACGATTTTGGACAAGAATACACTGTCGGTCCAGACGGATTCACCTCCGTCTTGACAGCGATCCAAAGCAAGGCAGGAGTATTGAAAGAGGAGGGACACCAGAAGATGAGCTATAGGGGAAGAGTAGAGAAGGTGGAAGTTCTGGAAGTTAAACTCCAGGCTCAAGCAGACTCCAAGGCAGAGGTATGGACGGAGGCCATTAACCAAGCCAGGGAATATTGCGATGCCACCG
>Ga0307511_10005845_pt1 | contig 12439 bp, 12 predicted proteins | sample 13_EM_MG_FD_200266 | JGI IMG/M metagenome (GOLD analysis project Ga0307511, IMG submission 200266) | Populus trichocarpa ectomycorrhiza microbial communities from riparian zone in the Pacific Northwest, United States - 13_EM | ecosystem: Host-associated > Plants > Roots > Unclassified | place...
CCTAACTTTCTCTGTCTCTTTTAACTCACTTCCCTCCCTCTCTTAAACGAACCTCGCCAAGATCTCTCTCTCACACACAAACTCCAAGACTGTCTGTCTGTCTGTCTGTCTGTCTGTCTCTTTCTCTCTCTTATTTCAGACACCACGGAGAGACAACGACGTCTTCGTTTCTACCCACATCATAAAAACCAGTGGACCATAAAATCGAAACCAAATAAAAAGGAAGCAAAAAGAGAAGAACAAGAAAACTAACCCTAAATCTAACCCCACAAATCGATAGAGACATTGGAGAGATAACATTGATATCTCTCTTAAAAGTTTGGAATTATGGTAGCTGGTAAGGTAAGGCTGGCAATGGGTTTGCAAAAATCACCTGCAAACAAAACTGAAACTCATAATAATACACCACCACCAAAACCACCGATTCCTTCTCCTAGCTCCGGCAAAGTATCCTCTCAAAAGGCGGTTTTTTCACGCTCTTTCGGTGTTTACTTCCCTCGCTCCTCCGCTCAAGTCCAACCTCGTCCGCCTGACGTAACCGAGCTTTTAAAACTCGTAGAAGAGCTTCGTGAGCGTGAGTCTCTCTTAAAGACTGAACTTCTTGAATTTAAACTGTTAAAAGAGAGTGTGGCTATTGTTCCAGTTTTGGAAACTGTGATTTCTAATAAAAATATGGAGATTGAGAAGGCAGTGAAGGAGGTAGAATCACTAGAGCGTGAAAACGAGAGCTTAAAAGCCGAATTGAGTGAAGTGAGATTGAGATTCGGAGAGGAGAGAAAAGAGGGTGCAAAGAAAGTTAAGGAATTAGAAGCGGAAGTTGTAGAGCTGAAGAAAGCGGTGTCAGATCGTGAGAATGAAATAGAGCTCTCTTCTTCACAGAGGTTTCAAGGGTTAATGGAGGCCACAACCAAGTCTACTTTGATTAAAAGCTTGAAGAAAGGAGTCAAATGTACCGACATTATGAGTTCATCGAGCCAGAATCAAAATGTAGATCATCATTCTAAGAGATTGGAAGAGAATGTCGAAACCGAGAAGCCGAGGCATTCGAGGTGTAACTCGGAGGAACTCACTGAGTCAACTCTGTCATCTCGAGTTCCTAGGGTCCCTAAACCACCACCAAAACGATCATTGTCATCGCTGGCGACATCATCATCGTCAGTTTCATCCAGCGGCTCTGATCACTCAGTTTCATGTCCACCTGCTCCTCATCCGCCACCACCTCCTCCACCTCCGGTGGCTAAGAAGGTTGGTCCACCTCCGCCGCCACCGCCTCCAAAGGGGAAGAGAGCAGGGACGGAGAAAGTGAGGAGAGTTCCGGAGGTGGCGGAGTTTTATCACTCGTTAATGCGGAGGGACTCGCGGCGGGATTCCGGCGGTGGAGTAGCGGAGGCCTTACCGGTAACGGCTAATGCCCGTGATATGATTGGGGAGATAGAGAATAGGTCGTCTCATTTGTTAGCGGTAAGTACCGGTTTCTCCCTATTTTTAATCTTTTGAGATATTTACTAGATTTGCCACTCTGGGTTTTGGTGTCTTTATGTGTATCTGTAGTTGACTGTCTGAATCTTTTTGTAGAGGAAAAAAAAGTTGTAATTTTTTTTATGAATTTGATGGCAAATTGGGCAATTTAAATCTGATCTAGAGAGTGTAGACATGAACTCTGTTTGCAACATATTTCTATTTTTTTAAAGTGGATTTTTTTTTAAATATATTAAAATAATATTTTTTATTTTTATTACTAACTCATAAAAAATAAAAATAAAAAAAAATTAATTTAAAGTTAAGAAATCTTTAAATTTAGAATTACAGTTAAATTGCAATGTTTGTGTGTTATTTGGTCACATGATTAAGGGTTATGTTTTTCCTTGTTCCTGCGATTAGAAGGATTTATTAGTTAGCCAAATATAAGGCCTCTCTGTGTATGGTTTGACAGATAAAAACAGATGTGGAAATACAAGGAGACTTTATCAAGTTCTTGATAAAAGAGGTTGAGATTGCTGCATTTACAGACATCGAAGACGTGGTCCCTTTTGTTAAATGGCTCGACGATGAGCTATCTTATCTGGTAAACTTTTAATTTTCCAAGAAACCCCTTTGATTTAGTTCAGATTAATTTAAAGACCTGGGAGAGATCATAAGGAATTTGTTTCCTTGCTTGGTATTTAGGTTGATGAAAGAGCAGTGCTTAAACACTTTGATTGGCCGGAGCAGAAGGCAGATGCATTACGCGAGGCTGCCTTTGGCTACTATGATCTCAAGAAGCTAGAATCGGAAGCCTCGCTGTTTCGAGACAATCCCCGGCAGCCATGCGGTCCTGCTCTCAAGAAAATGCAGGCGTTGCTTGAAAAGTACGTCCTTAATATTCATCTCTTTTTCACCCATCTGAATCTGCATTTATTTGTTTTTGATATTGCAAAGAATGGAGCTTTCTTATCGAATTCCATAAGTTGTGTTATCGGTCCAGATTGGAGCATGGTGTTTACAATCTATCAAGAATGAGAGAATCAGCAACCATGAGATACAAAGGATTTCAAATTCCAACGGATTGGATGCTTGAAACAGGAATGGTTAGTCAGGTAATTTAACCTTTTCTTACGGCTTTGGACAATAATTGGTGTTTAATGGAAAAATAACAGTAACACGCAGACCCCACAAATCCCACTTTTTGATGGATTTCACATAGTTCTATTTAATTAGTCACCGGAGAGAGAACATAACTTTATTGTTCACTATCTTGGGGAGTTTTTTTTTTTTTGGAATTATTAGTAAATAAATATTAATAAAATAACAGTGTAAAAAATATTTAGAAAAATAGTATAGAGTCATAAATAATATTTGCGATTCAAGTGTGAACTCCTCATATCACAAAAAGTTGAATGCAAGATTTAATAAAGAGAGAGGAGAGGAGAGAGAAAAAAAAAGATTATATAAACATATCATAATTACTCCGATGACAATATCACCGGTATCATTGTAAAGATCTTGACAAGATGAATTCAGTGATACCAAGAAAGGTCACCAATGGTGATCAGAATAGACCCCACAAGTGCGGCCCAAAGGAAAGTGAGCTCTAACATCTTTAAACGGCTCGTGTGACCTACTCCATTCACTATTTGTGATTTATTTTGTATCGTTTAATTTATCTTGTCGAGATTTTTTTTACAGTACTGGTGATGTCATCGAAGCTTTGTTGTGCTTGTGATGTCTTTTTACTTTTTTTTTACTTTTTTCTCTATCGTATCTCTTCACAGATGATAAGGAGGAGAGAGAAAATAAATAAAAAAAGATCATGGAGACATATTGAAGCTCTGAAGGCGATACTACTGGTACCGTTTAAAAGATCTTAATAAAATGAATCCAACGACATCAAAAAAGGTTACAAACATAAACGGAGTGGGCTACACGAGGTGTCCAAAGATATCGGGACTGACTTGTCTTTAAGTCACTCATGTGGGTCACTCTAATAATTGCGGGTGATTTTTCTTGGTATTGTTGGATTTGTTTCATCGAGATCTTTTCAATGGTTTCGGTGGTGTCGTCATAAAATTTCAATATGTCTTTAAGATTTTTTTATTATTATTCTTTTTTTTTATTAATCTTGTGTCCAATAATTTTGTAATTTGAGAGTGTCGCAGATAAATTTCATCTATAACTCTTTAAACTATGCTATTTTTTAAAATATACTTTACTGTTATTTTATCATTTTTTTTTTTACTATGCTGTAATCCAAAAAAATACTCCTATTTTACTAGGCATTATTAAAAAATTACCAGGGGTAACAAGATGACAAAAGAAAAGTTTAGATTTTTGCCTTATTTTCTCTGCCCACGCCTGCCTGCCTGCCTGCTAGCGTGCATGTGAATTTCCAGATTTCTGAAATTTATTTTCTTGTTTGCTTTAGAATTTGGATTCATTGATATAGAATCTCTAAGTTGCCCCATAAAAACTAGCACATTTTTTTCCTTTTTGTAATATAGCTTGAAGGATTTTAAAGTTGTAAAAACCCAACAGAAATTTAAAGAATTTGTTTTGTCCCTTTCTGATAGGACTAAACTTCTGAACTTATTTATATGATGAAGCTAGCATGATATTTACTTCATAGATCTTGTACTTACTCTTCAGTAGATACAATGCAGATTGTTGACTGTCTCGTTAAATAGCAGTTGATTCAGTTGTTAAGTAGGCATTCAAGTCGTTAATTTCTTTTGGGTTTTTGCTTTGAAGCTTCATTAATATTTCTGATTTATTTATTTTCTGAACTTCATTGTTGCAGATTCAGTTGGCATCTGTGAAATTAGCGATGAAGTTCTTGAAGAGAGTATCTTCAGAACTTGAGACTGTTGGCGGGGGGCCCGAAGAAGAGGAGCTGATAGTCCAAGGCGTTCGATATGCATTCCGGGTACATCAGGTGAAGATCCATTTGCTTGCATTTACCTTAAACGATTAGAATAATTATACTTTGTTGTAGTGAGGCTCTAATGCTTTCATTTTTTGTGGCAGTTTGCTGGAGGTTTCGATGCGGAAACAATGAGGGCATTCCGAGAATTGAGAGATAAAGCCAGATCATGTCATGTACAATGTCAAAACCAGCAGCAACAGAAACTTGTATGCGGGTCTACACCTTGCTAATCTGTAGCAAACTCAGCTTCAGAATTGCTGCCTTTTGTTGTAAAGATAAAACACCATGTTTGTCATCTATACTATGACCGTGGCGATCTTGGAATCAGTATTTTATAATGATTCTTTCGTTCATTCTTTTATTTTATCAGTGTCCTAAGTAGTGTACTTAAACTTGACCATGCAACTTTCACTGGATATCCTGTTGTATATCTAAAATATGAAGAAAATCTCAAATGCCACCCTTACCAATGTTGTTAAAATTACCAGTTGAATTGTAAAATCATATAATTTTATTATTAATTTTATGATAATAAAAATTATACGAGTCAATACATACTTATTATGTAAAATCGTGTAAAAATATAAAAATGATAAAATCGTACTGAAATCAGGTAAAATCATGATTTTATTATTGATATTATGATTCTACAATAATTTTTTATTTTCAATTCTTATTTTCCTCATTGCATATACTTGTGTTTACTCATTAACGCATGAGCCTCACCAACACTTGTATACATGGAATTTTTTTTTTCAATCAATAATGCAAGGACAACGAAAACATAGTCTTGTTTAAACCCTTCCAAACAAATAAAAAATTATTTATCATGGGATAAAACTTTAAAAACTCTTATTCTATAAGGATATTTTTACGAACAAGAATGATAGATCATAATCTAAAGTCTAATTCATTATGTGTTTATACCTAAATAACATCTCTTTTAAACAAGTTTATAACATTATAATCTAACAAGGAACTAGACTTCAAGATTAAAAGAAAAATCATATTTTGAATTGTTTGATTCATTCATTTTAGTTCATATAAAGCCTACCGTTGCACGTGAGCAGTATCACGACAATCATTCTTCTAAATTGGGATCTTTGTGGTGATGTGGGTGAAAAGAAAAAGGAATTATTATTCTTTATCAGTAAAAAAAAAAAATGTAGTCGCCACCTAATATTTTAATTATTAGAAACTCTAATTGGTCTAAGAGTTTGGATAGGTAGATTTTTGTCTAATATAAACTACGGTATTTTTGTGTTTTCAAACTGTTGGTCTATTTAAGATTTAAGAAAAGTTATTTTTGGTAAGAAAATCTTTAAATAGAAGAATTTTTTTTTTATTCAATATCAAAAATATATTTTATGTATAAATTTATAATTTTATATATTAAAAGATACAAAATATGTTTTTACAAATACGTTCATAATCTTGAACGGGCTAGGCAAGACCCAGCGCCCAGACTGATTACTGACCCATGCCAGTAACCGGCCCCCTTGTTTTTTTTTTTTTATCTGCAGGTATGCGTGAACATTTCCCGCACGCCTGCTACAGTGCATAGGTAATTAAATTGCAGGAAAGGAGGGAACGAAGACTTACCTGGTTTACAGACGTTTTGGACGAGAATCCACCGGTGCTTGTTGCTGGGAGACGCTTCCTTTCGTTCTCTCTGTCTCTGTTTCACCCGTTAATTCTCTCTTCGTCTCTTGGGTTTTTTTGGTTCTCTCTCTTGTTCTCTCCTCTGTTCTGTGTTCTCCCTCCCTTTTTTTTTCCCGTCCCCTGTGTTGCTCTTCGGCTCTCCTTTTATAGGAAGTGGACTCCTACTTATGCCCAGCAGTCGTTCCTTATCTTGGGGACTTGGTGTTTTGGTTGGACAAAAACACCGACAGTCCTGCCATTATTGGACTGTCGGTGGTGGGTTTCCTTGGCGTTTAAAGGCACGTCGGGGCGTGAGGGAGATTGGACTGAAGATTGGATTCGTGGTAGACTAAACGGTCTATCATTTGCCTGGGTTGAGCTGATACCGTCAGCATTTCTTTTTTTGCAGGTGGTTTCCTCTGTTTCCAGAGGAAGAAGATGAAGAAACAGGGAACGCGAAACGGTGCCGTCTTGAGCTGAGGCGGCCATTTTCAATTTGGTCATTGAGGTTTCGATATTTTTTAATCAAGCCCCCTGGGTAAATTGTAATTAGACCCCCACATTTTAGCGCCCTTTACAAAATAGTCATTGGTTTCTAATTTCAATTCAGTCTTTAATTGGATCTTCAACTTTCAATTTTTTCAAAATTACCCCTAGAAAAATCAATTAACCTCCCTATAGTACCCCCACCTTTTCACTTTGATCCTTGGACTTTGATTTCTTGCAATTTAAACCCAAATCAACCCTAAATCTCAATATTTCTTCAATTAAGCTTATGATTTTATTTATTAAACTAATTCAAAGTTTAATTAAGTCCCCAAACTTATTAATTCTTTTAATTTCTACCAAAATTGAATCCCAAAATTATAAATCCACCCTAATTAGCCCTCAAAACTTCCAGTCTGTGTTATCTTGATCCAAACTTCAAATTATTCTTCATTCATTTTCATTTTTCTCTTTTTTTTGGTGAATTTGTGTTCTAAAAAATTAGGTTATGATAGTGATAATAAAACAAAAAGACATCAAGTTGAACTATAGGTCCATCGTAACATCAAACCTACAATACTCAACTTCTGAAGAGAATGATGGAAAACAAGGAAATGATTCGGTTAGAAGATCAAAGAGAGATAGAAAGCATGAAATGCAACATTACAAGACTCACTAGCCTACTTGAGTAAGCTCTAAGGTTCAGGTCATAAGAGGGACCCGTAGCTCTATCCATAATTGTTGGACAGTTCGCAGCTCCTCAAAATATGGGTGCACCAAAACCCTAATTTGCCACCCATTTTCTAGTACCTCCTATGAGGGTGCCACCCATGGTAGACCTAACTGTTGAGGAAGCCTATAGAGAAAAGGTAATGAAGAAGGATAATTATGATAAGCTTGCTGCTAGAGGAAAGGATGAGAGCAATTGAAGGAGTTGAGTTGTACAACCCTGTAAAAGTTGTTGAGATGTATTTGTTTCCTAAGGTAAAGGTGCCAAAAGAATTTAGAGTACTGAAATTCATAAAATACACCGGTAGCCGATGCCCAATAACTCACCTGAAGGTATATTGTAATAAAATGACGGAAGTAGTAAAAGATGAAAAGTTGTTGATTCATTTCTTTCAAGACAGTTTGAGCAACGCTGCCTAGCTTGGTACATGGGGATAGATAATATCAATATTAGAAGGTGGAAAGAGTTAGTAAAGGCTTTTATGAAATTATACAAGTTTGATATGGACATCGCCCCAGATAGATCTAACTTGCTGGTCATGGAGAAGGAAGACAATAAATCTGTTCGTGAATATGCTCAAAGATGGAGTGAGAAGGCCGCACAAGTAAGCCCACCATTGTTAAGAAAAATAAATGATTAATATATTCTCGAACACTTTTAAAACTCTTTATTTCAAGCACCTTGTGGGAACCATGACCTAACACTTTATTGACATGGTGATTGTAGTTGAGAGTATTGAGCATGACATCAAAGTAGGAAAAATTAATCAAAGGTCCAACCGTGAGCTCTAGAGTCATGAAAAAAGATGAAGTGGAAAGTGGATTTCAAATTAGAAATCTTAATCATACCCGATCGAATCTCATTGCGTCACTGGCTACCCTAGTGTCATTATCAAAGATTGACATACCTCAACCACTCAAAGATGTTTACTAGCACCTTCTAAACACAAGACATATTGCTTTAACTCCATCAAATCTCATACAACCACCATTTCCTAAGTGGTATAATTCAAATGAGAAATGTGAATATCATGATGGGATCCTAGGTCACTTGGTTGAAAATTGCAAGAATTTTAAGTATTAAGTTTAGAGTGAGCAAGGAACAAGTTAAATTTGTGAAGGATAATGATACTTACTACATTATCACCAGACCATTTGCAGTATAATGAGTGGTCGGTAAATATTGACAAGACACGAATGTTGATGAGAAACATTATATGAAGATGAGACATATACTGCAACACTTTGCATTTTGAATTTTATGAATAATATCTTTGAGACCTTGTTTTCTACATTTTGTTTTTCTTGTTTTGAGAACTTCATTGTACTTTTAATAAAGTATCTTTTGTCTTGTTGTTGCTTTGAATTCTAAAATATTCTTTTGAAAGTATATTGACATTTTATTTGCATCCATAATTAGGTAAGTAAAGTGAAAAAATTCCTAAAATTTGATCGAACTCTAAAATGAATAATGTAAATGGTAGGGGCAATCCCTACCTTCTTTAAAACTAAAAAAGAAAAGGTCAATTTTCATAGCAGGCAAAGCTTCACACTTATCCTTATCAAAATCCACTTCACTTCAATGTGAACCCTATAAAGAGAAATCTTGCTTAAAATTGTTTCCAAAATAAAATTGATGATTTAATGACAAAAATGGTTCACATTTGGGTTGTAGTCCCACCCGTCTTCCACATCTTCTTTAAGATTAACCAACAGGTTCTCTAAAATGAAGCTGATATTTACTCTAAAATGAAGCTGATATTTATTAGCGTAGACAAGCCTGGAGTTCAAATAAAGAAATGCAATCTTTGATAATCCCTTTATACTTATTAAATTATCTATTATTATCCATATTTGAGCCATGAATTTATTTTTTTTAATGATAATCTTTGACTAGGATCACCCCTGTATTAGAGGCAATTAATTTAAAAATTCTTCAAGAGGGATTAAAATATCACAAAAGTGGCTGCAGATCAAAACATTCCGAACAAAATGCATAAAAAGTTCATCAATCATAGATTCACATCAAGGAATTTTCTGTTAAGTCTGAACAAATTATATCGGATGACATGCTTATCAATCCAAATTATCAGCATTTGAGATGAAGAAAGACCTTTTTTACCTTCAAATGAATCAGTTCTTTTCATCACAAGTTCAGTATTTACCGGTCAGTAAGAGACCTGCTTTATATCTCCTTCTGGTGCTAGCTATCTGATGTCAGCAACATCTTTATATTTCATGATCACCTTTCTATATTAATGACTCGTAATACATAATTTAAGAGTGACGATGGATTAAAACTAGTAGAATATACCTGAAATTTAAGCATTCGATCATTGTGATGTTGTCTAGTAAACACAGAAACTTTTACATTGTTTGTGATTTCAATTCGTAGATGATATCTTTACTCTTATGGCCTTCAAGAAATCTGCAGTTGTTATTCCCTCAAACTTTGTGGTTCGCAACATAACATTCTAACTACCAACCTATGAAATATACCAATCACTGCTTTCTTAAACACATGTTTTTACGGAACATTGGAGCGGAAAAATTGTGGAGTTGTCGATGGTGGACTGGTATGCTCAAGTGCTGTGTATATTGAAGAAATGGGAGACAAGAGTGGTGACTGTTACATAGTGAATGCTGCACTATATGTTGGCTACTAGCTTTTATTACCTCTGAAGTGCTTTCTAAGGCTAGTTTTCACTTCTTATTATCCATTAGTGGTAAATTACCTCTCTGCACTCACATACACTGAAAATTTTACATGGTTGGGCTTCTGTCTTGGATCTAATTTATCCGAGGTTTCAAGTATAACAAATGGCCATGCCATAAATTTTTTCCTTGATTCTGCATTTTCTTATATGCCACCATTCGGTGCTACTTTTTGTTTCGCTGTTCTTGATTTGATACATCTTGAGTATTAATGGGCTTGGTCAATATTTGTGAAAAAATACTCACCAAAGAGTCTTTTAGCTCAGTGGCTATTTTTACGAAGTGCTAGGGACGGGGTTTAATTGGGTGTGCCTCGTTTTTTTTATGTAAAGTTGCTCTATATGCCATTTATCATTTATGTTACTGTGTAAACACTGTATGGGCAAGTCCGTTCCATGAATATGATGTGTCCTGCATGTGCGATGGCATGGAAATAGGGTTTACACTGTACGTGTCTGAAAACCAATCTTGCTCAATGCTGTAAATGATGCAGGACCCTTGAGAGGGATGCTTCTCCACATTTCTGTAGCAAACAGCCGTGTAATGCTTTTGGCAGATTTCTTTTGTCTCTACTTCCCTTAACCTCGTGTTATTTAGATCATTTCTCAGAGCCATAGAGCTCGTACTTTTTAGGTTAGGAACATCTTACTTTGTTAGTCGTTGCAAATGAAAGAAGAATGTGAAAGCGTTTCAACATTCAATATGGGCTACTCATAAAATCACTATCTGTAAAGTCTAATTAAACAACAGCAAACAAGCCTGACAATACATGGACAAACTTAAGCTTAATTCCCAATGGACTTCTACTTCCTTCACACAATCATCAGATGCCATTTGCATCTGTCACCTATCTTTGTATCATCTTAGGGTAATTATTGTGATTAAGAAAATCAATCACTTTACATTTGATTTTTGCCTCCTCGGGAGTAAATGAGAATTTCTTGCCCCCCCATAAATATACAATTCTATACGAAAGGAAAGAAAAAGAGAAAACTAAAGTGAGATTTTGATGTTGACCTTCACATGATGAGGGCCGCATATAAGAGTTGGTTCCAAGTATCAGGCAATCCAGGCAGGCACCAATGACTGCAATCTGTGCCAGATCCATCACTATAAGTTGAGGGATGAGCATCTTTTCTTAATTGTGATAGTGTTGTTATGTCAAGTAGATAAACTGGTTTCGTAATTGAGCTCAACACTTTGCTTACAACACCAACCGCCGGAGGTGCACCTGCCGGATATGTAGACCCCGATAGGGGCACTGCTTCTCCAGAACAACTCTTTTGTGGCTGATTCCAGTCCTTGCCCCTAGTTTTATAAAAATAGTTGGAATAAAATGAGTTGTGTTTCTTGTATTACATGCTGCATAGCACTTGATGCTCAAACAACTTTTTATATATCATTTAATGCATGTTTTCTCCCCCACTTACTGATAATGTGTGGGCGAAATCCCCTGAAAGAAGACTTTAGTTTTAGAAGGATCAACATTTTGGTCAACCCATCTGGCCCATGTGGTTAATCCTTTATTGAACGCTTCTAAGCGGTCCATGTTTTTGTACAATGCTGGTCCATCCCGGATGTAGTCCCATCTGCATTTGCACAGCCAATAATGGCAGCTATTAATTAAACTAGAGTTCCATATAAAAGTGGAGACAGCCATGTACATGCATATAAAAACAAGAAATTACTACACTACATAGCGCTGGCAGGGCGCGAGAATGGAGGGAGGAAAATACCCTTGGGACTTTCCAGTGTGAAGCCACCAGTGCCAGGAATTGAAGACGAGCATGTCCATCCCTTTCCATGCATTGCCAGCCTCTATGGAGTTCAGGTTTAACACATCGCCAACATTTTCTCGAACAATATCTACCAAGTATGGTGTACGATACATGTACAACGTTAAACCGTAGTCCTGCAACTCTATTTTGTTAGCCACTTGAAATAGATACTGTAAATACTTCGTGTTTAAATGTCTTTTCATCTATGGATGTAGGCAAACAACTTTCTTGAATCCATGGTTCTTGTTACTGGCACTTTAGAGATGGAGTATATGACGAAGAGTCAAGATAATATTGCACGACTTTTTTGCTTACTTTTATTTTGTTGTTGGATTATACTACAGGAGATGCCCTCTTCCTTCAAGATCAATTTCAGAGAAACTAACCCCTTTCTACTACTTCATAATTAATGTGATGATCTATATATGTAACTCATCAATGACCATAAAATGCTATGATCCACATCGCCATGATTTTAAAAACCTTTTACATATCAATTAGCACAAAAAAGAAGAAAAAAAATGGTTCTAGTGATGCTTTTCAGTAGCGTAAGATAGAATCTCCTCAAATTCTCGTACCCACTCATTTTGAGGAGACAGAATAATAAATGTAATAATAAAGCAGAATAATAAATGCAAGATTCTTATTCTCAAGAACATATAATATATATATATATATCTGTCTGGGCAGT
>Ga0307511_10005846_pt1 | contig 12435 bp, 12 predicted proteins | sample 13_EM_MG_FD_200266 | JGI IMG/M metagenome (GOLD analysis project Ga0307511, IMG submission 200266) | Populus trichocarpa ectomycorrhiza microbial communities from riparian zone in the Pacific Northwest, United States - 13_EM | ecosystem: Host-associated > Plants > Roots > Unclassified | place...
CGAAGCGTTCCATGAAGTGATGATAAAGGTCAAAAGCAGCCACAGGTGTGGGAGGGTTTCGGTATACGTTGTCTCGAGTTTGGACAGGAGAAAGTCCTCGTCGAGATCATCGGCCGTGAGTTCTGTCGTCGGGACGTGGAGTGAACCTAACCCACAGGCCTTGTCTGTTTCCTTTGCGAGGATCCTGCTAGCTCGGTCAACGATGACGCTTTCCAGGTAGTCCTGACTCTTTTGTGGACAGTGCTCGAGCCAGAGGTCGATTAGCACCTCTGGAGCAAACCGAGCCCCGTCACTCTTCGTCAAACAGCACCCCCGGTGGGCTGAGACTGAGGTGTCCTGAAGCGAGTAGAAAGAGATGAGAAAGTCGTTGAGGGTCAATTTGCGCTTGCCGATGAATTCTGTAATCTTCTTGACACGGTGAGTCCTTGAGTCGTCACTGCTTGCCATGAGAACCGGCGCTGGAATGTTCAAGGGTGGGGATAACGGGGGTACGCGCAAGAAAAAACAAATGCCAGGGTGGCCTGTCCCGACATTTGAAACCAAATGGTCTGATGTCCTCGCTGCCACGAGGATATCAAATTGTCAGCATGGTATTTTCTCTTTGCCCTTGGGCTTAATATTGTGAGCGCAGGGCCCAAGTTCAACAAGGGTGGGCTGAGAACCGTAAGCGGCACACAAAACAATTCATTCGTCATGGAGTGGTATGGGGGAATGCGAGGACCTCTTGAAATTCAGAGCGAAATCATTGTCACATATTCTGACAAGTTTCCCGACGTTGTTGCATCCTCAGGTTTAACCGACACCAAACCACGAGAGAAATCGCTGTCAAAAGATCCAGAGGGTTTCAGTATTGAGAGCTGTCTGAACCGTTGGACGCGGACATGCTGGAAACTCACTCGGATCTGTGAATCCGGTGGCGTGCACTGGAGAGGGGGTCAAACGTGGGTGAACCGGATGCCACCTCGGTTGGGTAAGTTCCCGGTCCACAATTTGATCTCGTTCGGGACAGCCTGCATACCTGAGAGGCAACCTTTGCGTTCTCCGTGTTGATTTCCTGCCCCAAGAGCATCTCAACACCTGTTTGACACTAACGGATTGGCCGTCAAACGCATGTGTCAGTTATTGCCAAACATAAACGGGATCAATCTGGTTGGAGCGTCCTGGATATCGCTCGGACATTCCTCGTAGCTGCGAGCATTGATGCGATTGTAGAGCACGTTCCCATTGTCCCAGATCAGCTTGAGAGTTAGAAGAGTTAGTCAGTGAAAGCGAGTTGGAATCAATTCTAACCATCCCACCAGAAAAGCGTTGCCCAAGCGGAATGGTCCCCAAAGAATATTTCTAGCATGTGATTGATGCCTGGGTTTTTAGATTAAGGCTGGGTGCAGTGCGGTCATCCTGAATTTGGCGAAACCCGTCGCACTGGAAGGGGCGAGGTTCCAACATTGAGTCCGGGTGGGTTTTGACGGACAGGAGACCCCCGTCTGGGTCACATGTGCGATATGCTGACGAGGTTTCAAATCCTCGTCACGATGACACACACGTGACTGCGCATTACCACAGACGACCTCCCGGGCACATTCTTTGAGAAAACAATCCCAGAGTATCCCGGAGTTCGGGTTGGGTGCATTGCTGGGCACTTTGAGACCGAACGCCTGGCATTCGTTTGGAAAGTATACCTGATGTGTTCTACCACGCCTATGCCGGAGTCGCTCAGTTCACGACGCGATCTCCGCGTTGGAGCTACCGGGCTACAGAAATACGCATACATTGTAATCGTTCGCATCCCGGGGCGGGTACCCTCATACAATGCATTTTCGCGTGTGGTTGAATGTCAACCTTGACAACTTGCAGCGGCCGATAGAGGTTGGGCGTTGGGTGTTGCCTCGCTCTCGCCGCTTGTGCACGGGATCTCTCGGCTTTGTTGTGCGAAGCAAATTTACCAGCGGGGCATTATATTTCACGTATCTAGAATGAATCTGTCTACTCAAAACTCCTTAGAATTCATGCGCTCGCCACTGAGGGGAGCGAAGGTGCCACCTTCGAGCTATGTGGTTCTCGCGACCTTCTGTCGCCGGCACAACCGTTTGAACACTTCGCTGATGTGAATACCAAGCGCCACCCGTGAGGGAACGAGCTGTGAGGAAGTGGGATGTGCATATTCAATCTCCCGCTCATAAAATTCCATCGCCCAGCAAGCGTGGAGGAACCCGTAGTTGGGTCACTCTTCAACCAAACGTTTGGTCGAAAATCCACCGGACAGTTCGGTTGATTATCGACCCAATATGGTGCACTTCGACCAAACCGTTTAGGGCACTTTTAATCAGACCCACGTGCCATCCCGAAGCAGTTTGATATCGGCCCGGGTCATTAGATTGGATCTGTTCCCGCTTGTTGTGGATAACCACGTGTATTCAATCCGATTTAGATACGCAAATAGCAAAGATAAACACAGGATTGAGTAGAGTAAAGCGTACCGTGTACGACGCGTAGGAGATGGTCGTGTATGCTAGCGCATACGAGTCGGGCGATGGGCGAGAGGAAGGGTCGCGTCCAGAGGGAAACATTGACATATCCGTGTTGGCCTCGGGTGGGCGGAGAGCGGCGGTAAAACAGGGCGCTCTGGAGGAACTGCGGGTAGAGGTGGTCCTAAGATAATGGAGGTGCGGGTGTGTATCACAATTGTACTCACAATTGAATGTTCGACGTTTCGAGGATGATATGTACACCTGTACCATACACGGGAGACGTTAGTGGTCTATAGTTCTGCCCACCCAGAGTCTGTGTCAAAGCCACCATTCGTAACACCGAGCAGAAACACCAAAAAGTGCGAGGGTGAGGTATTTCTGTTCTGGGACGGAACGAACGACCGGGGACCCTGGGGGGGCACATACATGCCCCGGAGAGACGGCGACGGCGACGACGCGTAAAACCCTGTAAGATTCGTGCCGGAGCAGGTATGGGAACCACGTACCTTTATCGTATTTAAAGAGAGGCATGAGTGTTATGGGCGAGATAAACATCGGGATACCGATGACAAGACCGGAAAATGTTTCGCCTCCTCCTAGCCACTTGGTGCACACACTCGACGACGGGACGATGATGACGGAGATCTAGTGCCTGGGAGGAATTCAACATGCGAATGGTGGAGCCGGAAGAAAAAGTGGAATGACCTGCATGAGTACGTTCGTCATAAGAACGACAACCAGAGGGCTTGTTTTTGGGAGCTTAAACTCCGGATTCTTGTCATCTCCAACAACCATTTCTTCTAGGCCTGCAACTTGCCGCTTTCCCAGGTCCAGGTTCGGTAGAGGCACGAGCTGTAACGGTTCCTTGATGACTGCCACGTCTACTTTCGACATCTTGGAATTGAGGGTTCCAACTAAGACTCATGATGAGCGCCGTCTTGTTGAACTCAACATGACAGAGCTGTTAACACTGACCCTGAATCTCCACCCGCGGTCCGGACTATGCGGCGTGGAAATGAACGTTATGAAGTCGCTCGACGAAGCCGAGGACTGGGGTAATTTGGGGTTGTGGATGTTGTCTACGTTGTGGCTCGCATACAACCGGTTCGCGGCCTGTGACCAGGAGGAAGGGCGAATCGCATAAATATTGACCTGTTTCGCGCGAGGATCGACCCAGTGAGGGCCGAAACGCCGACGTAGAGTAAACCAGGTGTGAGAGGTTCTTCCGGGACGATGATGCTTTTCACTTGGCCTAGAAGTCGCGAACTTGTATGAGTTGACGACACATGAGAGACATGGCAGAAGGGACGCACGTTCAACAGCCTGCTCAGCACCAATCCATTTCGAAACGAAACCTTGGACTTCGCGGTGTCCCTTCAGGTAAACGTCCGCCACAGCTCTCCGAGCGACGCCAATCTGCCTCTCAAGTTCTGAAGGCGTTTCTTCGAGAACGATCTCCTGGTCTGGTCCGGGTAAATCCCCAACTAAAACAAGCAAACAGTTCAGTCCGAGTTTCAGTCAGCAAAACGAATACATACCTTGGTCTTTGTCTCTGAGTGTATAACAACCGGCATCGCTACAGCGGCAGCAAACGCAGAAGTCGTCCACACTCTCTGGGCCTGTCCGAGCCCAAAGAAATCTTCCGGTCAGCGGAAATCCTTTTCGGTAGTTGAAGAGGACAAGCGTACATGTCGGATTCGGTGCATTTTCGCGTCTTCGCGTGTTGTAAACGTTTTGACGGAACGGTGAATGACACCGCGGCACAGCAAGTGAACCTCCCATTGAGGAACAAGGTAAAGGAACGAGGAATTGTCGCCTGGCACAGCCAAGGCAAGTCCTTCACAAGATCCATATTTCCTTGTCGTTCAGGGGGTTGCACAGGGTGGCCGGGATTCAAGCGCGAGTGTAAGAGGGAACAGTTCTCTGCTCCGTGACTGTGACAAGGATGTGTGATGGTGCGGAACTACGATTATTGTAACGGCTGCATGAATGAACTGCTTGGTTGTTCAGTTCCGTTTTTCATTGCTCCTTGCAACTTGTGCGCAGAGGCTGGAGGGTCAAGTTCCAAGCTTTGTGCTTCAATGGTCGCAGTAGAAATCCCCACGTTGGACTCCTCACCTTTGCTTCAGCAATCCCGGCCTGGAGTTTCGTTCACTTGTACTCATTCGGTTGGTATCTTACTTCAACTTACTGACACGTTTCTCATCATTTGGAACACCAGGGGGACTACGAGACACTAACGGTCAATCGCAGTCAATAGCAGGTAAGCTTGCTTTGCTTCGGTTCCTTGCTCGCGATGCCAGAAACTACAACTGACCTTCATTTACTGCTTCAGTGTCGGGCCCAGTGACTTTGAACTACACTGACGAAAGATCCGAAGAACCCCAGCCACTTCCCCTCACACGCATTCCATCACTTCCTCCAGGTCCTCCATCTGCTCAGTTCATCCCCCACACCCAACTAACTCATTCCGCTCGTCCTCGCCTCACTTCCAGGACACTTCCTCGTCACTCGTGAACCCTTCACACACAACGCCTTCTCATGCATAACTGCATGTAGGATTGTGCCATCCCTGGATCGTCATTGCTTCCGGGATCCGGCAAACGTTTGCACGGGATGAGTTTACCCATGAACGATTCTCTCACCGTGTCTCTCGCGCTATTTACTGACACTTGAACAGAATCACGGAGAACGCAAACCTCTCGGATATGCGGGACCGTCCCAAACAAGATCAAACTGAGATTCACCCGACCGGGGGAGTATCCGGCTTGCCCGCGTGACTGTACATCACCAGATTTGCAGACCCGAGCGAGTCTCCAGTGTGTCCACTCCAACATGCTGAAGAGGTTCCGAAGTCAGCACATCGCACATGTGACCCAGATAGGGGTCTCCCCCCTCTCCAAAACCTGGGTGCCAGAAGCTCTCCCTCTTCCAATGGGCTGCACACGACAGGTTTCGCTGAATTCAGGACGACCGTGCTGCATCCAGCCTGGAGTGGCGGATTCGTGGAGATTGCATCGTAGAAACGACTCCAGCGCACACGTGAAAGAACGCGCCGGGTAATTTGTCACAGTATTTGGTCTAGCAAAGTGCCCAGCAATGCACCCAACCCGAACCATCGGGATACTATGGGATCACTTTCTCAAAGAACCCACGAATGTCCATGGGTAAGACATGTGCTGTTCAGCACGGGTACATTCACAAAGCACCGGTCGTTAGGTGTTTTGCAACATTTTCTTTCATAATTCCCTCGTGCAAAATACCCATTGATATTTGTCCGCTTCTCTTCCAAATACGTACCTCAGCAAGATCTATATCGCGGAGACCGCGTTCTGTGGCGCAAACGCGTGTGAGGGTTATCGTTAGTTCGTGGCTGCAAGTTCATCCCTAAGCTTTTGATTTTCACTCACAAGGGCATTCGTCTCAATCTCATAGGCGTTTGTCCGGTCTCAAGAGCGTAGCCCACGACCAATGGACGTCATGTCGAACCCGCCTCGCGCCCCCGCCACGTGGTGCCGGGTCAGAGCAACCCCGAACTCCGAACCCAATTCGGCCAATACCCGGTCGGTTCTGAGTTTCCAAAATTCAAATATTTTGAATCAACCAAATTTCGGTCAAACCATAAATGGTCGATGACGCCACCCCTGACCTCGGCTTTTACGTTCAAGCTGATCAGGTTGGTCAGGGTTGCATAGAAGCGTGAGGACCACGCACTGACTTGTACATGGTAATCACCCATCTCGTCGCCAGTCTTGAGAAGTCTGAATATTGACCGGATAACGGGCAGCGGTTTGTTTGCATGCAACCAACCCTCTTCAAACAGCCTCTCGACTGAGAGAAAGGCTAAACGTCAAACCAAATCACCCGGGATACAAAGGCTGACTTCCCCGCTGCTAGCCGTGATGGAGCAGGTGGACAGGGGTCGGAAGGTAGCTCGGGAGATTGATTGCTGTGGCCGGCGGACCGGTTGGGCGTTGGGTGTTACCTTGCTTTCGCCGCATGTGCGCGGGATTTCTCGGTTTTGTTGTGCGAAGCAATCTTACCGGTGGGACATTATATTTTATGTATCTAGAATCAATCAGTCTACTCAGAATTCCTTAGAATTCATGCGCTCGCCACCAAGGGGAGCGAAGGTGACAACTCCAAGCTATGTGGTTCTCGCGTGACCCTCTGTAACCAGCGAAACCGTTCAAACACTTCGCTGATGAACATTGAGCGCCACTCATGAGGGAACGAGTTGTAAAAAGTTGGGCAGAAAGTGAACAAGTGCAAATTCAATCTCCCGCTCATAAAATTCCATCGCCCAGCAAGCGTGGGGGAACCCGTAGTTAGGTCACTCTTCAGCCATCAACCAAACGTTTGGTTGAAAATCCACCGAACGGTTTGGTTGATCATCAACCCAATATGGTGCGCTTTGACCAAACCACTTGGGACGCATTTAACCAGACCCATGTGCCATCCCGAAGCGGTCTGATATCGGCCCGGGTCATTAGATTGGATCTGTTCCGGGTTCCCGTTTGTTGCGGATAACCGCGTGTATTCAATCCGAATTGGATACACAAATAGCAAAAATAATCACAGGACTGAGTAGCGTAAAACACACTGCGTACGACGGGTAGGAGATGGCCGTGTATTCTAGCGTATACGAGTCGGGCGATGGGCGAGAGGAAGGGTCGTGTCCAGAGGGAAACGTTGACATATGTGTGTTGGCCTCGGGTTGGCGCAGAGCGGCTAATAAAACAGGGCGGTATGGAGGAACTGCGGGTAGAGGCGGTCGTAAGATAATGGAGGTGCGGGTGTATCACAATTGTACCCACAATCCTGCCCACCCAGAGTCCGTGTCAAAGCCACCGTTTGTAACACCGAGCAGAAACACCAAAAAGCTCGCACAAAGTCCCATGCCGAACCCGCGGTAGAGTTGCTCAATGCCCATGCTCCTCCACTAGCTCTCCTTCACCAGGTAGGTTCGGATGTTCCTCTGTAACGATGTGCCAGAACGCGTTGACGCCACCGTTATAAGGGACTAGTCGGGATTCAACGCAGGATTGATGGATTTGGCGATTCCTCGGGCCTGCACCTGTAACCTGCGACAGATGAACGGCACACTGGTCGCGATGTGCGGTGGGAGTGTCAGGGATACGAATGGTTGGAGACCGTTATCCCAGATGGCCGGAATCAAGATGTGTGGGTGGAGATATATGCCTTTTAACCCCTAAGCATTGATTGAAGGGTGCTCTAAACCACCGGCTGGAGGGTCAATGAGAGGATATCGTTCGCACAAGATGTGAGCAGCCCTGGCACAGAATGATGTCATGACCGGGTACGATACAGGGCAGAATCGACGAATTACCTTTGAAAGGTGCCAGCCACCCTTCTGTGTTAAATCTCCCGACATGTGCTTGACCATCCCCCAAACACCGTTGGAGCTTGGGATGGGAATAATGTATTCTGGCCGGGTACCTTCCTCCATAACAGACCGTCTGTACCGAACAGGGTTTGGGTTTGTCAGGTCAGCAAAATACAAGTTCGCGTCGTTGGAATCTGTACCGTTGAGCTGTGGGAAACCGGTCATTCGTTTAGCCCTGCCTGATATCTGAAATGAGAGGAAAACCTATCACCTCTTCGTACTCCTCCTTTATGACAGGGACAAATCCCATTTCAAACGGCATCGCAAGCACGGTGTTTATGTACTCCAAAACCGCTCCTGCAATCAGGCCGTTGGTGCACTGGCAGACCACTCGTATGACGTTTGCGAGACACTGGATGTAACGTCAGAAGGTGATGTATTGTTGCTCTGGGACGGAATGAACGACCAGGAAGCCTGAGATGCATGCCCTGGAGGGATGGCGACGGCAGCGACGCGCTCATTGTGATCCCGGATCCCATGAGGCAGACAGAAGAGCGCGTAAGCGTTTTGGGCTTCGGACCAACACCAGCCAGTTGTTTACACCTGTTTGCCTCCATCAGGCGCCCGAGACAATCTTATCTCGGGTTGACGGTGGTTTTGGTTACATAGCGCCGTAATAGATTGAACATCACTGGATTTGGACTGACATCCCGCTTTGGTCTCGCATCAAACTATCCCTGAAGTCATCTACTCATCCCCTCTCAGCCAACTCAAATCTGGGTTCTGTATCATGCTCAGGGTAGCTGTAATCAATGGCGCTACACGGCGGGGGTGGGGCGCGCAACAATTCATCATTCTCTGATAGGGGCGAAGGGTCACATGTTCGGAACTCAGCGCGAAGATCTCCGCAGAGAAGCAGTTTTCTCCCACCACCGCTTAGCGAGGCCCCATGGCCCAATGTCCCCGCGTTGTCTCTTTCACATTTCACGCGGCTTCTGCATGATGGTGTTTGTACAACACTCCACCCACTCACTCGCAACGGCTGAGTTCCAGAACACACAGCATCACCTGGACACTTCCACCTCTAGCAGTCTGCCTACCGACCCCTTTTCTCCCGGAGCATGTCTGTCGGGCTGTCAACAGCCGGCTACTTGGGGTGGGGTTCAAGGGAACTTTGAACCCGGATACCGGACGTGAGTTCTTATGGTTGGTTCCTGAGCAAATAGTTTCGTGCACCATGAACAATTCTTTCCACACCTGACTTGAAGGATCCCGCAGGGTTTCGTAGTTCACTGTTACCAGAACGGTTGCTGGCTCCTACACTATGCCTCATCTCCCCTCGTTGCTTGCCCAATGTTTACCGTGGACCCACCCACTGCATCAATCATGCAGTGGCTCGGTTTCACTGGGCTTTGGTGTGCCGACGTGAAGGCTATCGCTCATGGATGAGGTAAGATTATTCTCTGATCCATTCGTTTTCCAGATACTGACATTCGCAACCCAACCAGCCCTGAAATGGTACTCCCAATATCGTTTCTACCTCTCTCTCGTTGGATTGCGCACAATCGGTACCCTCGCTGGAATTTCCTCCTACGGTCCCGTCGCCAGCCACGGATTGCTGTCGCGCGACCTCCAGATGATCAAGGACGAGAGACGCTGTCTTCGCTTCAAACTCAGTCAAGAACGAATGTTCCATATCTTCCCTCATCCTGCTGTATGCCACCCCTCAGTTCTTGGAGAGACGCTCACAACCCTAACACTACCATGCCACACTCAGAAATCGAGTGATCCCCAAACCTTGAACCTCCCCAACCCGGCGCAGGACTTACCTCCAAGCCTGAGGTGGAAGCTTTCGGGGCCTGCGGACCCCATGTTCCAAACCGTGAGGCTTTGGTCAACACACCGGCCCACCCGCCACACGTTCCAGACCCTTCATCAGTCTCAACGAGCGCTGGCGATTACATTGTAGACCAGCGAGGAGTTGGCGGCACAAACCGCGGAGCCAAACAAGTAGTTGTACGGACCGGGAAGATCCCAGATCCCCCTGTAGGTGTGAATTAAGCCCGTTCATCCACACTAGAAATGGAACGAGTGGTGTTGAAACCTTGTCGCAATGACACGCGCGGTTTGCCTGGGCTTCGCGCACCTTGATCTCGCTCACCCGAGAACCGGCCCTGCTCAGATCTGAACGGTTTCATGGGTGCATCAAACCGAGGGACTGGACATTCGGGTGGTGACTGGAATGAACAGGCTGTCTCGGGACGAGACTACTGCCAAACATCACGTGTGTATCATCGCGACGAGGATTCAGAACCTCGTCAGCATATCGCACACATGACCCAGATAGCGGTCTCCCCCCTCTTCGAAACCCAGATGCCAGAAGCTCTCCCTCTCCCGACGAGTCGCACGCAACATCGCCAAATTCAGGATGACCGTGCTGCACCCAGCCTGGAGCGGCGGATCCATGGGGATTGCATTGTGAAAACGACTCCAGCACATGGGTGAAAGAACACGCCGGGTACTTTCTAAACGAGCCCCACGTGTTTGGTCTCAAAGTGCCCGGCAATGCATCCGACCCGAACCGCCGGAATACTATGGGATACATTCACAAAGCACCGGTTGTTAGGTGTTTCGTGTCATTTTCTTTCATCCCTTGCGTAAAATATCCGTCGATGTTCGTTTGCTTTTCTTCCAAAAAGTGCCCAGCATTTACGTGGCAGCCATGGGTTCGGCTGGCGTACATCGGAATCCAAGTCTAACATTGGAAACACAAATCTGTTTGTTTTTCGGAACCGTTGCAGTCATTCATAGTTCAGCATTGGCAGTCATGATGACGTCCGACAGAATCTGGTCATGGTCGAGGACTGGGTCGCCTCAACAATTGGTCCAAAGCCTAGCACAATCAATCCTCCCCCCTGTGGGCGGTCTCTGCGAACGCGTCGAGCACGTGTATACCATAACATGTGGCCGGGATACATATACCATCAGTAAACTAAGTCTATCCCCGAGGGAGACTGTCAACGCTCAACCGGCGAAGGCCTGAACGACGAACGCTGGATCTTACGACCCTAAAGACCTGTGGCGGGAGACTCAGATTAGGAAGGGGGTGTTGACGGGTGTGTGAAAAACACATACTCAAGACGGCGATGACATCCCAGAGAGGGCTCGTGATCCTGAAAGATGTTCTAGGTGGTGGTGGCAATCTCGTGGCGCTCCCGATGGACAATACAAGGCTACAATGCATTAGATTTGGACTCCAGGGGGTCGAGAGTGGTGTATACACTTCATTCAGCAATAGGACGAGATGGTGCGGTGACGGTGGGGGTCCGGTGTCAAACTGTTGGTGAGGGCGTAGGTGACCTGGACGGAACTTGTTGAATCCTCTCAACGGCGGTGACGTGGTCTTGCCTCGGAGGGTCATCAGCCACCCCCGGCTGGGTGGTGTTGTTGGGAGTTACTGTTGACCAAGGGGCATGGACCCCAAGTTGGTCCCCGCTGGTTGTGAGGGAGGTCGAGGGGGAGGGCCGGCCTGTACAAAAGGGCGTTGAATTGAGTGTGAGCGAAGTCTCGTCAGATGCGACTACTGCGGGCACGTACGAGGGTCATACCAGACTTGCGAACCATAAGGAAAGTGGGGATTGTGTGAATAAACAAAAGGCTGCGAAGGAGGCTGAGGGGAGGGTGCGGCTGGAAACCTTGATCCTGAGTGCGTTGTGGGTGGTAGCGGGGGAGCGGCAAACCGCATCTCTTGAGAAGTGATTGGGGTTGGGAACGATAAAGGCTGCGAAGGAGGGCGGGGATACAGCAGGGGTGAAAAAACTGGTGGAGTTCCCACGGAACCCGGGTGTGAAAATGGAGGGGGAATTGGTGCCAATTGGGTTGGGGAGTGAGAAGGATAGAGGACATCGGGCAGGTTCAATGGCGATCCAGGAATCGCGCCCAGCGTTTGTTGTTGGTGCAAGTGGTTCCACGGCACTGGGCTGTACAACGATGAGTGGGTTGCGGTGCGAGGAACAGAGAGGAGCTGTGGTTCAGGCAACAGTCGTGTCCGTTGAAGCGGTAACTGAGGCGACGGATACCAAGACTGTTGGGACGCCTGTTTTGAATCGAGTCTGGGTGAGTATCTGCACGTCCATTGAGAGGACGAGACAATCACCTCCGCTGTTGTCCGCAACCTCCTCACCCGCTTGCGTTTGCCCCATGATACACCTGTTCCGGAGTCGTAGTGCTGGGATGGAGGGTATTCGGAATCGAGACATGAATCCTGCATGAACGTGCTGGTTGCTGGGCTTGGTGGACGTTGTTGCGAGCCGGAAACCTTCTGCTGTTTGTTCGGCTGGCGGCCCTTCTCCTTCGAGCGTGCAAAAAACTCGTCGTGGAAGCGCTGGATGACCAACGCCAGGCTATCAACGGCTGAATCATCAGCCGCAGTGTCGATGAGCGCCCGCACCCATCTCCTGCATATCTTCTCTTTATCCGCATGGACGACCAAGCGTATGCTGTCATCACCCAGATCCTTGAGGTAGTTGCAATTGGTTATAATGGCTGCCGGTACTACAATAGTGACCAGAACTTATAATAGTCTTGATTTTTTTTGCAATTGAATATTGCCCTTGCAAT
>Ga0307511_10005847_pt1 | contig 12434 bp, 9 predicted proteins | sample 13_EM_MG_FD_200266 | JGI IMG/M metagenome (GOLD analysis project Ga0307511, IMG submission 200266) | Populus trichocarpa ectomycorrhiza microbial communities from riparian zone in the Pacific Northwest, United States - 13_EM | ecosystem: Host-associated > Plants > Roots > Unclassified | place...
CATTCTTAGAAAAATCTAAGACTAGAAATTTGAATTTGATTAAAGCATGCTCCATATATACTTATCATATCAATGCACTGATTCATGGAAAACAATTCCACCTACATGATTTACAAAACAATGTTTCTTTTTGTCGTATCAACAAACAATTACAAAACTCTGATTTACAAAAGAAAATCATTGATTTACAAAATAAGATTGAACAACAGATCTGTTTAGACTTACTTAATGCTTTCTGGAAAAGAAAACAACACATCATTGATCTTTCTTATGAAGATACTTTTTTAGAAAAACTTGTACCTACAAAAGCAAGACCTTTACAGATGAATGCTGATTTAGAACAGCATTGCAGACTTGAAATCCGCGATCTCAAGTCTAAAGGTCTTATCCAAAAGTCTAGATCACCCTGGTCGTGTGCAGCCTTTTATGTGAATAAAAACTCTGAAATCAAAAGAGGCACACTAAGACTTGTGATCAATTACAAACCTTTAAATTCTGCATTAAAATGGATCAGATATCCAATCCCCAACAAAAAAGATTTGTTGTAAAAATTGCATTTTGCATTCATATTTTCTAAATTTGATATGAAATCCAGATTCTGGCAAATCCAGATTGATCCCAAAGATAGATACAAAACTGCTTTTACAATTCCTTTTGGACAATACGAATGGAATGTCATGCCCTTTGGCTTAAAAAGTGCACCATCTGAATTTCAACGCATCATGAATGACATCTTCAATGCACATTCAAAATTCTGTATTGTTTACATTGACGATGTGCTTATTTTTTCACATTCCATAGATCAACATTTCAAACATTTACATACATTCTTTCATACTACAAAACAAAATGGTTTAGTTGTTTCTAAAATAAAAATTTCTCTCTTCCAAACCCGTGTCCGTTTCCTAGGTCACTATATTTGCCAAGGCACTGTAACACCAATAGAGAGATCTTTAACCTTTACTAACAAATTTCCTGATAAGATCACTGATAAAACCCAATTGCAAAGGTTTTTAGGCAGTCTAAATTATGTTCTGGATTACTATCCCAATATTAGTCGTCTAGCCAAACCTTTACATGACAGGTTAAAAACTAACCTCATTCCCTGGTCTGACCTCCATACCGACCTGGTCAAACAGATTAAAAAACAGGTCCAAACCATTACTCTCCTCCATTTAGCTAATCCGTTAGCTCCTAAGATTGTCGAGACCGATGCCTCTGACCTAGGATATGGTGGGATTCTTAAACAAGTACAAGATAACAAAGTACAAATTCTCCAGTACATGTCCGCCCACTTTCAATTGTTCTTTGTATTACAAAATTTCAAAGCAATTTGTTAAATCAAAAATTTCTTTTACGTGTTAACTTCAAATATGCAAAAGAAGTTTTACAAAAAAATATCCAAAATCTTGCTTCAAAACAAATTTTTGCCCGATGGCAAGCTATTTTAAGCATTTTTTATTTTGATATTGTCTGCATTAAAGGAAATTCAAATTCAATCCTTGATTTTCTAACCCGAGAATTCCTTCAAAACAAATCTTGATGCCTCCTAGAGCAAAAGTCAAAGACAAGGGGAAAGCCCCTCAAACCCAACCTACAAAACTAGAAAGCCCCAAGCCTTCTGCAAAACTCATGTCTTCGGCCATCTTAGCTGCCAAACCTATCAAATCCTGGTATGAGGCAGTTATTGAAGAAGAAGAAACTACAAGACCACCACAGGTACAAACAGACGCAGTTCAATAGTGGGTTGATACTATATCCAAATCACCAGAATTATTCATGGCATTACAAAAGGTGTCCCAACAGGCCTCTAGTGACTCTGTATCTCAAACATGTAGTATTTTCAAATCCCTTTCAAAACCCTAAGGAGGCATTTCTGCTTCAAAACCCCTCCTTTCTTTACAACAAACCAGTTTTCCAAAAACCAAATCCAAATATATTTTCAAAACTACTTTCCAAAATATTTTAACTATGGAAGAAGGATTTTATCATGAAAACCCTTTCATTGCTGCTTCAAAAATTTTCCCTCAAAACTAGCACTATAAACCCTGGAATTTAGCCAAACCACAATCCTACTATGCCACCATCCTTGAGATTACCAATTCTGTCAAGTGTGTGTGTGTGTGTGTGTGTGTGTATAGTTTAGTCCTAAAATTTTATCATAACACAAACAAGTTAATATACTGAAACTTTTACTATCTTCTATAATGCTATAATGTTTTTGCCATTGCAATCTTCAAAAAAATAATTGCATAGTTATAAAGTACTATTTTATTTTTTAATTAAAAAAATGCATTCTCATTATTTATTCAAATTGGGATAAAACAAAATATCACTATTTTATAAAATAGGACATAAAAGATATGAATAGTTATCAAAACCCATAACTTGGATTATGAACCCCACTAGGTTTAGAAAAAATTTATTTAATTGTATGATAACAAAAATAAACACTTGCAAAATTAAGTATTAATCAAATAATTAATTTTTCATATCTTTAATCAGTACGCCTTAAACTCTAAGTTTTGATATATATGACCTCAAAAAACGTTTTTAATCTTGAGGCGAATACAATAAAATATTTGGAAGCAAAGATATGAATAAGTCGAGTTCTTTATTTGAATTTAATATAAATAAATGAATCTATTATAAAATATATATGATTCAATTTCTAAACTTGTTTATTAAATAGATGAGATATGGATTTATTAATGATTTTTGGGTGAGTTTTGAAGAAAAAGCAAGTGTTGCATGAGATATTTAAAGATTAAAATGGATATAACCTAATAAAAATAATGTCAATCAAACACTATAAACATTTAGGCAATGTATGTTTTATGTTTTATAGAAAGTGATTTTTTAGAAACTATTTTTAAAATTGTTTTATGTTTATTTAACATTAAAAAAGTTAGTAAATAGAAAATATTTTTCAATCAAAGAAAATATTTAGCTTAGTTTTTCAGAAAAGTATTTTCTTTTAATTTTGAGCGGAAAATATTTTCATAAGTTGTAAAAAACATAAAAATATCTTTTTATTTATTAAATATATCAAATTTAGTCATAATCTTTTAATTGTTGTATATTTTATGTTTAATTTTTTTAATTTTATCTTCTAAAATTTAATTTAATTTAATTTGATTTTTATACTAACTTTAATCCCTGTTATTTTCTTATAATTGAAATTAGAAAAGATAATTATTAGAGTTGTCAATAAAAAAAATGCCAACATTACACGGTTTAACCTACTATTTATTTTGTTCTTATGAATTTTGTTTTGGACAATTAAGTGCAAAATAATTTTTATGAAGCATTGACGGGAATAAATTATATTACACAAAAAAAAAATTAAAATAGACCTATATATGGTAACACCCTAGAATTGTTCTTGTTTGTTGAGTTGTTTGCGAAAGATCCAAATAGTCATTTTATTTATTTATTTATTTGCCCACCAATCTTTTGGTGAACGTTGTTTCTTGGAAGTCAGGAAGCATATATTTCTTTAACAATTTATTTGATTCTCAAAGTGGACCAACGGGCAATAAAAGTTGGAAAGAATCTAGAGAGTGAAAGTTCGATGCTCCGACGAGGAAGCTGCCATGAAATTCCTTATTGCAAGCTGCCATGCCCCCACCTGCCTCGACAGTTGACTTGACTTAACTGTAGCAGTATTCTAAGTCTTTGAGCTAATGGAATCCTTCAAGTCTTCAACTCCGGTGAAAGGAAACTCAGTCCTTAAGCATTTAAAATTCTTGATTTGGTCCTTGTGTTCTTCTCTTTATGAAATGTCACCCCCAAGTTCTATGTATTAATAAATTAAAATATACACATGAAATATCCTCTAAAGGACACACATCTCACGATCTTATGGGTCCCCACAATGAGATTTAATTTGTTCATAAATTAAACCATGATAGAAGGGCTGTCAAGGACCAATGTCACAAAGTTTAAAGATTAGGGACGAAGTTTCTTTTGATCACCAATCAAAAAATAATTTACGGTTGAAAAGTCAATCCTCTCAATTCCACACACTTTACACATCATCAACACAAGATAGCAAGCATATAATGATGCTTTACTTCGTTTCTCAAGAAAGAAAACAAGATAGGAAATCCAGTTCCCCGGAAAAGACTTCCATCTACCCAAAACAGCCCAGAAACCATTGTCCTCTTAACTTCAGTTACTCACTAGTTGTTGTACAAAACTCAGCTGGTTTTTCTTTGTGAAAAGGAAGCCATGGCAGGTAAAATTGCTGTATCAGCAGTTGCTGGGGCTGGTTTCGAGATAATTTTTGGTGATTTCTTAAAGATGGTTTTAAAAGCACAGAAAAACAACTCCCAGTTCGAGCCAAGCTTGAAGCGCCTAGAGGAGATGTTGAAAGAAATGGCTCCAAATATCAAGAAAATAGAATCTTTCAACGCAGAACTTGATCAACCAAAGCAACTTGAAAGGCTCAAAGGATTAATGACAAAAGGCAATGATTTAGTCAATAAATGCTCAAAAATCCAGAAATACAACTATTTGAAGAGGCCTATTTATAACAAGAAACTTATCAAGTTAGAGAAGGATATTCGTGATCATATTAGCAGTGTTTTGCAACTTCAGCAAGTAGCAGATACAAAAGAGATTTTGCATACACAAAATTCGAATTTGGTTGCTGTGAAAGACGTTTCTTTTGGAGTAAGACAGTTAAATGATCAAATCGGGAAGTTAAGCATGACTCTAAGCAATGGTAGTAGGGTGGATTCAAGCAAGAGCTATAGTAATACTATTTTAGCTGGTGTGTGCTCACCTCCTCTACTGAAAGTGGATCCTGTTGGGTTGAAGATTCCATTGAGTGATCTGGAGATAAAGCTGCTTAATGATGAGACATCACAGCATATTGTGTTATCTGCTCCTGGAGGATGTGGAAAGACAACGTTGGCTACAGCACTTTGTCAACATGGGAATGTTAAAGGTACACATTTACTACTTGAGAGTTCTTTTGACTACCTCCTTTTGTCTTTCTACTTCTTCTGCTTATTTTTGGTCCGGCTATTTGTATCCCTTTTTGATGGTAAGAGAGTGTTTTAGTTAGTACACCTGTTATAAAGGTTCTATGATCATGTTAGGCAAACAATTTTGCAAACAGAATAGGGTATCTGAACAAAGTTGAGCTTTAGTGCCCGAAAAGGCTTCCTTATGTTTTCTTCTCTTCAGGGTAATTGCCAGGTACATCCATTTCCTTGTTCTGTTAGTATCTGAGGTAAATTGCTGCTGTTTTCCCTTTTGTTTTTCTGGTCTAATGTGTATCTCTATTAAGCTTCATGTACATTCTCTTGTTCAATTATTCATTTTCAAGAAATAAAAACGGATGATTTTGTCATGTTGAATTGTAACCACACATAAAGACTTGTGTTTCTGCAGAATTGTGGGGCTGTTATTGATTGAAATAGGCAAATGTATGATATTTTAGACACAGTTCATTACTTGGAACTCTTTGGCAGAGTAAATGAAGCAATTCCCATATTTTGCTTTTAGTTTTTCTGAGGATTAGAATTTGGAGTTCCACATGTAGGCTCTTGTATCCATTTTCCTTTAACTATATGTGAAAACATAAGAATTTCTGAAGAAATTTCATTACAGCTTTCTTCTTTTCCGAGTTTTCAGATAAATTCAAGAGCAACATCTTCTTTATCAACGTTTCAAAGCTGCGCAACCTGCTGGTCATTGTGAAGACGATATTCCAGCATAAAGAATTCGAGTTACCTGATTTTCGAAGTGAAGAAGATGCAGCTAACCATTTGGAACGTTTGTTCCAGCAGATAGGACCAGATCCAATATTATTGGTCCTTGATGATGTTTGGCCAGTATCGAAATATATTCTTGACAAGCTCAAGTTCCGAATAGAAAATTACAAGATTTTGGTGACATCAAGATATGAATTTCCAAGTTTTGGATCCACATATAAATTGAAAACATTGAATCTTGCAGATGCCATGACCCTTTTTCAGAAATTGGCATTTCCATTGGATCAGCAGTCATATGCTCCAGATCAACAAATTCTAGAGGAGGTGATTTATCAACCTGCAATTATTAATGCTTATTTGCTCATTTTTATTTGGTTTTCACCTTCTACATAAATACAAATTAGTGAACAAATATTCTCTGTCCAATATTTTGACTCCCTGATTTAGCATGCACTTGTGCTTACTTGTTTGTTGTCTTATCAAGTGCTATCAGAACTTCAAATAAAAATTCCGAAACCATGTGTTTTGAATCTGTAAATTTACTCCAGGGATGATATCTTACAATTTTGCAACTGTAGAAAAGAAAAGAAAAACGTCGATTTTACACCTTTAAGAAACCATCGATGTGTTTACACAATGGAACTTTTGTTAGAGAATAATATAAATCATATCTTGGAACCTTAACTAACAGCTTGAACTTTTGGGTTGAATTGGTTCCTTGACAAGGTATCAGAGCCTTGATGACCAAGCGGTCACGAATTCGAATCTCACCATTCCCATTTATTTGATAAAAATTAAACACAAGGTAATGTTGATCTGTGCAAGTTTCAAGTCCAAAAGACCCTCACTTGAGGGGTTGTGTTAGAGAATAATATAAATCATATCTTGAAACTTTAACTAACAATTTAAGCTATTGGGTTGAGATGGTTACTTGACAACTTTATTTTTAGTTTGTTACTGCCCACCAACCTGCACGGAATGACAGATTTTTGTCATGGCACTGAATTGCAGATGGTAAAATGCTGCAGGGGATTTCCTCTAGTCATTTCAGTGGTTGGAAAATCTTTGTGCCGGAAGTCCGCTGCAGAATGGCGTAAGAGAGTTAGGGAATGCTCTAAAGCTGTTTCTATTCTTTCCCACGATGAAATTCTCGATTGTCTTCAAAGCAGTGTGGAAGCCTTCAATGATGATGTAGTAGCCAAGGAATGTTTCATGGACCTTGGTTCATTCCCTGAAGACCAGAGGATTCCTGCCACTACCCTTATTGATATGTGGGCAGAATTGTATAACCTAGATGAGGACGACGCCATTGCCAATCTTCATGAACTCTCTGATAGGAATCTGATTGAAGTTGTAGTTACAAGGTATGATAGCTATGAACCCTATTGACATTATCATGGCCAGGGTATATATTCTAGTAATAGTATGTGGAATCTTCACATCAAACATCGATTCGACAAATATCATATGGATCCTACTACTACATGGACCTTTATATATAAATAGAGTTATCCTGGAAAATATTAGAAGAAGAAAATCATGGAAAATATTAGAAGAACAAAACCATTACCAACTTGGTTTATGGGGGATTAAAATAATTTGTTATCTTTCTGGGTTTCGCTGATGGATGACCAGCTTCAACTGCTATGATTGCAACTTTTGATGGTCATTAGAAATCCACTAATGTTATTCATTTCAATTAACTTGTGTACTGTTAGTTGCTAACTTGTCAAGAGTGCGAGTCTCTAAGCAATCAACTCCTGTGATTCACCAGGAAAGATGCAAACGAAGACGATGGGTCCTATAATGAGCATTTTGTCATGCAGCATGACCTGCTCAGGGAGCTGGCCATCCGTGGAAGCAACTCAGGAAACATTGAGCACAGGAAACGAGTATTATTGGAGATAATTGAAAATAAAATCCCTGAGTGGTTGATGGAACAAGATCAGCTATCAATCAGGGCCAAACTCTTATCTATCTCAACAGGTTATTAATCCCTATTATTTTCTTAATACAAAGAGAGCCTGGCCTCTGCGCACATGCATGCGCACAAGCATCAAACATACACAACCAATTTTTAATTTTTTTGTATTTTCATCACCTTGTTTGCAGATGAAACATTCTCATCAAGTTGGTCCACCATGCAAGCGCCGGAAGTTGAGGTTTTACTTCTGAATTTTCAGACAGAGAAATACTCATTGCCTGAGTTCATAGAAAGAATGAATAAGCTAAAAGTTTTAGTACTTCACAATTACGGGTTCGTTGCAGCCGAATTGAGCAATTTCCCACTTCTTGGTTCTTTATCAAATCTAAAGAGAATAAGACTGGAAAAGGTTTCCATACCATCCCTTTTCTTGACTTCAATGAAATGGAGGAAGCTAGAAAAGATGTCCTTGGTTATGTGCAATATTGATCAAGCTTTTAATAAATCTACCAACAAGATTTCGGATGCATTCCCAAAGTTAGTCGACCTCACCATTGACTACTGCAATGATCTGGAGGAATTGCCAACAGGATTCTGTGATCTTGTCTTGCTACGAAAGCTCAGTATCACAAATTGTCATAAGCTTTCGGCACTGCCAGAGGACATGGGAAATTTACTTGATTTGGAGGTCCTAAGGCTCAACTCCTGCATCGAATTGACAGAGTTACCGGGCACAATCGGTGGACTTCATAAGTTGCAGATTCTTGACTTATCCGAATGTCTAAGTGTAACAGAATTGCCAGAACAGATCGGCCAGTTGGATGATCTGAGAAAGCTCTACATGATAGAGTGCTCAAGTTGTGAATTGCCATCATCAGTTGCGAATCTTGTCCACCTAAAAGAAGTAATAGGCGATCAAGAAACTGCCATGTCATGGAATCGTTTCAAACCCTGCCTTCCATCTCTGACGATAAAGGTACATAAGGAAAACAACTTGAACTGGCTTGGTTAGCCATTGTTTTGTGATAATGATTATTCTCCAAGAATTCTGACGAGCCTTTAATTTGTAATTATGTCATTGTGCTTTACTTTAATGCATAGAAAGAAGGTGTGACTCTGTAAATTGTTAGTAGCCCTCGTTAAAAATCGTACTATAATGGCGTCAAGCCATTATTCCTTGCGAAAAGACGTTTCCTCATAAACCCAAAACGCAGCTTGCCAGCAATTTCTAAGAGCTGCAATATTTGACTAGATTTGATAGATTTTTGGTTTGAGGAGTATCATAGAATCCATTTGGACGAGCTTATTTGAAATGATGAAGTAAATAAATAAAAAGGTCGTCTAGTGTGTTTATATGTATATAAAAGCTCTCATGTTCTAGCTTTGAAATGTCTTTTTTAGAGACTGGGAGATTTGAATTCTACACACTTACGGTAGGGCTAAATTGCATAGCCAATAGGTTATTTTTTTTTTAATTTTATTCTTTAATAATTTAATTTTTATTTTATTTTTTTTTATTAATTTATATATTAGTCTTATGAATTTTTTTTATTTCAACTTTTAACATTAGATAATTTAAAAGAAAGGTTTCATAATATTTTCCAATTATTTTATATGAATTTATTTCAATTTCATGATCCAAACCGTCGATTTAACAAGTTAACATGTGTTGATTGAGGTTTTGTTTTGCTGATTTTTCTAATTGATTTTTTTATTTATTTATTTAATATTGAGTTGATTTGAAATTGAGCTTCGTGAATTTTTATTCAATTTTTTTTATATAAAGTTATCTCGATCTCATGACTTGAGTCGTAGGTTTAACAGGTTGGCCTGTGTTAACTTGGTTAATTTTTATGGGTCTTTTTTTATTTGATTTTTTTTTTAATTTCACCCTCCAACAACCAAATCTTCTTCTTCTTTTTTTAGTTTTTTTTTCAATTTCATCCTTCAATATTAGGTTATTTGGGAATTAGGTTTTGTAATTTTTTTCAATTTACTTTTTATGAGGTTATTTTTGTCTTATGAATTTAATTTTTTATTCTTTTTTTAATTTTTTTAAAATTCATCCTTAAACATTGAATTAATTAGGAATTGACCTCTATAATTTATATTGATTTGTTTTTTTATATGATTATTATGATCTTATGACCCAAATCACAAATTTGAGAGGTTAATTCGGATCGATCTAATATGTTATCGTCTTAATATTTTTTTAAACGAAAAAACACCAACATGTTATCATATTAAATTTTTTTAAAAAAATATCATTCAATATGCATTATATTTTGAGTTCATGATTTTTTTATTATAAAACATGTTAGTAATATTTAGATTTTTTTTATATAAAACAAATTATCTAACCTCAACATAGCGAGCCAATTATCTAAGTAACAACTAGATATTATAATTCCCCCTTCATACTTTGCTAGTCCAATCTCATAATCTCTCTTTAATTAATAAAATAAAATATGAAAAAAATACCCTTAGTTATATTATTCACAAATGATGATGATAATAAATGTTTTCTTATGTTTACATCTATATATTTAATAGGTAAAAGTCGAAAGATATTCATATTTTTATCTTTTTTTAATCATTTCCTATCACGAAATTCAATTTCTTTGAACAAATGTTTTTTTGGTCATACTATATTTTGTTTTCGTCAAAGAATTCTTTGTGTTTTTAAATATTATTTTCCAATAAAATATTTCTTTCAAAAACTATAATTTAATAAATTGATATTTTTTGAAATTAAATTTTTATACACTTGTTTTTTATTTACAGTAATTATGAAGTTTAATAATTAAAAAAATTATTTTTCAAAAATAATTGATTTTGTGAAAATAATGCACTCCGTATTTATACGAAAGATAACGATAATATAGTCTATCAATAACCTTTGTAATAAATATGATGTCAAAATAATAATTCATGGAACTACCTTTATAATTGAATTTAATTATAGTGTTTAATTTGAATTTAATAAATAAATAAATTAAATTCACAAATATAAAAGAAACATTCTATCACTTAATTTAATTCTTTTTATTTTTTATATTACTCTCGTCACCCTTAAATTATTTCAATTTTTCTCTGCTATCATCACTGCAAAATTACCTAAAAAATCAAATCCAAATACCTTTCAATAAGATCTTATTTTCTTATTGAGATCAAATAACATGACAGAAGAGAAGACTCTTTTAGTGATAGTGTAGTTGAGGATTTAATGAAAGTGCATATTTACTCTTGACATGAGAGAGAAGAGTGATTATATATATATAGGTAGGAGGGTATTTTAACATTAATAAATCTTATTTAGTGTATTAAATTAGAAAAGTTGTTCTCTAATTTATTTTTATACTTCTTTTAAAGATTAAATTCCATTAAAAATTTAATTCTTGATACTAAAAATAGTTTTAAATATAAGATTTCATTAAAAAAAAATAGTATTCACTCCAATTGTGTCGATCTTACTCAATAGTGTATTTTTATTACTTAGATAGACTAAAATATTTATAATTAGATCTTTCATGAATGAGGATATTAAATATTAGTATGAAATTTATATATAACAAAATGTCTTTCTTTGTTGTAATTATAATTATACTATTCAAATTTTACTCTTTTTTTTTATCATTACCTATCATCAAAAAAAAATTTCAAAAAAGGGTCCAATTATGGTTTTTTTCTTCAATATTTTTTTTATTTTCCAAATTTCAAATAAAATTTTTATTTAGAAAATATATATAATAGATTAATTTATTTTTTATTGTAAGAGCGATTATAATTTGAAAAGCTTTATATATTTCTTTTTTTACTTGAATTAATTTTGACTTTAAATAATCACAAAGTAACATTTCAATAAAATTTGATTTAATCAAAATAAGATATTCCATACAAATATTTAACCCCAATCTCTCTTTTTAATTTATGTCTTTTCTTATCTTATAAGTTATTATTTCTTATCAAGAAGAAATAACTTTTATTTTTATAAATACATCACACAAATACATTTACTTATATCAAATACAGAAAGATTAAAGAAAAATGACAATAATCTCTCAGAAATATTATAATAATACAAAATAATTAAAAAATAACTACTATTTAAAAAAAAGAACCAAACAAGTTAAAGAAATCAGAGAAATTAGAAAAAATAAACAAATAAATAAATAAAGGGTAAATTACTGATACTATCAACCCACGGGCCGGCCACCGCCAGCGTCGACCAGCACCATAGTCAACCAAAACAACCCACGCTGACATCACCAGATTTGTTGTGATTGAACGCATTCAAGAAATGGATGTTAAGGACAAGATCTATTAAAATAAAATCTAATCGAAGTGAATGTGTGCGCATTATCTATCTCCTTCCTGGAATTTGACATCTCCTGGGAGTTTTTTCTGCTGAGACTGCTTGGGAATTTCTCAGGAAGAAAGGGAAGAGAGTTGGGTGGTCCAGACTTTCCATGTCCTAAGGCAAACTTTCGTATGGTGGCCTGCATTCTTTGATAGATTAACAAACAAGAAAAGGCAAATCAAGTAGGCGTAGTTCTACTGCTGAAGATACCAAAATTATTACCTAATATTTTAATATTCTAAAACGGGTAGGGAAAGTAATGTAGTTTTTTTCATATATTTTTTTTTTCTTTTTTGTTTTTTTTCCCTTTCCCTGCATGTGTTTTTCTTTTTGTTTTTTTTGTTTTTTTATTTTTTTTGTTTTTTTGTTGTTTTTTCCATTCCCCACATGTTTTTTTTTCTGTTTTTTTTTTTTATTTTTTAAA
>Ga0307511_10005848_pt1 | contig 12433 bp, 19 predicted proteins | sample 13_EM_MG_FD_200266 | JGI IMG/M metagenome (GOLD analysis project Ga0307511, IMG submission 200266) | Populus trichocarpa ectomycorrhiza microbial communities from riparian zone in the Pacific Northwest, United States - 13_EM | ecosystem: Host-associated > Plants > Roots > Unclassified | place...
CTGATGGCAATTCAAAGGCAAGATTAGGACCGAGGGCCAACCCTTCCTGTGTTGCGAATAACATCCAATTCACTCTTATCCGACTCAGATCTATTTAGGATCGGGACAGACGCCGGATGGCCATCGAACCCCCCCTCCCCTCCCCCCCAGCTCTCCGGATAGGCTAGATTCGCATGAGGGAAAACAACTCCAGTCCCCACTTTACTGAAGATCCGGCTGCCACGCCCTTCGACCAAATAAGCCCTCTCCTTTCGACCCCTAATTGGAGAGAGCATGATGCAGAGGATCCAGCCTTGCCCTCCCCACCGTCGTCCACGGCGAATTCCCACCATTCCGACGAGAAATCTTGGTTTTCGAGTCTAAGATCACTTCATCGCAAGCTCAGATTCGAACCACCACGATCGAAACCACTGATCCGAGGATTCGAGAGACCGAGACTCTCTTGCATCGCTATCCTGATTGTCTTATGCCTTGTCACATACCCGGCGTTCTGTATCCTCAATTTGGTGGCGAAGGATAGATCGTTGTTCGCTGTGCGAGCAATCGTCTCTGTGTGGTGTTCTGGCGTCGGATTCGCCCTTGGATACATTCTTCTCAAGATCGGAGCACGACATATTGAAGCAGCGAGTGAGTTCACAACTGATTTGGGTTTCGAACCTTTCTAAGGTGTTACTCCGAACAGCCTGGGCTACTGTGATTCACATGAGTCACGAAGGTGGCGGGATGAAACTCCGCGATCTGGCCAGAGGCTCAAGCGATCCGATGAGCTCCATGCCCGCCTTCCATATCTTCCAATCCCGCTTCAAGGATCGAGGGACTTCCAGGCATCTACGCGGGTCATATGAGTCCGTCCCCAGACCGTCCTCCGTCTGCGCCTGCTAACATTACTGCAGCAAACGACCGTGGTCCCTATTCCTAGCGTTCTTTGTCATCCTCGCCATTCTAGCTCCACTGTTACCCTTCCTATTCGGCCGCATTGTGGAGATCACAGTTTTCGTCCGGGTACGTATCACGAACCTGTCTCCAAGTTTAATTTCCTGATCTCCGAGCAGCCTCAACGCAAGGCGTACAGCGAAGTTTTGATCGCTGGAGACTTAACTCAGGAGGACATTAATCGGGCGGGGACCTGGGAATTCCACCAGACAGCCAATCCTGACACGCCAGAGTTTGTTTACGGCAACGACACTGTCAACACCGTCTACATTGCCCAGCCAAGTCCGACCCAGCTCGTCACTGGCGGTTCTGGAGCCGGGACTTTCAATCCACCTCCACCTGTGGGTGTCAGGGAACCTCCTCACAACACCCTCGCGTTGATGGGTAGGAACACACCGAAGAACGATACTGGCGCAATTTTACGGTATACATCATCCGATGTGTGATCGAGGGGTAACTCGGTAATTTGATGTCCGCCTTTCTTAGGTACTCCCAGTGGGGAATCAGGATTCACTGCGAGAAGCTGCCCAACCCTGAGGTCAACATGTAAAGTAACCCGACATACCTCCCCTTGAACAACTCGCTGATATGTTCCGACCCAGTGTACCCAGGTCGCCCAACAAAGGATGGACCTACGTCTTGGTTCCTCGAGATTTTCTTCAACGCTTGTTTGGGGTGTTTGGCATGGACCTACCAACTGAGTTCATGAAACCGGATTTTAGCAAAATAATATTTAATGACACGATCCCAACAAACATCGACCTTTCAACAATCTCCATCGGTCAGCTCCTGCCTGCCCCTTCGCGTTTTTCGTACCTAACCCGCATCCTACAGCGTCATCGTCAATGAATGTTGCCGCTGTACTCTCAGCCGTCACATCCCACCTGGCTAGTGATCAAGGATGGGTGACCGTCGAGACGGTTTCAATCCAGCTCAACACCAGTCTCACACCTTCTGGTCGTTTCCCTGTATATTCGGATCTATCATGGTTAGCCACGGGAAACCGGATCGGTTACGACGCTGTAGTTTGCGTGCAAAAGTACGAACCTTGGATTGTGGAAGCATACAACACATCCACCGGATCCTCCTTTGCTTTGCAGATCGCTGGGAAAGGGAACGTTAACATCGCGCCGTCGCCAAGTGGCAGTATCCAAGGGGCTCGAATCGAGGGCGCTAGATATCTCAACGCGACGGGAAAGGACTTTGTGTTCTCCATGGTTCACAACGCTAGCATCGAGCGGTTTTCGGATGTTAATCTATATCAGGGTAGAAAGCCTGGGGGCATTTACTACACCCCCACTCCTACTGTGGGTCCCACCATGCCCCCGCGTCCAACGTCTCTTCTAACTCGATCTATTCCACAGATCGTTTCTTTCAGTGAAGGCACTGGACTTGACGGATACGTCGAACTCTCTCCAGACCGTGTTGCTGCTTTCCGCGCACGGGCCGGTGCGGTTAACGTTCTGCCGTACCTCGTGGGGTCGGGACCCGTCGTCGCACAGTTGTACAGGGATGAGACGCTAGCGTACACTACTTTCAAGCCGTGGCAACTCATCGCCGTCCCGGTGGTTGTTCTGATTCTGGGAACCGTTGGAGAGCTGTTTGTGCCGGCTCTACCGCTCGGTATCCCACGGAGAGAATTTGGGATCTATAGTTGGCTGGCGCTCTTGCGATCTCAGGCACGTGGGCTCAGCCGTGTTATCTGCACAAGTGCTGACCGAGCGTCGATATTCAGGAGCTGCAATTTGAGGGGGCTGATGACCTCGGTAAGCTCATGAGCCTCGATGAATTGGAGGAAGGTTTTTCAGATAAGCGGGTCAGGTTCGTGGTGTAGGAAGCAGACACGTCGATTTCCCAGATCGACACTGTCATTTTTTGTCGCTCTCTTCACCATCGTACGTAGAACGGGGCTTTCATAGCCACGTATGTGTGTGATGTAGCGGTAAGCGGCCTATTTGGGTTTGTGCGTACGTTTCTCTGCACACACTCCTTGCTACACGACACGGGTTCACCACCATCTCGCTCTGTATTTTTCATATAATTATCACCACCCTCAGCATAACCATCCCCCCGTTTTCCCTCATTTCGTCCCCGCCGAATGAACACCGAATGCATGTACAACTAACGACAGTGTCGGCGTAGAGGTGAAGGACCTCCGTCGTGGGATTCGTCATATTATCCTAATGCGTAGACAAGAATTACTCTTTACCACTAAAAATGTAGTGAAATCTTCCTTTTGTGCTGTACTTCGTGGACGCACTGGCAACAATCGAGCGCTCCCCCTCCTTCATCTCATCGCAACCCTCGCAGACTCACGTGTACTTATTGGACACCAACTGACAGCCGGCGCGAACGAGAAGATTCAACTCCCGGCGCGCTTGGCCTTTTCAAGAACTTTGTCAAGATCTTGAGCGCCAATGGGGTCGGTTGAAGGTTCTAATGCCGAGTTGTCTGGGGCGGCTTTCGGATTTGATAAATTAAATCGGTGTTTGATCTTGTCCTCGATGGGATCCCACAATCCTGGGGTCCTAATAGTTAGAGGGAACCCCCGGGGTCATGTAAATGGAAGGTGGATTGCTTCGGTGCACGGCAGACTGAAACATGACAGCCGCAATCGTAAGTACTAGGGGACGGTCACTAGCCCAGCCAGGGCGATCTAATACTTCGGATCGGATACACTTGCATATGCGCGGGCGGCTGTAGGCTGGTATAGCACCTGAAAGGATTAGGGCCTCGACCATCCTGTGCGAATAACGTACAACCTACTGCTACCGGGTTTATCTGCACTCGGGACGAGTGCTGGATGGTTTAAACTCCCTCTTCCTCGGGCTCTCAGCATGGAGGACTCCTATACGAGCGGCAGCAACTCCGGTCCTCACCCTACTGAAAACCCGACTACACCCCCCATCCAAGCAGACCTCCCCCTTTTGACCCCAAACGGGAGAGAGTTCGATGTAGAGGATCCAACCTCACCAACCCTACCATCATCCACGACGAGTTCCCAGTTTGCCGACAAATCTCGGTTTTCGAGGTTAGAGCCGCCAAGATCAAGACCACTGTTCCGCGGATTCGAGACGCCGAGCTTCTCTCGTATCGCGATTCTCACTGTCATATGCCTCATCACATACCCAGCGTTCTATACCCTCACGTTAGTAGCAAAGGATAGGTCGTTGTTCGTGGTGCGACTCATCGTCGCCGTGTGGTGTTCAGGGGTTGGGTTCGCCCTCGGATACATTCTTCTCGCGATCGGAGCGCGACACCTTGAGGCTGCGAGTGAGTTCATATCGGTTTGGTATCGAGACTTTTCAAGACTTTTTTTTTGCAGCCTGGGCCTCCGTGATTCACATGAGTCACGAAGGTGACGGAATGAAACTCCGGGATCTGGCCAGAAGCTCGGGCAACCCGACAAACTTTACGCCCGCTTTCCGTCTCCTCCGGTCCCGATTCGGGAATCGAGAGACTTCCAGGCATTCGCGTGGATCATACGAGTCTGTTCCTAGATCGTCTGCTGCTCTGCGCCTTCTCACATTGCTGCAGTAAACGACCATGGTCGCTGTTCTTGGGATTCTTTGTCATCCTTGCCATCCTGGCTCCGGCGTTAAATTTTCTATTTGGACGCATCATCATTATTAATACTTTCGTAAGCGTACGTACCACAGACCTGCCTCCTTATATCTCCTGATATTTGAGCAGAATCAACGTAAAGTATACCACGAAGTTTTGATTGCCGCGGACCTATCCAGGGAGGACGTTGATCGGGCAGCCTTCCTTCCCTCGACATGGACCGCGTTCCCATATGGTAATAGTATGTCGGACACCGCCGAGTTCACTTACGACAACGATACTGTCTACTTTGCCCAACCGAGCCGCTCCCAGTTTGTCCCTGGCGGCTCCGGGGCTGGGGTTTTCAATCAATCTGCGTCAATCGATCTGAAGGATGCCCCGGGCGGCGGCCTTCCGTTTGTGGGTAGGAATGCACCTAGGAGTGACACTGGCGCGATTCTACGGTATGCATCATCTACTCACCATAGAGGTAGCTGGATGCCATGATGTTTGCCTTTTTTAGATACCCCCAGTGGGGAATCAGGATTCACTGCGAGAAGCTGCCAGACCCTCAAGTCAACTTGTGAAATAACCCAAGATACCTTACCTTGAACCAACTCGCTGATTCGTTCCTACACAGGGTACCAAGGTCGAGCCGGAACATCACCTACGTCTTCCTTCCTCGAGAATTTCTCCGAGGCTTGTTTTCGGTGTACGGCATGGGCCTACCGGAATTTTTCGCGGGGGTGGACCTCAGGAACCTATACCCAGGCGATAAAATCTCCTCAAATATCGACCTCTCAACAATATCCTACCTTGGTGAGTTCTCGTTGGTCCCTCTCACGGTCTTCGTACCAACGCGCTGTAGTGGATGCGTGGGACAACGGCGCGAGTGTTAGCCTCGACCATGTACCACTCAATGCTTCGGATCATGCTTGGACGACCCTCGAGACAGTACTCATTCGAATCAGCACCGGTTGGGCGACCAATGGTAGTTTCCCTGTATACTCCAAGGTTGCGCAAGGGTTTGAGGTGGGTTATGATGCCGCAGTGTGCGTGCAAAAGTATGAACCCTGGATCGTCGAAGTATACAACACACCTTTCGCCCCCCCCTCCATTTTGCGGATCGTCGAGAAAGGGAGCAGCAATACCTCATCGCCGAGTGGTAATATCCTAGGACCTCCGATTGAGAATACAAGGTACCTCAACACGTCGAGCAAGTACAGGGCATTCGACCAAGCTCATGGTAATGGTATTGGCCAAATGCGGAGAACAAACTACGAGATCCTTCCTTATTACCTCCCCGCTCCTACCGTGGGTCCCGTCGTGCTCTCGTGACAAATTTTCTTCTGACCTCAACCCGCTCGACAGCCCGTTTATTTTACCAATGGCGCAGAAATTGAGGGATACACAGAACTCTCCCCAGACCGGTTTGGTGTTGTTTACGCTCGGGTCGGTGCGGCTAACACTCTACCATACCTTATGGGGTCCGGACCCCTCGTCGCACAATCATACGCGGACGAGACATTAGCATATTCCACTTACAAGCAGTGGCAGCTGATCGCCCTCCCGATACTTACCTGGACTCTGGGAGTCATTGGAGAACTGTTCGTGCCAAAATTACCATTCAACATTCCACGTAGAGGGTTTGGGTTGTATAGTTGGCTAGCGCTGTTCCAATCTCAGGCATGTGAGCTGTGAGAGAACGCGTAAGGCTAAGCCTCAGTGAAAGAGAAAGAACTGTATTCAGTAACTACCTGTGAGAGAACGCGTAAGGCTAACTATAAGGAGAGCATGAGCGGTCATGCAAAAGGGAGGAACAGAATAGGGATACGTACGCCTCAGTGAAAGAGAAAGAACTGAGGGTACAATGATGGGATCGAAGGGTATATATAGGTCGAGGCTAGTGCGCACGGACCCTATGTTTGTACATATTTGACATGAGCTTCGTCCGGTTCCATGCCCAAAGGCTAACCGACCATTTGCATTCAGGAGTTGCGATTTGAGGCGACCGGTGACCTAAATAAACTCATGAACCTCGACGAGTTGGAGGAAAAATTCTCAGACAAGCGGGTCAAGTTCGTCGTGTATTGAGGTAAGACCAGGACTGTCACCCTGACTTTTTTGTCGTTCTCTTCTTCCTCCTTGTACATAGAACGAGGTACCCGTGATCACGACGATGTGTGATATGGCAATAAGTAGTTTATTTGGTTTTGTCAACGCATTACATTGCTCTCCACGCGTGCCTTTCTACATGGGACGAGTTCGTGCGCCAGAGTCCGTTGTAACACGGCCGCTCACACTACCGATGTCAGCGTTCCCAGTTCGATTTGCGACGACAGGTGGGTCCGATTTAGCCTCACCTAGCATCCCACTCTCCGATAATTTCCGTCAAAGGCCACTGACAATCCCAGTGAGGATGACTCTTAGCGCATCTTCTTCAATCGCCCCTTTTCAACCCACTCGCTCTGGTTTCTGGGCATCCGGGAACCGAACTGGTGGGTTCGTACCTAAATAGACGATGACACGGAGAAATGGAGGAGATCCTCCGGCGATGATTATATCCCCTGAGTGACGGAATCAATCGTCAGCATTGGGATTACGTGGCAGCGTGATCCGCTAGACGAATGGGCCAGCCTCACAGGGAGGTCCGAGAGCGTGCGTGTGCAAAATCTGGGTGCAAGCGGCCGCCCCACCTGCCCTGATGGCATTTGGCTTAGGCGGGTGACACAAGGCCACGTAGGGGTTCCGGTTATTGTTGGCCCGCAGACTATGAGAACCATGTGTGCACCCAAAACGGGAAGCTGGTGCGAATCGTGGATCCGGGGATGTGCAGCTGAGAACCACACATGCGAACCCGGCCATTCCAGGGACTCATCGGTCGCGTTCTTCGTAGTTGGTGTTCGGTGGCGGCGGCTGGTTGACGTACGGCCCAGATGCTGACGCGAACAACCTCGTGTGGTTGGACCCACACGAATTCAACTGCTCGACTGATCGGCCGGAATGGATGGTGGCCGAACATTGGCCTCCTCAGAGAGGCTCAGTCCGTTCTCTTCCTTGTTCCCCGACGAAGATTTCGAGATCGACAAGTAGTATACGCTGGAGACCGCCGGAACGAAGGCGCTCGGAAGTTGCCGACGTCGGAAAACACACACTTCACGCGACCTTTTCGTCCCATCCCACGAAGTCCCCGGTGAAAAGGGCAGGCACCTCCCGACACCCCGTGCTCACGTCCAACGGTTATCATTCCAAGATACTGGAACGTCCATTCCCCTCATTGTCGTGGCCGTACCTTCACATGGGAGTTGACAACACTGGCTGTTCATTCAAACATTGGCGTTCAGTGTGCGCCTCTCAACTCCATGTTTTATGTGTCGTCCTTCTACAGACCAATCGCTTACCCCGCAGGCTCTACGACACTCGATATTAATGGCTTGCCCCTGCACCCCGTGTCCACCGCTCTACCCCGCCGGGAAAGACAATACGTGTAAGCTGGATGAGTTCGTCAAGCACCAGGAGTACGCGAGGAACAATGGGATTTGGGACTTTGAGGAATGCAAATACACTGCATGGCGAAAGGCTGGTGCTGTCCCTTCTATCTCTACTCCGTCTTGATTCGGGTTTTGGCGTTAACGACTTTCACAGCCCCTTGAAACCACATCGGTCAGGCTGTATCCTTCGCATCATCTTCACCGCCCTCGGTCTAACTACACAAGCCGTCTTTCTCCAGTTTCCCTCACCGCGATCGCGCTGAATGAATTCCAAATGTGCGTAAAACAAACAACCGAAAGCCCGAAACACTCTTCTCATTGTCACGCTTAGCTCTTCCAGCATTTGCGAGAGATATGCCACAGTCCCATCGATATGCAGGCGTAGAAATGGATAGCCTTTGTCGTGGAACTCCTCACCGTTATCCAAGGTTTGTTCTATACCTTATCCCGACCGTATAATGAAATCTTCCTTTCGTCGCGTTGATGGGCTTCGACTAAAACTGCGGCGAGAGTGTAGTACTCTTTGATGTACTGGCGGCCATTCGCTGAGCCAGCATTTCTGCCATTTTGTTGATGGCCCCTAGCAACCTAGGATAGCCACAGCAATCCAGCCCTCAGTAGGTTCCGAAACGCGATCGAAAGACTGCCGCCCATGCCCAGCACCACAGCGATCCGACTGATTGGCAAATGAACCCATCCTGTGCTGCGAATAACATACGACTCACTGTTCTTATGTGTATTTGTATGAGGGACGAACATTGGATGGCCCTCGACTGCCCTCCAAACTCTTACCATGGAGCACGTTCGCATGAAGGACGACAACTCCAGTCCTAACCCTACCGGCGGAAACCCAGCTGCACCACGCATCCAAGCAGATCCACCCCCTCCGACTCTAAACAGGACAGGCTCAGATCCTGAGTTTCCAGCCCGGCCTTCCACGTCGTCGTCCACGGCGGATTTCCAGTATTCCGACAAATCTTGGTTACCGGGTCTACCTCTTCATCTCAAGTCCACTGGCCGCAGGTTTGAGCCGCCACGATCAAAACCACTGCTGCAAGGCTTTGAGACGCCGAGATTCTCTCGCATCGCGATCCTCACTACCCTATGCCTTATCACATACCCGGCGTTCTGTATCCTCAAACTGGTGGCGAAGGATAGATCGTTATTTGTAGTGCGAGCAATCGTCTCCGTGTGGTGTTCTGGCGTCGGACTTGCCCTCGGATACATTCTTCTCGAGATCGGAGCGCGGCACCTTGAGGCAGCGAGTGAGTTCACACTGATCGGGTTTCGAACCTTTCTAAGACATTACTTCGAACAGCCTGGGCTACTGTGATTCACACGAGCCACGAAGGCAGCGGAACGAAACTTCGCGATCTCGCCAGAAGCTCGAGCAACCCGATGAACTTCATGCCCGCCTTCCATATCTTCTGGTCTCGCTTCAGGGATCGGGGGACTTCCAGGCGTTCACGCAAGTCATATGAGTCCGTCCACAGATCGTCTTCCGCTATGCACCCTCTAACATGACTGCAGCAAGCGACCGTGGTCCCTATTCATAGCATTCTTTGTCATCCTCGCCATCCTGGCTCCCTTGTTGCCCTTCATATTGGGACGCATTGTGGAGATCAAAGTTTTCGTCCGCGTACGTACCACAAATCTGCTTCCAAGTTGGGTTTCCTGATCCACGAGCAGAACCAACGCGAGGTGTACAGCGAAGTTTTGATCGCCGGAGACTTATCCGAGGAGGACATTAGTCAGGCGGGAGCCCACGGAATTTTCACTACGAGCTATCCTGACACCGCCGAGTTCGTTTATGACAACCACATTGTATACCTCTCCCAACCGAGTCTGTCCCAGCTCATCCCTGGCGGTTCTGGAGCTGGGGCTTTCAATCAACCTACGCCTTTGGGTGTGAAATATCCCCCGAGCAAAGCCCACGCGTTGACTGGTGGGCGCGCATCGAAGAGCGACACCGGCGCAGTTTTGCGGTATACACCATCTGATGCTTGCCAGAGATGTAGTTCGATATTCTGATGTTCGCCTTCCTCAGGTATCCCCAGTGGGGAATCAGGATTCACTGCGAGAAGCTGCCCAACCCCGCAGCCAATATGTAAAGCAACTTAATGTACCTCCCCTTGAGCAACTCTCTAATTTGTTCCTACCCAGGATACTCGAGTCGCCCAACACAGGGTACACCTATGCCTTCATTCCTCGAGATTTTCTTCAACGCTTGTTTGGGGTGTACGGCATGGACCTACCAACCGAGTTCGCGAAACCGGATCTCAGTGTTCTAGACGCGAACGACACCATCCCATCAAACATCAACCTCTCAACAATCTCCTCTATCGGTGAGTTCTTGTCCGCCTCCTCACATTCTTCATACCTAACCCACCCTCTACAGTGAGATTCCCGCACGGTACTGCTCTCCAACTCTCCTCAGCCATCGTACCTCACGTGGCTAGTAACCAAGAATGGGTGACCGTCGAAACGGTCGTCATCCGACTCAACACCAGTCTCACGCCTTCTGGTCGTTTCCCTGCATACCTGAATGAGTCGTTGCCGGGTTTGGGGGAAGTCATGCTCGGTTTCGACGCCGCTGTTTGCGTGCAAAAGTACGAACCTTGGATCGTAGAAGCGTACAACACGTCCACCGGATCCTCCTTTGCTTTGAGAATCGTCGGGAAACAGGACGACACCTCGCTCTCGCCAAGTGGTACTATCCGAGGGGCCCAAATGGAGAACACCAGATATCTCAACGCGACGGGAAAGGACTTTGTGCTCTTCGCGGCTCATAACGCTACCGTCGAACGGTTTTGGGAAGTCAATCAAATCCGGGATCAAATTCCCGATAGTTATTACACCCCTACTCCTACCGTAGGTCTCACCGTACCACGCGTACAGCATCTCTTATAACTCAATCTATTGCCCAGATTGTTTCTTTCACTACAGGGACTGGGCCAGGTGGATACACTGAATTCTCTCCAGGTCGTTTTGCTGCTTTCCGCGCACGGGCCGGTGCGGTTAACGTTCTGCCGTACCTTGTGGGGTCGGGGCCCGTCGTCGCACAATCGTACAAGGATGGGACGCTAGCGTACACTACTTTCAAGCCGTGGCAACTGATCGTCCTCTTGGTACTTGTTCTGATTCTGGGAACTATTGGAGAACTGTTTGTTCCGGCGCTACCACTCAACATTCCTCGGAGAGGATTTGGCCTTTATAGCTGGTTGGCGTTGTTGCGATCCCAGGCGCGTGGGCTCAGTCGTGTTCCGTACCCAAGTGCTAACCGAACATTGGTATTTAGGAGCTTCAATTTGATGCGGTTGATGATCTCGGTAAGCTTACGAGTCTCAACGAGTTGGAGGAATGTTTTTCGGATAAGCGGGTCAAGTTCGTAGTGTAGGAAGTCGAGATGTCGATTTCCCGGACTTTTTTGTCACTCTCTTCGCCCTTGTGCGTAGAACTGGACGTTCGTAACCGCGACGACGTATGATATTGTAATAGGCAGTCCATTTAGGTTTGTGATGTATTGCTCTCTACGGATACCTTTCTACATGGTATGGGTTCATGTACCTGAGACCGCCGCCGTGAGGCAACCGCGCGCCTCCCGCCACCGATGTCAACGTTCCCGGTTGGATTTGTGGCCACAGGTTCAGTCCAATTTAGCCCCACCTGGCGTCCCACTGTCCAACAATTTCCGTTAAAAGCCACAGACCACCTGAGCCGGAGAAGACGCTCTGCAAGTCATTCCCACCACACCTCACCGATGACGATCGCTCTAGCTTCTGGACATTCGGAACCCAACTGGTGGATTTGTTTTTGAATGTACGGTGACACAGATTAGTGAGGAAGATTCGTCAGCGATGATCATATCTCTTGAGTGGAGTTGCTCCCGGAATCGTCACCCCTCAGCATCGAATTTACGTGGCAGCACAACCCACTGGCCGAACAGACCAGCGTCATTAACCTTCACAGGGAGGTCCGAAGGAGTGCTAAATCCAGGTGCAAGAAACCGCTCCATCCGTCCCGATGGAATTTGGCTCAGAGGCAGAGTACGAAGAGACGTAGGGACCGCGGCCACGTTATCATTCGCCATAGAATCACACACACACACACACACGTTATCATTCGCCGAGTATGGAAACCATTTGTCGGTAGCAAGTAACATTGCACTCAGAACTTCATCTTGTTCGCGCAGAATGATTAATGAATCCCTAACGCACGTGCAACAAACGTCCAAAAAGCCCGTAGTACTCTTCTCGCTGTAACACCTGGTTCTCCCCACATTTGTAGGTGATATATCGCAGTCCCATCGACGCGTCGACCTAGCAGTAGAGGACCGCCGTCACACCGTGATGATTACCTTACGTAGACGGGATTTATTCATTTTACGTCAGACGTATCCTTCCATCATATCGATGGGCTGCAACAGCAGCAACTGAAACCCGCAGCTCCGGCTCAGGTGGCGGATC
>Ga0307511_10005849_pt1 | contig 12432 bp, 8 predicted proteins | sample 13_EM_MG_FD_200266 | JGI IMG/M metagenome (GOLD analysis project Ga0307511, IMG submission 200266) | Populus trichocarpa ectomycorrhiza microbial communities from riparian zone in the Pacific Northwest, United States - 13_EM | ecosystem: Host-associated > Plants > Roots > Unclassified | place...
GAACATGTTACCTCCAGTGTCAATGATGTCTCTGCTATATTGGTTGATATCACCACTTTCCTCTTCCCTCTAGGAGTTGGGGAAAACACCAGATCCTATTAAAGGGAACAAAAAAGCATGTTCCATGATTCCAAAACAAGATAACTAGCCACAAGAATATAAAACACAATTTCATACTTCTGGGTAACACACAAAATATCACAAACCTGGTCTGCACGTGGGAGACTGGAGTACAAAGGCAAAACAATCAATCCTGAAAAATATGATGATTTTAATCATATAAAAATGTCTATAAAACCCATTCCTACAAAAGAAACACTGTAAAACAAAAATATCATTCTACCATTCATTTCATTGAACTCAGTGCTTAGCTCTGGGAACATAAAGTCACACTGCAGTAATTCAACGAGCAGTCCTCATCCAAATACAAAATAGTTGTGCTCCTTAATTTAATCTAAATATAGTATTTTATGCCACGTAAAAAGAAGTCCTTATCTGAATACAGAACCACTAACAGAGATATAGTACCACACAGACTTTCACATTTATCAATAATTCTCTATTCACAACCACTCATAGATGACTATATGCAAATAGTTACAAGTCAAAAACTTATGATGTGTTTTGTACCTGAAGAGATCTTTCTGCTGGCATGAGCTTCTTCAGTAAGCAGCCGAATAGCAGTATCAATATCATCTTGACCAGTGAGAAATACAAGAATGTCACCTGCAGGTTCCTAGAAAACAAATATACATTAAAATTGTTAGTGCAGCACAATATTTTCATTATTCATCTAGGCATATCATTTTTTCTGAAAGCTTGAACTTCCAAAAAAAAATATAAACATGGAGAAGGCTCTTTACATCAACATCATCAATAAATTGAGTTGTCTTGACCATAGCTAAAGGTAGTGACACTGCATAAGTGCTGATGCATGGAAGGATGGAAGATTCAAATATTGATGCAATTTATCAATAATGAGCTTTTGTCATAAAACTAAATGCTATGAAAATATTTGAAGCAGTGTGTAGTGTTCGATGATATGTTTATGCCCATGATAGGGCAGCTATAAACAGTGACAGGAAACCTTACACCACTCAAATTCTATTATTTTACCAAGAGTTGTAAAGCTTGTTCACAAGATATTTCTAGTTGCTTTCAAGTACAATGACAATTTATACCTGCTATATACTTTATTAAAAGATTTTTCTGGTTAATTTTGGTTTGAATGTCGGGCTTTGCCAAGCTATAATAAGTTTAGATCCATCATACATCAACCATCATGCAATAGCGACAATCCCTCAAGCCTCAGTTACATCCACTCTTCAAGCTAATTGATCAAGAGTCCTGGTAGGCAAGACTTGAGACTCAGTTAATTACAGATACGTAATCAGTTCCGAGATTCTTTAATTAAAAACTTCTAACACGTGCCACCAGAGTTGATATATGATTGAGGTCTGTTAACCAAAGGAGTGCAAATGCCTCAAGATACAACAAAGAAGTTTTATATCCTAAAGAGGGGAAAATCAACTGAGAAACTCCATTATATTACAAGCCTCAAATCACCTGCTCGTGAATTGACAATACAGTTGAAACAGTAGCCTGAACATAGTCTGAGACAGGCTCCACAACATAATGTATGTGTACATTAAACCCTCTGCCCTGAACGGTTATAGAAAAAATGAGACCATAAGATTATCATATCTAGTCAAACAAAAAATCACCATAAATAGCTTCAAACATGAAAGCGAAGATGGCCTTCAAGGTAAAACAAATTGATGCGCACTCCAAACCATACCTCAACAGATAAAATTGCAGGAACCTTCCTTGGAACAAACTCATGGTCTTCTGGTCCTCGATGCTTTTTGCTAAATTACAGGAAATAAAAGCAAGTGAGTTGACAGTCAACCTCACTTACCTTTTTCTTTGAATAGAAATGCTTATAGCTTTTAAAAATTGCTGCAAGCATGGTTATCAAATAAAATTTGTATGTGGAAAATTGCAAGGTCAACATTCTTAAACCCAAGGTGCGATGCATTACTGTCAGGTTAACAATGCCAATGAAGGTTTTCCAAGTCCCTTCAATTAATCTTCCAAAAGAATGATATCCTGAAATACTAGCATGGCAACAACAGAGAATAGAATCCCACTTTACTCAAGCACTTACAAGCATACCTAGTCTGGAAGAAATCTGACATAGATTTTGCCTCGATTGTAGCAGATGAGATAATCAGGCGTAGTTCAGGTCGACGTCGCTGGATCTGGAATCCCAAGAGTTATCGAATTAAATGAAAATAAATCCACCAAAGCTGGAAATTTAGTTTCTCAAACAAGTAACACCAAACTTTACCTTTTTCAGGAGACCTAGTAGAATATCAGTTGAAATAGACCTTTCATGAGCCTCATCTACCATGATGACACTGAGATATAACATTTTCGAAAAGGCAAGGAAAAAATGGCACCAATCAGGAAAACAAACAAAAGAAGATTGTGGCATAAAAAAAGGGCTAGAATCTACATATCATAAAATAACTCCAAATCTATTACAAAATAACTTTAAAAAAAAAAACACAGAGACAAGACATTTCATTAGGACCGCTGCTCAGTGCTAAGACTATCAAGCTTCACACCATAAGTGCACATGTTCAAGCAAATCAGCAACAACGCCAGGAAAAATGCAGCAGAGAATTTCTTCCAGATGATTTCCCAAATTCTTCCTTCCGAAAGAATCCACATGAGTAGTTAATGACTATTTACAAATAAGACTCCTTGATAATGGACCACTAGGTACATCTGGAAATGCAGATCAATGGATCTTTTAGCAGTTCTTTAATTAAAAAGTTGGCATTGTGTTGGCAACAATTATCAATAGCCATGTACATTGGCTGCTTGATTTCAAAAATGCATAACAAAAGGAAAAGAAATACGGTACACTAAAAACATGGGAAACACAACAAACATTCTAGAATCATAGGCCATAGCTAATACCTATACTTGGTCAAAAGCGGATCGTTCATAATTTCTCTCAATAATACCCCATCTGTTAGAAACTTTATCATAGTTGCAGCCTGCAATGCCAAAAGAATAAAAATTTGAGCACCAACGATGCAACTACAACCACAATAACAAAACTGCATACAAAGTCTAATCTTTATGCACAGGATACCAACAAACAACCAAATACCACTCTATGCAGGACCCATGAACCTCATGATAAAAAGTAAAAGATAACAAAACAAGATAAAGGAAGTAAGCTGCCTCACAGGATTGGTAACATCCTCAAATCGAATTGTGTAACCAACTTCCTCTCCAAGCTTGACATCCATCTCTTCAGCCACCCTTGAAGCAACCGTCTGGTCATTACACCACCATTTAAATGTTTCAACAACCATACAAACTATTCTAAATTTGAAACTAAATCATTTTTCTCAGTGCTTAACATTGAAAGAAGTGATCCAAGCTTAGAATTCGCACCTGGACTGCGAGTCGTCTCGGCTGGGTGCAAGCTATAACACGTCCACCATCAGCCCAACCAGCCTCTTTAAGATACTGAAATTCAATCAATCAATCGATCACTTCAAAATCCAAATACATTTCCAAAATTTAACACAAAATTGTCAATAAACCTGAGGGATTTGCGTGGTTTTTCCGCTACCGGTCTCGCCGACGACAATAGTAGTGGCGTGAGTCTCTACGAGGTACAGAATTGCTGTTCTGTACTTGTAAACAGGCAATCTCTGCCTTTGACTCCCAATACTTGCATATCCAAACCTGGAGGAAGAAGAGGCAGCGGAAGAGAGAGGGGGGCCGAAGAAAACTACACCGCCTTCTTCGTCTTCGAGAATGCGGGGTTTCTCGCTGCCTGGTTTCCAGAATTGTTGTGACATTTTTTTTTTTAATTTTGATTTTCCTTACCAGTTACTTGCTATGAAGCATGAACTACTTCCTCGAGTCGGGGGTTTTGGGCTTTAAAGTTTGTTATTTTAGGGTCGGGTTACTTATATGGATAGCCCGGATGCAGGTTTAAGACATGGTTGGTACCTCTATTTTTGACATTTTCCTAAACAGTCCCTCATCTTTGTTTTGATGTAGCTCTCTTCATTCTATGCCTCTCTTCTTTAATTTATCAACAATCAAACCAAATCTAGGAATCATTAAGAACCCCAAAATCCAATATGACTAACAAGGGAGATGTCTTATTTTTCTTTTTTCTTTTTTGAAGAAAAAACGTTAATACCTTTTTTTTCCTACTGCGGGACTGTTTGGGAGTGTGGTTGTGATTGCTTTTCAAAGTGATTTTCGTGTCGAAATGCATCAAAATGATGTTTTTTCATTTTTAAAAAATTATTTTTAAGATCAGCGCTTCAAAACGATAAAAAACAAATAAAAAATTAATTTTTAGTAAAAAAAATTAAATTTTTGAGAAACGTCATTTGCACCGCGTTCCCAAACAGAGTCTTAGCCTAAGTTTGAAATTCCTAATCAACATATGCAAATCAATGGTCACAAACCCTCCATCTTGCATGCTCATATTCATCATTCCAAACCATTTTTCTTATTACTCAATAGATAATAAATCCATCATTAATATAATATATTAATAACATTTTCTTATTAACCTCGAGTGATTGCCTTGATGATTAACAATTTTTTTTTGTTTATTAATTTTTTAGGCTTTTTTATGCCAAAAATAATTCAATCATGTACCATTTAATAATAATAAAAAAATTGTTCACCATTAGTTTTTTTCTTGCAAGATAGTACAAAAGGCTATAATAGATCATCGATCAAAAGATCAAGATTCACATATTTGCAGTCAACGATAAAGTTCTATGTAGAATATTAGTATTTAGATTAACTAATGCATGTTATAGAATGACATATATAGACATATACAACGGTCAGGAAGGATAGACAAAAACAAGTAGTACAAATTATATTATGATTAAGACTATGTTGATTAAGACTATGTAATCTTTATTTATGTTGTGTAGTTTGTATAATATTAGAATTTTATGTTTATCTATCTCTATAACATTATAAATAAATCATCTAGTAGGTAGAAATGATGGTCAACCACGTATATACAATTTATTCAGAAGCTTTATGTAATTTATAAGCTTTCTTTTATCATTTTCTTGTAATTTATTTTTATTTTTATTTACTTTGTGTTTTTACATAAGTTGTAGTTTTTTACTTATTTTTCTCTCTTTATCTTTTAACTTGTTAAAATTAAGTTAAAAATTACACATTTTATTTTATTTACGAGGTTGCTATATTCCTCTGCTTTGAGATTAAATTTATAATTATAATTGATTGAGAAATCAATATTCAATCACCATATTAATTAATTATCTAACAATTCCATGGATTGGTAGACCTTAAAGGGAAAAATTATTATTTTAACAAATTATTTCAGCTAGGTCTAATATGTTAAAAACAATAATATATTAATTAGTTATGATGCTTAACAAGAAAAGAAAAAAGTGGTTGTAATGATTGATGATTAGTTAATTCACTTAATTGACAAATTAAGGTCATCCTCATGGCCAAGAGAAGTTAAAAAATAATTAATTATAAACATAAAAAGCCAATGGAAAAGCCTCAACTAGGCGTATCACAAGATAGCTCTTCATAAATATAACCAACGACCGACTCAGCACAATAATATTATAGTAGTCAACATGACCATACAATAATAAAGATATTTTACGATTTTTCAAAGTTTTTAAACTCATCTTAGATACCAATTGCTAGTTTTAATAAGGTGCCAATATATATAGCATGTGTTATTTAATAATGCAATGACGTTGATCAAGAAGATAAGTCGCAACACGGCTTATATATTTCCTTTTAAAATAACAACGTTGGATATTGTAAGAGGAGTTTGAGACGTCATAGAAGTATGGATTTAATAGATTTTATAATATAGTTTGAGACGCTATAGAAGTGCTACAAATAGATTTAATAGTTCGATTCTCAAAAGGCGTATTTATTGAAAGGGACAGCCACAAACCCTAAATAAAACTAGTCTTATTTTTTAAAAAAATATAAATATACCCGGTAAAAAAAATAGTTGAATACACTGCTTTTATTGTTTAATTTTTTTTTTATTTCTTCTTTTTTTTTTTTTTTTTTGTAAAACAAAGACAAGTTATTGGATGTACTAAAAAAAATCTTCAAAATTCACAAAACTTAGTCTTTTCTATGGCAGTCGTTATTGGCAGTAGCAGCCTCTTCGTTTTTTTCCTTTTTATTCATCATTTTTATATTTTCATTTATATATATATATATATATATATTTTATGTCTATAGATCAAGAACTAGGATCTTAATTTATGTGATCACATGTCGACTATTTACTCCCCTCGATCGCTTGTCAAGGTTTTTCTCTGTTTGAATAAAGATTTGGTCGTTATTTCTAGTTGAATGGAGAAAATTGATACTGAACAATGATTTTGGATCTTCCATCATTGACGCCTAGTAGTTGTTCTTGGAAGATTTATACACCCTGCTACTAGTATTGTCAATTATTTTTTGAAACCATAAATTATCTTTTTTTATGTAGTATATATGAAATGGTGATGTATTTATAATTTATTTAAAAAATGAAATTGCTATTGAAAAGATTTACAATAAAGCTAAGAAATTGTGATATATACACATATTTATTTAAAGTATTTCACATATTTTTTTTTAAGTGACAACAATGTTTTAATTAATTTTTTTTAACTACATACGTGGATCAGGTATATGTGTTAATTTTTTAATAAACAATCAAGTAAATTGTTTTGCCTATTCGACTGAGATTATAAATATACTAAAACAAAAAATATGGATTTATTTACCGTCGTGCCTAAAGCTTAGATAAGTATATCTACATGATTTCATTTTGATAGTGAACAAATTGATGAGCAAGATGGTGGGATTTATCCATTAAAAAAATTAAAAGATTCATGTGAATATATATATATATATATATATATATGGTTTGAGTGAAAAATGTCTCCGTGAGATTTTTCAATTTTTTTTTTAAATGATCAATACAATGAAAAATAAAAATAAACTCTTGATACTATAGATTTTTTTTGTGTGATTTATCAATTTCTAATATATAATTTACCGTACTTTGAATCTACAAATACCTTTTTCCTAATATTTGACCTGCATATTATTCTTTGTGCGGGTATTAAAGTCAAAGTTGAATCCCCTCCGATGCTATCATTGATCTTGATTGCCTCGGTTCGTAGGGCAACTAGTTTGATTGAGTCCAGGCAGAACAGGTCAGCTAGAGATTCTTCAACTCTACCAATTTTTCTTAGCAACTTCAGGCTCACCCTGGTCTTTTCCCCTTCTACAGATAATTAATCTTGCCGAATATCTATATATAATACAAGAATGTCCATATATTATAACGAATTTGAGCCTTTCATCATAACAATTTATCGACTTTGCACTACGGAATGAAAAGGACTAATATGTTCACCAGAAAAAATTCCCAGGTAACTTCCGGTCTTATTACCGTTAATAAGGTTCAAAAACCTTGCTTTCTTTTACCTGTCCTCATCTCTATCCTTCTCATCTTCTCCAATGGAGTTGAAGCTGAGATCAGGACCAACAAGCTGGTTACTAATATCGGTGCTATCATTGATGTTAATTCCCGTATTGGGAAAGAAGAGAAAACAGCTTTGGAGTTGGCAGTCCAAGACTTCAACGATATCTCAACAAACCACGAGCTCTCTCTTCACTTCAGGCATCCTGGAGAAGACCCTCTTCAAGTCGCTTATGCAGGTAATTAGCAATCGATCTCTAAATGATTTGTGTTTCTAGTTTAACATTAACAAAATTTGAAGCAATAGTTAATGGTTAATCTTTCTTGCAGCTGAAGAGCTCATCAAAGAGAAGAAAGTTAAAGTGATTATTGGCATGGACAATTGGGAGGAAGCAGCCCTGGTTGCTAATATTGGAAACCAGTATCAAATTCCAATTCTTTCATTCGCAACACCGGCCATAACCCCGCCATTAACTACACTTCGTTGGCCTTTTCTAATAAGAATGGCTAGTGATGGGTCAGAACAAATGAGATGCATTGCAGCCCTTGTCCGTTGTCATAATTGGAGAAAGGTAGTAGTGATTTATGAAGATAATGTTTACGGAGGTGAATCTGGCAATTTAGCTCTTTTATCTGAGGCTCTGCAAGAGGTTGGTTCGGAGATTGAGTACCGCTTGGTTCTTCCACCATTTTCATTGTCAACGGATCCAGAAGACGTTGTCCAACACGAGCTTATAAAGCTACAAAAAGATACCGAATCACGGGTTTTTATTGTTCTTCAGTCATCTTTGCCTATGCTCACTTGTCTGTTTAGAGAAGCTAAGAATATGGGACTTGTAGGCAGAGATACAGCCTGGATAGTTTCTAACAGCGTTACTACTTTCTTGGATTCTATGAACAATTCTGTTATTTCCTCTATGGGAGGCACTTTAGGAATCCAGACCTACTATTCTTCCAGCAGTTCTTACCAAAGATTCGAAGCACAGTTCCGGAAGATTTTTCGAGCAGAGTATCTAGATGAAGATAATTTTCTGCCTGGAATTCAAGCTTTAAGAGCCTATGATAGCATTGGTATGGTTACACAGGCCATAGAAAAATTAGGTAGCGATTCTAGTAGTCCAAAAATGTTGCTAAACAGCGTATTGGGAAGTGATTTCACTGGTTTGACTGGAGAAATACATTTCAAGGATGCGATGCTGTCACAAGCTCCTATATTAAGAATTGTAAATGTGGTTGGAAAGAAATACAAGGAATTGGATTTTTGGTTGCCGAATTTCGGTTTCTCGAAGACCCTCCATCCGCAAGAAGGCAAAGAAAGGTGCAGCAATAGTAACGTTTGTAATAACACAGGATGTTTGGCAGGTCCAGTTATATGGCCTGGGGACCTCAACGGTCGAAACCCGAAAGGATGGGCAATGCCTACTAATGCAAAGCCATTGAGAATAGTAGTCCCCAAAAGAACCTCATTTGACAAGTTTGTGACATTTCGAACTGGCGAGGCACTGCCTGAAGGCTTTTGCATCGACGTCTTTAATGAAGTTGTAGAACGATTGAATTACTCGCTGCCCCATGAATTTTTCGAGCATGACGGGTTGTATGATGATATGATTGCAGGTGTCTACAACAAGGTAACGACTCTTAACTTACATTTTGTTTCAAACTTTAAATTGTGATCTTGATGCTTTCTGTCAAAAGGAAAAAAAAAGCTCTTTATTCTGACAATACCTATTTAAAATTAACTCGTTCCATTAATGACCTAATCAATGTGCCAGCATGTAAATGTGGAAAAAATCGAGTGCACAGTTTTGTGCAAAAAAAACCCCACTGTTCATCAACCAAAACAAGCTCTTCTCCAAGTCTTAGTATGAATGCATGTGGAAGGTACCCTTTCGGTGTAATCTCATCTATCAACTGAACAAAGTCAAAATTTGCTGCAACTCAAAAACAAGAATAAATTCATATAGCATTGTATCTGATAAGAAACTGAAATTTCTCCACCATACATTTCTATGAAATATTTGCAGACATTTCTCATGGTTAACTAGTCCAAATTTGACTTGTCCATTGAAGCACGTCTTAGGAGTCGTAGGATTTTGCCTTTCTTTTGCTCCTGCCTCCTTGTATCAGTGGTTTTTTCAGTAGTTTCTTTTTTGTTTTTTCCTGATAAGTGTTTGTTTTTCTTTTGTGCCACTTGTTAATGCAAGACTTATGATGCTGCCATTGGTGATATAACCATACTAGCCGAAAGAACAAAATACGTAGAGTTTACTCAACCTTATGCAGAGTCAGGATTGTCAATGATAGTTCCACTCGAGAACGAAGATGCAACATGGATTTTCACGAAGCCTTTCAACTTGGAGATGTGGATAGTGAGTGGTGCTATATTCATCTACACAATGCTTATAGTTTGGTTCCTGGAGCACCAAAGTAGTAATCCAGAATTTAGAGGCCCGTGGAAGGTTCAGATTGAGAACGCGCTTTGGTTCTTAAGTTCTTCTCTTTTCTTTATTCACGGTAAGTATTGAGTTTCACAAGTTATATTGGGACCATCCAAGATCATTTTTATGGCACATTCTTTACTGGTACCTTAAACTGAAGCTCATTGTTACATTTTGCAGCGGAGAAACTTTATAGCAACTTTACTCGAATAGTGGTGGTAGCGTGGCTCTGTGTTGTCTTTGTCTTAACCGCAAGCTACACTGCTAATTTGACTTCAATGCTCACCGTCCAAAGATTGGAACCAAAATTTTCGGAGTATAAGAATTATCAAATTAACCATTTAACTGTAGGTTGTGATAACGATTCTTTCGTCCAGAATTACCTTGAGAAAGTACTTGGATTTCAAACAGAAAAAATCAAGATCATTGACCACGAAAATGATTATCCTACCGAATTTGAAAGCAACAACATTGCTGCTGCCTTTCTCGAACTCCCATACGAGAAGGTTTTCCTCAATAAGTACTGTGAAAGATACACCAGCACAGAAGGCACATTCAGATTTGGAGGGTTCGGCTTTGTAAGTACTCCATTTGCACTGCACTTCTATATATTTCTTTACGTTCTGATGCCAGGAGTTTTTTAAAGACTTGTAACATGGCGAGGACATTTCTTTGAACATAGTTTAGTACTGAGTATTATGACTTTTTCTGTCGTGCAGGCATTCCAAAAAGGCTCTCCTATTGCTTCTGATTTTTCTAGAGTCATTCTGCGCCTCTCAGAGAAAGGAACACTAACAACACTGGAAGAACGATGGTTTGCCCCCTCACCTGAGTGTTCAACTACTGTGCCTCATAATAACGTCGAAAGCTTGAATCTACGCAGCTTCAAGGGTATCTACATTGTATCTGCTACGATATCTACTATCTGTTTTCTACTAGTTCTCATTCCCTTGGTAAGGAATTCACGAAATCATCAAGAAGCAAATATTGAAGGCAATGTCACTCCAAGTGGTAAGAGTGGTTCAAGCAAGGGAGGTGGAATTTCAAAATACTTATACAATGGAGACAAAACTCGTATTCCTAGAAGAGCTTCAACTTTTGCTCAAGCACTAGATACGGATGTATGGGTCTCATCGAGGTGGGAACGTGTGAGTAATTCTGACAATTTGGAGAATCATCAGGATTCCTCACAAGCTGAGATTGAAATGCCATAAATCCCACAGCAAAAGGATCAAAGATAAAAAGAAAATGAAGAACTTAGCATGAGATCAAGGTTCCTATGAATATTAATTATTTCTCTAACTCCGATTCCAGAAGTGGTTGAAGTTATTGATCAAGCAATATAATTTGTCAATAGCATTAGAATTTAGATGTATTAACAATCGAAGCCTATAGATTTACCTCTTTTTTTAAAAAAACTCATGAATATTATTTATGTACATATCCTGATTAATTAAATAAATCCACGAATTGAAAAGAAAAAAAAAAGACAAAGCAAAACTCTTGCATCTTTCATTAAAGGCAAATAAATTTTGTAGAAAATATATAATGCTTGTGCCTTTTGGTTTTAGCTAAATGGAGTACTGTACATTGTCGGAGTAAATGTAGTGGCTTGAGAAGGGACCCTATTTTTTTCCAAATTCCAACTTTGACTTTTATTCATCCAAAAAGTGTGGACTTAAGTTAGTTTCTAATAATCAACAATCTTCAAAAGAGACAAGGAGGCAATTCTTGTTTTCAATCTTTCTTCTGGCAACCTTTTCAAGGTTGAGTTTCCTTCAAGTTTCTCAGCAGCTGTCCAAATTCCACCTCCAGTTTCATTGGATATAGACCCTCCAATGATCTAATACTCGTTTATTATACGATGCGACGTCTTATTTGAGAGCTGAGGGAATTTTTATTTAATACCTTAACTTTTAATATTTCAGCTTTAATCCTTTACTAGTAGACCCTTATTTGTTCAATATCGATGATCTAATTTTTGACACTGATCCGAGAGAGATTGACTTCAAGTAATTTCTTTATTTGTAAGAACTCAGTGTCCAACGTCCACCAATATATGATGACATCAATGAGTGGTACATGTATAATTCGTATTAAGTAACATATAGATGTATTGTATGTTAGGATACTGGCATGCAAACCCGACAAGACAAAAGATAAGGGATAAGATAAAATGAGAAATGACACACAAGAATTTATGTGGTTCATCCAAATTAGGCTACGTTCACGAGCAAGTATAGAAGAATTTTACTAAATAATGTGGGAATTACAACATCTATCTACTAATAGAAAAACAATTAAAATCTTTCTATTAATAAGAGAAAACACTTCACTTACTCTCTCACAAATACTTCATAATTTTGTGGAATTACTTTCCCTCTCTCACTCTCTTCTTCTTTTCTTGTGGTATGCAGAATAACTTTGGATGCATTGTCTATT